>JAAUXT010022324.1_pt1:0-20000 | contig 21675 bp, 25 predicted proteins | sample 7278171 | NCBI WGS metagenome assembly JAAUXT01 (sample SAMN14350112, study PRJNA611818) | marine sediment metagenome | isolation source: surface marine sediment (1.8m) | place: French Polynesia: Moorea | collected 2018-08 | reverse complement strand
GAGAAATATTGATTGGTTACAGGTGGCCCATTGGAGATGTGCTGAGCGAGTTCCAGATTGAGTCTCATTGATTTTGATTGACTGACTGACTGCAGGTGGTGGAGTCGTGTATCGTGGGGATGCGGAAACCTGAGCGGCGGATCTACGAGTTGACGCTGCAGCGGCTCGGCGTCCAGGGGCCCGAGGCCGTCTTTCTCGACGACATCGGGCAGAACCTGAAGGGGGCGGCACAGCTGGGGATCAGAGGCATCAAGGTGCGTGCGTGTGTGTGGTGCATGTATGCGTGCAGCGGCTCGGGGTCCAGGGTCCGGAGGCTGTGTTCCTCGACGATATAGGGTAGAACCTGAAGGGGGCAGCACAGCTGGGGATCAGAGGCATCAAGGTGCGTGCGTGTGTGTGGTGCATGTATGCGTGCAGCGCCTCGGTATCCAGGGGCCGGAGGCTGTCTCCCTCGATGAACCTGAAGGGGGCGGCGGAGCTGGGGATCAGAGGCATCAAGGTGTGTGCGTGTGTGTGTGTGTGTGTGTGTGTTCCTGAACGACACAGGATAGAACATGAAACGAACAAGGCGCAGGGGGGGTGCAAAGAAGTGTGTGTGTGTGTGTGTGTGTGTGTGATCAGGTCTGGAAGCTTGGCTGTGTGAGCAGCTCATTGTGTGCTTGCAAGAGTGCAAGTGTGCGGCTGTGTGTGTGAGTGTAACACAGAGGGCATCAAGATTGTCTCCTTCAAGTTAGTGCGTGAACGTGTGTGCGCGTTTGTGTTTGGGGATGGGCATGTGAGACAAGCCCAGCAGGGTATCAGGGTTCCACAAGCTGTGCGCGCGTCTTCAACACGCATCTTCCTTGTTTTCCTCCTGCAGGTGGAGAACCCGACGCAGGCGGTGGCCGCCCTGGAGCAGGAGCTGGGCTTCCCCGTACAGGGGTACGCCGAGGGTACGGTGGTGGTACCCCAGCACCTGGAGCTCAACATGAAGAAACTCAAGTCGTACCTAAACTGGGTACTCAAGCTGCACGCCAAAGGTGACGAAGGTACCACTCTTTGCATGCATACCTGGCAGAAGTGTATCATTGATTCAGTTCAGGCTTCCTTCACCCATTGGCAGCCATTGATTCTGAGTCTCTGTCATACGTTGCTTGACGCATGCGCGTTACTGTGCCTGGCAGTTGACCCGAAGAGGACGCACGTGGTGTAATTTTGCCCTGAAGTTCGCGTTTTGCCTCTTGCAGAGGAGCCTCTGGTTCGGTGCTACGAACACGGCCAGTCGAACCCGACTTACTTCGTCAAGTACGCCAACAAGAACATGGTGCTGCGCAAGAAGCCGGTGAGTGCGGCGCGCAGTGCTCGCGGCTTGGAATCGAACGCGCCCATTTCCGTTGGGAGGAGCCCTCAGAGAGGAGAAAGACAGATTTTGTTCGAAACAGGTCACGTATTCATTCACAACACACACGCACACGGAACGCACACACACATTCTCACATGCATTCAGGTCCACGCATATTGTGGCCCAAACGCTCGCTCGCACACCTCACTCACCCACACACTCACCCACGCACACCTGTGTTGCAGCCTGGGAAGATTCTCCCCTCAGCGCGCATACACCGCACGCACACCTCACTCACCCACACATTCACACCCACGCACACCTGTGTTGCAGCCTGGGAAGATTCTCCCCTCAGCGCACGCCGTGGAGCGGGAGTACCGCGTCATGAAGGCGCTGCGCGACCACGGCGTCCCCGTCCCCAAGATGCTCGGGCTCTGCGAGGACGACAGGTCAGTCAGGGTGGGGTGCGACAGGTGCGTGCAGGAAGGGGTGGTACGGAGAGGTTGGGTTGGGTCTTTGTGTGGTTGGTGACTGTGCATGGGTGGAGCTGAAACCTCTGGGTCACAAAGGTCATGCGAAACCACCGCGCACCCGTTCCCAAGATGCTGGGGTCCTGAAAGGATGACGTGCGTGTGGGAACATCTATCTGGGTGTGGTTTGGGAATGGGTCCTTGATCTGTGGGGCCCTTGATGGGGAACAACAGTTGTGGACGCTGGTGTATTGGTAGTGCCACGTTGAATCCTGCGAATGTGGCCCTGACGAGCTGGCTTTGTTCGCAAATTCTCTTGGGCATCGCGCCATGCCACCTGTATCACAAGTCGCAGTTTCACGTCAGTTTGCCACGACCGCATTTTACGTCACCTGACGCCGTCCATATCTCACGTTGCACGTCGTCTCACGTGGGCCCTGGTTCACGTTACCCGTATTTCCCGCCTCAGTTTGCTGGGGACGCCGTTCTACGTCATGGAGCACGTGCCGGGTCGCGTCTTCAAGGACATCGCGCTGGCGGGGATGACGCCGCCGGAGCGCAGCGCCATCTACTCCGCCATGAACGACACGCTCGTCAAGATCCACCAGGTGGACATCTCCGCCGCAGGACTCGACAACTTCGGCAAGAAAGGTGCGACAGAGGGCAGGGAGCGGCAGAGGGGGGGGGCAGGATCCAGGGGTGAAACTTAGGAGGTCCTGTGGGGGGATGCTGGAAGGTGTAGCGATGGATCGTACGGGGTGCAAAGGTGAATCCAGAAGGGGCTGGGTAGTGGTCGAAGGTAGACCCAGAGAAACGGGGTAATCCGCAGGGCTCATTGAATGGGCAGGAGGCGGTTGAGATTGTTATCAGTGCGACAAGGGCGAACTCGGCGAGCAAGGGTGGATTCCAGGGGCAGAGACAGAAGCAGCCAGCCAGAAACCAGGTCGTGGGCAGCTCTGGTATCGTGTTGACGGAGGACGGGCTTGAACCCGAAGAGACGGGTGTCACACGTGCACGAACGTTATCATATAAAACAGCACACAAAACCCCCTGCATGAACACAGTGTTTTATGTTTTGCAGGCGGCTACATGAAGCGGAACTTCGCGCGCTGGGCGAAGCAGTACGAGGCGGCCAAGACGCACGAGATCTCGTCCATGACGAGACTGATGGAGTGGCTGCAGCGCCACCTCCCGAGCGAGGACCGCGAGCGCTGCACCATTGTGCACGGCGACTTCCGGTGAGGAACCAGGCGAGAGTCACGTGGTGTGGGTCACGTGCTGTGTTGCTGTGCAAGTCAGTGGGCGCAACGTCAGCCTCGGTGCCTATTGACGTTTTGCAGGTTCAGGTTTGTCTCATGGGTGCGGTGTGTTGCGGTAATTGACTTGATCAATCATAGGACAAGGCTTCTTTACCTGATATTGCTCTGTTGTATTGGTGTGCCTAACAATGGGCCATTGATCTGTGAAGGTACGGAACTGAGTTTGTCCCACTTTGTCCCTCGTTTCTCATGGGTCTCTCGTTCCAAGCTGGACAAGTCAGTGCGTCACTTGTTTTGATGTGCTCTGTGTCCCATTGGCGTCGCCTCTGTGAAAGTCGTTGGGCGCTGCGTCGCTCAGGTTAAAGTCCGCGACGCCCAATGGGCGGTGAGTCTCTGCGTGGCTGAGGAAGTGTTGCCCCTCGTCAGGCTGGACAACCTCATCTTCGCTCCGGATCGGCTCGAGGTCGTCGCCGTGCTCGACTGGGAACTCTCTACACTCGGGGACCCGATGACGGACCTAGCAACCAACTGCTGCGCCTACTACTTCCCTGGCAACATGCCCATGGTACCAGGTAACGTCTTCCCTGGCAACGGGCCCCAGTTGTCAGGTAACCAGGGGTGGAGGCTGTGTGGACAGCGTTCGTGTACTTGGGCGGTGTTGAAAAAATGGTCTTAAAAGCTGACAAAATTTTGCAGAAACAACGCACGAATGTCCCTGGAGAGCTTCAAAAACATTTTTGCGCGAGCATTGACTCAACTGGAACCGGCTGAGAATGTGTGTCTCAGTGCACGATGCTGTCCACAGTCTGTTGGGTGACAGACGCCATGCGTCACGTGACCAAAGCGCACGCGCATTGTTCGTCGCTGCAGATTGGACAATCTCATCATCCACCCCACGAAACCGGAAGTTGTGGCTGTTCTGGACTGGGAACTCTCCACCCTGGGGGATCCTCTCGCTGATCTGGCTGGGAACTGCCTGCCGTGGGTCTACCCTCCAGAGCAAGGGAGAGGTAGGGGCGCTAGAGAGCTAAGAGCCCCTGCATACCCTCTCCCGGTGCCAGCTTTGGAGGGTGTATGTAGAATTCTTCCCCCCCTCCCCTCCAAGGCTACGCAGGCGTTGAACGAGGCAATAGTCCTCCAAAGCATTTTGAGCGGGTTACGCACTTGGTTTTCCACCGCACTGGATGCGTCATGCGTCGCGTCTCTGCGGAAGGTGCAAGCGACAGTATGGCGTCGATTTATTTGTGCAGGAACGCAACGCATCCCCCCCTAAGTGTACGTCAGACTTCCATCAACGTTGCGTCTCTCCACTCCAGGCTTCGGGAGCGTCGACCTGGCGTCGCTCGGCATCCCGGATGTGCACGAGTACATCCGGATGTACTCAGAACGCATGCGCGTCGACGCCGGCACCGACTGGGCGTTCTACATGGCGTTCGTGTGTTTCCGGTACGCGTCCATTCTGCAAGGCGTCTACAAACGCTCGACACAAGGTGAGACGCTTTTCCGTTTGAGCGCGTGTGAACGCAGTTGTCACGTTTTCCTGTAAAATCGTTTGCGGAACAAAAATATTTTTAGCAGGGATCTGCGTCAAAATGTAGAGCAAACAACAGAGGCGCTCATCAGGATCTGTTGTGTGTGTGTGTGTGTGTGTGTGTGTGTGTGTGTGTGTGTGTGTGTGTGTGTGTGTGCGAGTGTGTGTGTGTCGAGCCAGGTGTCTATTGGATCCACTGAAAACAGGTCTTTCATTTGAGGCTCGTTGGAACAAACTGGTAAAAGCTGGGAAAGGCTTGATGCTATGTTGAGTTCATTGTCGCCTGCTCGTTGTTACCAGAGCATGAAGTGGTTCGCAAAATAGAACTCCTCACACACGGCGAACTTTCCCCATTATCTGTCCCCAAATTTGGAGCAGACTTGTCTGAGATTAACTGGTCTCTCGTCCCTTTCTTGCTGATCTTCTGACAGGTATGTCGGACACACGTCTGTCTTCTGATTCCGACCGAAGCTTGTTGATGCGGACTGTTGTGGCATTCGAAGCCTTTGTTTCTTCCGAGCCTTCATCTGTTGCCTGTTTCTTGAAGGTTGCGTCGAGCACGCACTAGTTAGTCGCGCGCAAACTTCTTTGAATCGACAACCAAGGCCACGTTCACAGGGAACAAACCTTGTCACGCATCCTTGATCACGTCAATGGGAGCGTTCGATTTACCAATCCGTGCAACGGTTGCAATTCCGGAATGGCCCATCCGTCCTGCAGAGTGGAATGACCAAGATCAATCTGGAATGGCTGGAATTGCACAAATCTTGTTCTTTTTGCGCAATTCTGAAGAAATTCCAGATTTATGGAAGGATAAATCGAACGCTCCCAATCTTGAAAACTGCATCGCCAGCTCTAGAAATCTCGTTGTTTCGCACTGAATGCACCGAGTGTTGAATCCCTGTGCAGGTCAGGCGAGTTCGAGTAGCGCGGCGCAGGCAGGACTACTCGCAGAAACCGTCGCGGATCTGGGCTGGAGCATCGCTTCCAAGAGCGACCTCAAGGTCAGTCGGAGTCAAGGTCAGTCGAGGTCACCTCAGTGTCAGTCAGTGTCCGGTCTTCAGCCAGTCCAGGTCACGGTCAGTCGGGGTCACCTCAAGGGTTGGTCAGTCTTATCTCAAGGTCCGTAAGGGCATCTTGAGATCAGTCGGATGCAACATCAAGGCCAGCCTTTGGGGTGGTTGAGGTTTGTCTCAGTCCAGGCCATCCATCAGGTCCGTCCGTCGATGTCACATCTGGGTCAGTGAAGTGTAGTGACATTACAAACGATCAGTTTGGTTTCTTAGATGCAGGAATCGATCACGCCATCTGGTGAGTGGTTCTAACAATTCAGGTCAGGTGTGTCACACCACAAAGGTCATCTCAAGGGTCGTCGTGAAAGCGTTTCCTTGGGTGGAACAGGACGGGTGGGGCCGCTGAGTCAGAGAATGTTTTTGCCAAGGACATGCTCTTTTATGTGGATGAACAACTCCTCGTCGTTTTCAGCCGACACCAGGTAACAGTGCGTCCTCGTCGCCCAGCAACCCAAGAGGTGCGCGAAACTACAGTACGATAGCGTCCACGTTACCACGCAACATGAAGCGAGGCTACGCCACCTCCGCCAATCAGCAGATCCCAGGTGAGTCACGTGTCTTGAGTTATGACCCTGGACGCGTCATTTGCCCCACCCCTGTACCTTGTACGTGTACGTGTACGGGCACGTCAAGAGTGCCTCGTTCCAATGCCCATCATCCTGCTTCCTGTAGGTTTGAGAATCAATGCAGTTTGAACGCATGATGCGTGCCGCGGTTTGTTCCCGCTGACGTCAGTGCGTTTCATGTGAACTCAGGGTTCACCCCCAACCTTTGGTGTGCTGTCTGCTACCCTCTTCCTGTGTCCGCCCTGAACCTGCTGGTCCAGGTCGTCTGAGCCAGAAACGACACTTCAACTCCCCCTGCATCCCCGAGGCGCGTATCTACACTGATCAGCGTTCTTGTTTCCTCACAGGGAGCCTTCCCCTCTCGGTGTCAGCCCTGAGCCCGCGGGTGCAGGACCTGCACAAGCGCGTCCGAGACTTCGTCAACACGCACTGCATCCCCCTGGAGCAGCAGTTCCACGAGTATCACTCCCAGCCGGACACCAAGTGGACCATCCACCCCAAGATGGAGGAACTCAAGGTCAGTGAGCGCGAGTATCGGGGGCGGATCCAGGCTCTGGTCCGACGGCTGTTATCTTTGAATTTTGTCATGGAATGCAGAAAAGTGAAATGCCCCCCCCCCCGCCAAGTGGTGCACAAAGAGTTTTGGCAGGGTTGTGAGCATTTTTCAGGGAAAGTGAGCTGCAGGCTAACCTCCTGGATCCGCTCCAGCATCTTGTTTTGCAATGATGGTGTTTGATTCCGACACTTCGGCACCAGGACAAAGAGCAAGAGAAACGAGACCCTGCCCCATCACGAGGGTGGGGCTGCAGTCCCGCAGAAAAATCTTTTAGGTGCGCATTTGCTCTTGGGGGTGTTGGTCATGGAAATTGAGCAACTTCACTGAGTGTGACTGCTTTTGCACATTCTGTTGTTCGATGTGCACTTCTTACTGTGTCCATCGAGCCCTGTTCTGCGCACACGACGTTGTGTGAGGCGTTCGTTTTGTTTGTGGGACGCGTCTTTGCTCGCGGTGAGTTTCTTGGGCGATGAAATCGAACGCCCAAAGTGTCGTTGGCGTTCGTCTTGTGTGACATTCATGTGCAAGTCAAAAATGAATGTGTTGTAAAGTGCATCCAGCGCACAGAGAGCGGTGTGAGGTGAAATCAAACGTTCCCATCCATTGAAAGGTCTGTATTTACCCGGCGTATCTCCTGCGTTGATTGGGAACTGAGCAAAACCAAATGTTTGTTTTCTTGTGGCGTGATCGCAACAATGACGCAACGCACCTCATTTGTGTAGCATCCATCGTCTCACTCAGACTAAGTTAAAGTGAGTACGGGTGGATCTGAAGGTGTCCAAGGGGCTCTCGCCCTCTGAGCCTTCGTGCGCCGTTCCCGGTCTGGGTACTTCAGGTCAGAGATAGAGTCTACTACTGGTGGATGAGGGTGAGTCTCACGCACCTCGCGTTGGCTCCAGTGTGAAGCTTTGGCACCGGACTTATCGCGCAACTGCTGTGTATGTGTGCGTGTGCGTGTGTGCGTGTTCATGCGTGTATGTGCGGCCCTAATCCACCCTGTGCATTCTCAGGCTTCAGACGAAGACATTCTCAAAGAATTTTCTCTGGGGTTCGGTCGCCCCACCAAATCCCAGATCCACCCCAACAGGTGGGCTTTCTCAATCAACGAATGTGCATCGCAGGATGTCAGTCAAATCGTCTTGGAGCCAGACACAAAAGGGAAGCAGATGGTTGTCGTCGAGTTGCGATTTCTGTTGCAGTTGAGATGGGGCTCTTTGAACGTTACGTTGCACATCATGTAATGGGGGAAAGTTAGCTTCAGAAACTTTTCTGTCACTATGTCGACAACAGGAGTGAGTAACAAAGAACACAAAGCCGGTGTTTCATTTTCAAATCAAACTGTATTGAGCAAAGACAGGTGCGAAGCTGAAGTCACTGAGAATGCTGTGACCTGGGTCGCAGGGGTCATCAGACGGTGGCGACCATGGTTCAACATACATTTGCATTGCGAAGTAGTCCTCACTGAACTGTGGTCGAAAGGCGGTGCAGAGAACCAGAGTAGACCTTGAGGGTGGGTGAGGGGGACGTCAACTTGCAAAATGAAACACGAGGGGCGATGTTGACTTGAAGCGCCCTGTACTCTGTTGACTGTACTGGCTGAGGTGTGGGTGTTTTGATGCTTTTGAATGAACACTGGAGACGCATTCTCGGGTGGGCGTCGCGTTGCTCACGTGGTCTCCGTGACGTCATGGTCCAGGGGCGTCCTCAGATCGCCCCAGGGATCTCTTGTTTCCGACCGCTTTGGAGCTGTGGAATGTTTGTTGGCTTCAGTGTAAATTTCGCCTGTAGCAGCACGCCCTGCACACCACGAGCGCGACTCTCCCACAGAACAGGATCGTTGTCATAGCAACCAGCGCCATGGGTACGAGGTACGCGAGTACGTCCCCCGCCACGACGAGTACCCGCACCATACTGAGTACTCCGACCGGTGGCTCCCTCTCCGTGATCTCCAGCGTCGCCGTTACCAGGGAGACGAAACCGACGAATAGCAGCGCAGCGCCTGGAAACCGGAAACACGTGGGTTGTTTGAGGTGGCGCCTGCGCAAAAGTATGGACAATATTTTGTTGTGAATGGGATTTCAGATTTTAATGGCACCCAATCCCGGCGACCAGAAATTGAGCGTGTGAGAATGAACGCACACACAAACTCCCCAAGCGCGGCAAAATTAACTTGCTTCCTGACGTGTTGGGTCCCGTATGGATCCACCCCAATGCAGGGAATGTCCGGTTTACCTGACGCAGCGGCGGCGCGTGCGAGCGCGGAGAGTTGATGTGGCTCCACCTGTAGCAGCAGCAGAAACGACGCGAAGAGGAGCGCGGAGAGCAGGAGAGCCTGAAATACAGGGCGTGTCCGATCAACAACACCGAGAGGGCGTGTGTGCGAGAAACATTGGCGAAATAGAGCACGCTTGGTCTCTTTTTCAACCATTTGCTTTCAACAGGCAACCACTGGCTCGGTTGTGTTTCGGCATTTTTGGGCTGTGTTCGGTTTAAACGAGCCAGAGAGAGCACGAACTGGCGCTTGACTGGTCCTGGAATGTTGCCAGCCTTTGCGTGAAGAAATGTTCTGGTTCCTGGTCCATCTGACTCGCAAATCGAACACGGTGCAAGAAAATCGTGGCCCTTTCACTCCCCTCTGATCTGCCCTGTACCTTGATGAGTTGATCCAGCACGAAGATGTGCACAACCACGAGCAGCAGTCTGAGCAGTAGCGCCACCCCAGTCCACCAGAGGCGCCACTGCCGCCTTCTGGTGGTGACGATGAGGTCGCGACAGCAGCCTCGCAGGACCCGCCAGGTGGCGTGAGCGGAGCTGGCTGGGGGTGTGGCTTGGGCAGAGCCGGTTGGATGTGTGTCTCGGCTGGAGACAATTGGACTTGTACCGTGGATGAAGCCAGCTGGTGGCATTTGAGGGGCAGTTGAGGACGACTGTGATGCTCGTCTCTGATTAGTGGAGCAGGACGTCTGCGCCAGTTCACACACCAATGCGACGCTGGGTACGGCGCACCCAATGTAGATCCTCAGCAGTGAGAACGTTTGTTGGTTGGAAAGGACTGTTGCTATGTAGAATGGCATTGGCAACAAAAACAGGCAGAGATAGCACAACACAGCTATTTGCCAGCCACTGTAACACTGTAGATTCCCATCTGCATGCAACACTGGCGTCTCATCCACTTCTATGCAGTGAATAAGTTTGAGAAAAAGCAGAGAAAGTCTCTGATAAAATGTCAACAGGCACAGCGCCATGGCAACGGAAACTTTTTCTTCCATTTTTGCTCCGACAATTGACACGCTCCTCAGAATACGAGCCAAAAAACTTGACACCAGCTTGAGCAAGACTAACAAGGCGAAAATGGCGCCAAACTGAGAGAGTTGCAACAGCAGCTTGACAACGGGAGTGCCGTCTCCAAGGAAACACACGGAATCACCTGGATACAACAGATCGAGCTTGAAAAGGAAAACGCTTTGAAAAAGTTCCTTTGCCACGTTTAGTTGTGACAGCTCAGATGTCGTGTGAGACTGTGTGTGTATCAGCGAGAGATCTTGTATGAAGGAATAGAGTAATACAAGATAGGCAGTACTGTCTCCATAACAACAGCTTGGATCGTTTTTCCTCTCAGAGTCTTCTGTCTCTGCAGATTTTTGATACTTTTGTCTGAGACTCTGCATTTGTGCCACTGTTTCGTCACTCGTAGAACTGAACTCACTGCTTTTGTCAGAGTGTTCGTTGTTAATTTCTGTCAAGCCTGAGTTACGTTTGAAAAAGTGAGACTTTGATGCAGTACGTGGAAACGTCAGTCTGTGGAAATCTGCGTAGAAGATGAAAACGAGGCAGTGTAGGAGCGTGAGTAGTGACGTCATCAGCGCAAAACTGCCCAGCCCCTCACACTCTGAGTTAGGAATGCATTGAGTGGAGAACAGATCCTCGGAGAAGTTGTTTCTGCATCTCCCACACAGGGTCCCAACCCTCCCAGGGCTGCAGTGGTTGAAGGGGGAGGAGCAGTACCTCTCGGAACAGCAGTAGGATCCAGGGCACCTGTGGAACCTGACCTCGCCGCCAGGGGTCTCCAGGCCCCACTGGTTCCGCTTGGGCTGAATGGCGATGTTCGCGCCTGCGCAGTAACCCTCGTCAGGACACGGGAAACACTGGACGTTCTGAATGACGAATTCACACCCTCCGGAAGAGCCCTCATTTTCAGGCTCTTCCATCTTCCAAGAATGTGTGGAGTTTCCAGAGATAGCGTGCTCCATGCTGGCACCCACGAGGCTGTACGTGCCTTCAGGACAAGGCGCGCACGTGAATATGAGGCTGCGAATGATTTTAAAGCCTTGTCTCTCGTAGTACTGTACGGCCTCCGTTTTGCTGATGACCCCTGGGGACAAGTACCGTATGTAAGCGAAGGCGTTGGGCGGACACTGCATGGAGAAGTTGTACAGGAACGCCGTCCCTTCAAACGTGTCTGTCTCGTGGTAGATCGCTGCGTAGAAATCGCTGGTGACGTATTTGACGTCCAGACGGACGCTCACGAGTTCCAGACACGTGACTGCGAAGGACGCCATTATGATTCCGTCGAGTTCTGGGTTGACGCGGCTGGAACTGATGAACTCGGAGTGTCGGAGCGAGACGTTGGCGTCCCGCGCCAGGTAGAGGGCGCCGCCGTACGATGCGGCGTCGTTGCCCTGGAAACGGCAGCGCTCGACGCGGAGACGCGCCCCGGAGCAGTAGATGGCGCCTCCGTTTCCGGTGATGACGTCATCGGTGACGCGATCGTCGGAGGAAGCAGCCTGAACGACAAAATTGAGGACATTGGCTTGTGCTTGAGTGTTGGGTGCTTGAGCCTATCGTTTGTTCAGAGACCAAACGGACACCACCTGAACGAAAGCGCTCACACAAGGACAGGCGCACACACAGAACAAATGAATGCGTAGTGTGGCTTCAACCTCAAACCGCCTTGGAGTTACCGCGTTCCAGCCGGAAATTCGTGGACAGCCCTGGTACATCCCGGCTTCTGGCTTCAAGGCGACCTTGGTGGTGGCGTCACGGGATAATGAGCCACAAGCCTGTGTGTTTGCCGGGATTCCTTTTTTTTTTGCAAGAACGTAGTTCTGATGGCAAGCACCTGCGGCAGTCGTGTTCATTTGTACAAGGGTCGCCCAAGTAATCAATCGACAGCTGCTCGGAAACGCTCAGACTGATGAGCAACTGAACATGCATTGTGCTCAACACATAAAAAGGGGCAATTTGCAGCAAAAACGGCGACACTAAGGTTGAGTGGCTTGTCTTTGATGTCCTCACACACCTGAAGCTCATGGGGCATGCAGGGCTTGGCAGGGTGGTTCTGACCAGTGTTTCCCTGTTGGGCCTGTGAATCTGTCAGACGTGGTTTATTTCACGCTGTTGGCGTGTGTGTGTGTGTGTGTGTGTGTCTGCCCGAGCACACTTGCCAACTTACTTCCTCCAGTATGTCCGTGTCCCCCGCTGTGTTATTGATGAACTCAGAGTCTGTGACATTGAGCAGGAACAGGGTGGCTCTATCCGCGCCCACGTGGACCGCCGCCCCGTCCGACAGGATCCGGTTGCCAAGAAACGAGCAGTTTGAGACGTGGGCTCTGATTGGACAGTCCGGGTGGACGCGGAAGGTCAAGGCTCCGTGGTTGTTGCTGAAGAGGGTGGAGTCTATGTTGATTGATGGGTTGGGCGGGATTGGGCGGCACCCATCGAGGGACATGTTGGGCGGGGCTGGCTGGCACCCATTGACTTTGGTGTTGAGTGGGGTTGCATAGTTGTCGTTGGCTGCCATATTGGGCGGAGTTGGGTGGTACCCAGAGACTGTCGTATTGGGCGAGGTTGGGCGGCACCCAACGACAGCGATGTACACAGCAGTCACGTGTTCCTGGGCGAGCAGGAAAGCCTGGAAAACGTCTGACGTCATCAGGTTCAGAAAGCTGCAGTTTGATATGGAGATCTGGGGCGGGGTGTGAGTCAGGAGCCTGAGTCCTGTGAGGTTCCTATTCCCTTCCCCATAGCCGCGTATCACTGTTGAATCCATGTGAAAAACCAGAGTTTCCGGCGCTTCAATATGCACTCCAGCGTTGGTGAACTCACTTTGTCTGAAAGTGACTTGAACATTGTTGCATCTTAGGTCAATTGCATTGCGCGTTTCCCTGCCATTCCGCATCACGTGACTTCCGGATGCAATCGTTGCGTTCTCCATATGGAGCAACACGTTGTCGCAATCGTTGCCATGGTGAGAACTTTTCCCTTGGTGATTACTGAGTTGATTGCTGGAAGCCAAAACGACACTGTCTACAAAGGTGCATTCTTTGAGTGTCAGAGCTGAATCATGGATTAACAAGGTCATACTGGTGAAACCAATGTTGTCAAAGCAAAGTTCTCCTTTGATTTCCCACACCTGTGAAGTTTCTGGGTTCTTACACTGTAGAACTGCCTTTCCTACCCCTCGCAACGTCAATGAATGAGGAATTGGTGACAGAGCGCATGCGTCGAAGATGCTGCTTTGTGATTGGTCGGCTTTGAGGAGGATGACGTCTCCTGATTGGGTCATGTTTATCACGTGATGCAGGGTGAGGCAGGCGTGGCGCTCATTGGTTCCGCAGTCTGCCGAGTCTTGTCCCATTGGAGACACGAACCAGTCCAGCGCAGACACAACTGAAAGAAAAAATCATTGTTTGCTCAAGAGAGTGACCCCCAAGGAGGGGTGTAATTTCAAACCTTGAATATTGGTGCGTCTTCAGCGTACGATTGGGCGGGAAGGGGCCACGGACAGGAGGCCCCAGATGCCTCACCCCTCGGCCATACTGCGTGCGCCAGCGCATCACGCACAGCTTTCATGACATTCTGCACCATATGCCAGTGCATGTTGTTAGAACCCATCCATGATCATGGTAGTGCACATGCACTTCAGTGTGAACACATCTCCACACACCTCATTGCAACACTGCTTTGTATGGGTGGAATCCAGTGTGGCGCGCTGTGACCTTGGCACGCGTGTGCACTGGCGCACGTGGTGTGGCCCAGGGGTCACCCCAATTTTGGAAACAGTGGTTCAAGTCATTGTTGACTTTTCTCAAGCAAAGTGTGTTGGACAGTGGTCAAAACGTGCGACATGATCACACGTTGAAGCTGCGTCACGCTTGGAGCTTGTGCGCCACGTTCGAGAACAACAAGTTGAGATGCGCAGAATTTCATCACAGACGGGACACAATCCATCTTGACACACAAGGACGCAATCGATGACCATTGTGGACACGATCAAAGACCAACGCTCCTTCAAAAGCCCGAGACAAATCATGTTCTCATGACAGACTTATGTTTGGTGTGTCCCTGTGTCCAAGTGTCTGTTGCGTCGACTCAAGGATTTTGCGGATTGTGTCAAATGCGGATTCAGGGCCTTCTGAGCCCACCGCCAATCCCAAAGGACCAATGTTGGCTCACAATTTTGTACGCGAGCAAAACAAAATGCAGACATATTCTCAAACGGGCAATGGGATAGAACTTTCTGGACATCGCACCCCTCAGCGTGAAGTTGAAGCACCTCCCTGAGGTTCCTCTTCCCCATTGAAGAAACCCTGAATCTGCGCCCACAAATTCCAGATCCGCGACAAATGAAAGTTGTGCTTCACTCGACTCACCTGCAGCGACTGTGAGGAGAAGAAGAGCAGGGTGGAGCAGATCCTTTGTGCAAACAGCCATGTTGTTCCCCAGGTGCGGCGCTGTTCTCCAGGGAGACACTCGAGATGCTGCGTCTGCGCTACTTCCGCCGTGTGTAGCTGTCTCTGTGGGGGAACGCTCATACAGCTCCGGTTCAGGGGGTGCATGTGTGTGTGTGTGTGCGTGTGTGTGTATGTGTGTCTGTCTGTCTGTCTCTCAGTCGGTGTCACACCTGATACCCATGTCTCTTTCCTGTTTACACGATCTCTCTGCTCATGTTTATTTCTCCCTGTCCTCTCCTGTTTTCTCTTTCGTCTCTTGTTTTATATCTCCCCTTTATCTGTCTCACCCCTCTCCTTTTCCGTCCCCTGTCCCTCCCCTCCCCCCACCTCTATGCCTCTCTTTTGTCTCTTTCTCTGACAGTGAGATCTTGCACTGGGGGTCCAAACATCGTGCACTGTCAATGCGAAGAAACAGATTCTGACGTTTCCTTTTTGCGCACTATGCTCCACCTTGGACGCGCGTGTGCGCTCCCTGTGCTGGTCCACGCGCGCTTCGTTTTTGATGCAAGACTGGTGCGCAAAGCTTGGCCGAAAGAACAAAGACACTTGACAGTGTTCGATTTGCACACCAAACCCACCGAAAATCTTTGGCTCCTGTGTGCGCGAGAGGCCTGTGGTGCAATAAGGGTTTTCACATTGGTGACGTAGCGACAAAAAATTGACGCCCACATCAAAAATTTGTGATCGGTCTGGACCGATAATTTGATGCTCTCCATTGGGCATCATGTTGACTTTGATGCCTGCGTGTCAAAATTTTTGTGTGCACATCAGAAATTCTGACACCGCCCAGCCAATGTGAAAACCCTTATTTGGTGCTTTGATCGAACATGCCCGTTTGCTCGCGTGATGAAGAGTCTGTTTGTCCAGCCCCGATGTTTTTAAGATTTTGTGTGATCAGGCGTCTTCGTTTTCTTGTGCGTATTTGAGACAGACAAGGCTTTGGCTGAATCTGTGTGCGTGGGTGTGCGTGTGATTCGTGTATGCGTGCGCGTTCGGTTTGCGCCTTGACGCACCTGCGCGAAAACAGCACGGTGTTGGCAAATCGAACACGTCCTTTGTGAACACACAAAAAACAATGCAATATGATCCATTATCTTGGAACAGAAGCTGCGGAACGTACGTGTACACGTTTGACAAACGTTCACGTGTGTTTGTGTGCTCACTGTATCGAACTTTCAGTCCATTATCCCCGTGGAATTGTTTTTGGTAAAACTGGGTCGTTTGTTTCACGTTGGGTGCGTCACGCGTCGCAACCGTATCAAAGGACGCTTTGACACTCAGTCGATGTAACACCCATTGAGAAGTGTGTGTGTGTGTCTGTGTGTCTGTGTGTCTGTGTGTCTATCTGTTTGTCTGTCTGTCTGCGTGTGCGTGTGCGTGTGCGTGTGTGTTGGCGGGGTGGCGGGGGAAACGCATTCAGAGTTCTTGAGCACCAACAAAACAAGAACAAATCCCTGTGTTTTGTGTGTGAAAAACGCGCCTCAAACAAACAGTTTACAAGGTCTGTTTGTCTGAGGTACCTGTTTCACCATGGGTGCCTCATCTATTGCGTCCTGTACGCCAACGGGCACCTTGCCCGGGAACGCCGTGTCCAAATCAGGAGAGGCACCACTGGTGGCGCCACCCAGTAGAGGTCTGAGCTCGACGCGGACGCACCAGCACGTCCTTTCAAAGTGAGCAAGCCGTTCAGCACTTGCATGGGAAACACGCTGTGCCCAAATGTTGCTTTGTGATGTGTGTTTCACATCGGAAACGGCACCACTGTACACGAAAGCGGACACTGCGTCACACGATCCACGTCAAGGCCACATCGCAGCGTCTGACATTTACAGTGTTGCAATGCAGAACGCTTTAAGTGTGAACCCATCATGTCAATGGGTGACGAAGCAGGAATATAACGCATGTCGCGTGTGGTGTGAACCCTGTTTGGTGGAGCGTTGGCTGCTCAAACGAACAGATTGTTCAATTTTTCAGCTCGTCTGTGAAAGTTTGTTCAGCAAACCATTGAGTTGGGTTGTATGGGCTTCAGGTGGGCCTAGTTCACACGTGGATGCGTCTTGTCTGTCTGTGTGTTCAAGGGTGGTGAATGCTGAGTGCACAGGTCTTTGGCATGTGCCACGGATGACGTAGATCTATCGGTGGCACCCGCAATGCTCGCACCGTTCATGACGCTTGCCATGTGAACGACTTCATTTCTTGTGTCACAAAAAAGAAACAGGCCAGAATAGAAATTAGAAGTGAAAAGAAATGTCAAAGTGCACCTTCCCTGAATGCTCGGAATGAATTCTGGTTGATCAATTGTTTTGGTTCGTGTGAATTACCTGTGCCTCATTGATACAGCAAGAGTGCAATTGCAGCCTGTTTTCCAGGGTTTGCGTTGAAGCCCAACACCTGCTGAGGAATCCTTACTGTACCCAATTGGACAGGGGAAACCAATGCGCCCGGCATTACCGGTGTGTGTGTGTGTGTGTGTGTGTGTGTGTGTGTGTGTGTGTGTGTGTGTGTGTGTGGTGTGCCTGAGTGCTCGTAGTTTGGTGTTTGTGTGTTATGAGAGAACAATTGCAAGGCAGGCGACGAGGCAGGATTTGGTCAAGCAGTGGTCAACCCCAGTCTTTGTTTGACCAACCGAAATCAGGGATTGTTGTAAGAATGGGTCAGGGGTCCCAAAGAGCCCCTGTATCAGGCGTGGTTCCGCCCATGCCTGGAGAGTCGGTCGCAGAGAGTGATGGAATCCAGGTCGAGCTGTGATCGTGGAGAGGAAGATTCTGTGACCCATCCGCCGAGGTTCGCATTGCAGACTCTGGCCCGTGACTTCGGCACAGATGACGCGCTTGTGTGTGTGTGTGTGTGTGTGTGTGTGTGTGTGTGTCCTGGGCACATTAGGAAAGAACAAACGCTGGTGCAAAGTATTGAATATTTATTCGGTTGAATGTGAGACAACAGCGCCCACCCGAAGCCCAACGCTGTCTGGACTCGAAGCCACAGTTGCAGTCATGAAGATTGGCAAATGCAGAATTGGACTTGCGCCTGCGTACCGGTACATGTGCTGCGGGCACTGGCGCTGTGCTTCAACTTCCTGTTTCAGTGAGCTCCGGGGTGTTTCCGCATGGTCTCAGGTTCCCCCCTCCACACTCTTTGGTTCCATAGAGCCTTGCGCCTTAGGACCCGCAGTGAGACCCAGGAGAATTTGTGTTGGGTCTCACTCAGGTCCCCGCCCCACCAAGGGTCCTCAGTGAGCCCTGGAGAGTTTCCGCAGCACCTTCTTCCCCACGACCAGCAGCGCCCTGAGTAACAGCACGAGGATCAGGATTCCGGCCCCCAGCAGCGGCACCCAGAACAGCAGCGCGTCCTCCACGAGTTTGAGAGCCTTGACGACGCGTCGTACAGACCCCGCCGTTGGTGTGTACTCCACGACCTCCATAACGGCCTTGACCAGGTTGATGACGCACACCGTGGACAGCGCTGCGCCTGCGTAGAGGAGAGGAACGTGAGTTGCGCGTGCGCAAGACAGGTTCTTTTCTTGTTGAGAAGTTTTAGCAAGTCAACGCATCAGAGGAGGTCCCCACGACACGACACACCTGAAATGCTTCCCTAAACCTGAGAACGTAACACGTGAGAACGCGGTGTACCTCAGACGTAAGGATGCCACGTCGGAACACTACCTCATGAGGCTGCATACCTGAGACAGAGCCTGCCACGTTGAAACTCTCCTCACAACACTGCCTACCTGAGACACTCCGACACGATGTTGCGCATCTGAAGCCTTGGTACGCCGTGGGCCCAAGACGCCACGTCGAGACGCTGCTCACCTCAGACGTGAGGACGTCAAGTCTTTATATACGTCCTCAGTCTGAGACGCCACGTCACGATGCCACGTACCGGAAGACGCCGCGTGAAGACGTCGCGTGTTTTGAGACGTGAGGACGTTACGTCGTGACGTCACGTACCTGAGACGGTGCCGGCGACGTTTGCGCGCTGCTCCTTGCACGGCTTGACGGAGACGTGATGGAACATGGAGAGGAGAGATACGGCCGTCATCAGCAGCAGCTGCAATGGAGATAGAGACACCTCACATCCGTTTCTGTGCTGGGTGCATCGTGGTTCTGTCCCTGTTCTTGTGAATGCTATTGGAGGTAGGAATGGAAGCAGGGACGCAAGTGACACCGCTGTGGCAAGCACAAGCTCAGGTGGAGGGAAACGCACTGCAGCTCCAAATATCGTAATGAGGAATTCAGCACATGTATGAGGTACAGTTGTGTGTTTGATTCACACGCTGAACTCGTGGTGTACAATGGTACAATGGTGCGCAAAGTGTGTTTCATTCACTTGGCCCACTGAACAAGCCCCGGGGAGAGAGGGGAGGCGCACTCGTCTTGTTTTCACAAGGTAGCGCCGTTGTGTTCGACGCATAAAGCGAACGCAGCAACCACTGCAAAACGATGGGTTTTCTGCGGGATGCGTCTTGGGTTGCGTCCTTCATAGCCTCGTGAGAAGTTTGATCAAGTTGGTGTCTTTGCACAGTGGAGAACTCACGCATCAAAAACTTTGGCGCGCAGCTGCCTGTCGTTGCGAGGAGTGAAATCGAACTGCACCGACTGAACCCAGCGAACTGCACGGAAGCCCTGTTCGTGTCAAATTAGGCGCCAACTTTCTGACATTCGAAATGTCAGGGCATCTCATCTGTCAATTTGGAGTTCCGTACACGTCAGACCAGGTTGTGTTCGATTTCGCAGGTGTACGGTGCTTTTGGAGGCCACCGTTTTTAGTGGACCCATGGGGCGCCACCTCGGAGAAATCGAACACGACCTCAGTGTCTCTCTTGGAAGACTCGGGCGTTTCCTCTTCAGGGTTGAGTGAAATGAAACTGCACGGATAGAACCGTACAAATTTCTCTCAAACTTCTTTGGTGTCAAGTAAAACGCTAATTTTAAGACGTTTGAAAAGTGAGTGAACCAATCTGTCCAATTTGCTGAAATTTGATGTTTTCGCTGGTGCATTGTTGGGAGAAGCAATCGGTTCACATTAGAGAACTTATGCACGACGTTTGAGTTGAACGTCGCGCTGCCCACCGCGCGTCGAAGCTGGGTGTTTTCCCGAAATTCTGACATCACAGTGGAATCTCCCATTTTGCGACGCAATGTTCAAATGCCATTTTCATCAATTTGAAGTTTGAATTTCCATGCTGGAATTTAGCCTTGAAAATGGCCAAAAGGAAACCTCAGGTATAAAAAAATGGAAAATTGAGGTGTTCTAGCATGTATTTGTGAAAGAATCATGCAAATACATGGAGAATTCACGATGCAGTGGATGTTTGAAAACAGCTCCAAAAATCTGGGTCAAATTTGATTTCCCGCCAAGATGGCTGCCCCCATGAATTGAAGTTGTTGAGACATATGAATGAGCTTTTTTATTCCTGTCTGCACCATGGTGTTCTCAAAGCATGTCCATGCTGTTCGGTCTAATCTGAGTAATATCTTTGCAGTTGGTTTTC
>JAAUXT010027928.1_pt1 | contig 21676 bp, 26 predicted proteins | sample 7278171 | NCBI WGS metagenome assembly JAAUXT01 (sample SAMN14350112, study PRJNA611818) | marine sediment metagenome | isolation source: surface marine sediment (1.8m) | place: French Polynesia: Moorea | collected 2018-08 | reverse complement strand
CCCCCCCCGCCGGGGGCCGGCGGGGGGCGCCGGGCCCCCCCCCCCCCCCCCCCCCCCCCCCCGGAGTCAAGAGGCGGTGCAAAGGGTTCTGAGATATCATTTACCTTGTGCAATACCTCAGGCCTTGAGAGCAATGTTGTGTCTCCTGGATGGGCACGAGGTGCTGGCGTGGATGAGTCAGCCCCTGGATCTGCCCCTGCATCAGCCCCTGTTGTCAGCCACTGGGTCAGCCCCTGGGTCAACCCGTGGTTCGGGGTTTTGCAAATGAATACATGTTCACCTCTGTAGTTGGCGCGGCTCGGGCGGATTCCCAGCATGTGGCTGACCTCCCGAAGGTCCCGCTTGGAGACCTGCTGTTGGGTGAGCAGCTGGATAAGCACGCGGTGCGTCAGGCTGTCCAAGTGTCGCTCAGCTGAAGGAAGAAGGGGTCTGTTTGACAAACGTGACAACCGTAAACAAGGCTCGAGCGGAACTAGGGGGCATGAAAAAATGTGTTCTCTCAGTGGAAGATGCGCTGTCGATGGTCAATGAGATTGAGTCTGTTTGAGACACGTGACAGCCATAAACAAGGCTCTGGCGGAACTTGGGGGCACGAAGAGATAAAATTTGTTCACTCAGTGGAAGATGCACTGATGGTCGATGATCAGCCGTAACCCTGCCCCACCCAATTCCCGGTTCTCTTGGCATTGCTGTGACCTCACCTTGTTATGATGCCTCGGCTGCCTTGTCCTCCTCCTTCTGCAGCTCCTCCTGCACAGCCTTGAGGTCGGAGGTCTTGAGGTCCGTGCACCTGTAAGTCGGGCATCGCCTCCAGCAGCTTCCCCAGCTTCGCCATCTGCGTCTCAAACGCCTTCATTCCGTCTCGTCCGACCGGTCATAGCAGCTGTGGGAGCGAGGGAAGGAAACGTGCAGGTCAGGCCAGGGGCGCATCCAGGGGCGCACACAGGGGCACACACACCGGTGTATCCAGGGACACACACATGTTCGCACACACGGGTGCACCAGGGCCGAGTGTCCCTGAGCCCTGGTGAAAATTCCTCACCACCCGCAGTGATTTTTGCCTCAGGTGTTCGTTGCTTTCAAAAAACACACTGAACAAATTGTACAAGTTGCAAGTTTGTTGCAAGGGGTGGGACAGAAGGAAACACTTGACAGTAGAAACTAGAGTGGCCCCTGCATGTCAGCCCAGGGTCAGATCCAGGAGGAGCCCTCCCCCATGAAACACGACAAGACACGCACAGTTTTGCACCACGGGTGAAGTTGAAATTGGGCCCACCTCCCCCAATTTTCCTACCAAAGTTTGAGCTTGTGTGAGTCGATGGTCAACTGAGAACGAGGTCACCCCCTAACTCACCAGAGGGCCCCACCCTCTCACCTGTCAACGAAGACGCAGGGCAGCTCGCAGCCGTCGACGGTGTTGACGCCGAGGTCCCTCAGCTTCCGGTTCAGCTCCTTCGTCATTTCGTCCTCCGACAGGCACGGGTACTCTCTGTTGAGCCGCTCCCGAAACAGCTGCCAGCGCCAGCTCCAGTGCCATCTGGTGAACTCCATCACCGTGTTCTGCGGAGACCAACGGCGTGGTGTTCCGCGAAGAGTTGTGAACACAGAAAGACGTCATCGGGCAAGTTAGTGCCGTCAAACAGATCAAACAAGTCGGCAGGTTGAAAGACACGCAATTCTTCCTACTTGAAACGTAGCGTTTGAGTCCTGGGTACTTGGAGGGTTGACGCCTCACCTGTACGCGTGACGCTCCCTCACCTGTCTGACCTGTCTCAACCCTCACACTTGTCTCAACCCTCACACCTGTCTCAACCCTCACACCTGTCTGAACCCTCACACCTGTCTGAACCCTCATACCTGTCTGAACCCTCACACCTGTCTGAATCCTCACACCTGTCTCAACCCTCATACCTGTCTGAATCCTCACACCTGTCTCAACCCTCATACCTGTCTGCACCCTCATACCTGTCTGAACCCTCACACCTGTCTGAACCCTCACACCTGTCTGCACCCTCACACCTGTCTGCACCCTCACACCTGTCTGAACCCTCATACCTGTGGGGACCCTCACACCTGTCTGCACCCTCACACCTGTCTGCACCCTCACACCTGTCTGAACCCTCACACCTGTCTGCACCCTCACACCTGTCTGCACCCTCACACCTGTCTGCACCCTCACACCTGTCTGAACCCTCATACCTGTGGGGACCTCACCTGTACGAAGCGTGACCCGAACATGACCCGGATGTACTTGAGCATGTTGCTGACGGACTTGTCCAGACGCGGATTCTGCCCGTTGATAAGAACCAGGAACATGTTGACGTATCCCACCCGCTTCACTTTCGTCACTATGGCCTCGATGTTCTGTGACGCCTCCACAACGCCTGGTGTGTCAATGAGGATCATCTTGGGACCCCAGCGCCGCCATTGGACGGTCTTGCTTCTGACGTGCAGTGTTTCGGGGTCCATCTTCGCTGAGACAGGGAACAGGTCGGCGTGCGGGTCCTTCCCGGCCAGCGTGTTACACAGCGCTGACTTCCCCACCCCCGAGGCGCCGAGCACCAGGATCACCGTCTTGTGAGACTGAAAAACAGAGAATTAAAATCAGACATCTGACAAAATGCAGAACAGGCGACACTGAATCAAGCTTCAGTCCATCAACAGATGTTTCAAAAACCGAGTTTGTTATGTTGTGACAAAGCAAGGCTCAGAACAAATTGAGATGGGAACTCGAACGGTTCTGGAACCTGCACGGGCCTTCCAACTGAGAAATCAGGTTCATCCCACGCCCCCCCCCCAAAAAAAAACAAATGTTTCGGCACACGTGCTTTGTGCGTGTGATTTTTTTCGAAGTTGTGGTTTGTCTCCCTTCTGACCCGAAGAAAACTTATTTTTTGCCTCTGAGGTTCAGTTTCCGGTTGACCCAAAGGTTCGGCCCCAACCCAATCCAAAATCCCTCAGAGAGATGGGCTTCTCACCGTTGTGAGAATGTTGTGCCTGGTTTGGTACAGATGCGTGGCGACTGTGGTCATCTCCGGGTCGAGCTGCTCCTTCTTCTGCTTCAGGTCCCGGGCCAGCTGCATCAGGGTCTTGAACTCTGGGTACATGGCGCCCAGAAGAACCATGAGGTAGGCGGTGCACAGCTTGTTCCAGTCCTCGTCTGTCTTCACTCGGTCGTCCTTGTTGTTGATCTTCTTCTCCCAGGCTTTCCTCACCTCCCCGGGACTCTTCTAGGGATGCGTGTTTCTGGTCACATGGTACCAACCGAAGAACTCGTACGCATCACTGATGAGGTCCTCGCCTTTGTCCATGATGATTCCGTCCAGTTTGGCAGCAGCCTTTGCCCCAAGGATTCCGCCAATGATCGCACCCCCCAAGCCTCCAATGATGGGTCCCACAGGCTCGAACTCTGCCAATGCGAGAGCACCCCCTTCGCCACCACCCCACGCTCCCGCCGCAGCTCCGCCAAGACTTTCCAGGTTCTTCCTGAACTCCACCGTTGTCTCTTCGTGGAGTTCCCACTTGGTGACCTCCCAGAGTGCGAATATGGGCACCGCCCATTTTCCTGCCATCTCAGCCAAAGCCAGCATCAATGCATCTTTCCCAAGTTCCTTCAGCAACTCTTTCAAGTCTGAAACAGATTCTACCATGTGGAGACTGTTCTGCCCAAGGATGCCGCTGGCAGCGAAGGCGAAGCCCAGGATTTCAAACGGGACACTCTCCTCTTGGATGGCCTCTTCTTCAGCGAGACCCCCTCTGCCCCCTTCGCCTCCTCCTCCGCGACCTCCTCCGCATCATTTTCCTCCGGCTCCAGATCAGCGATGCCCTCCCACGCTGGATCCTCATCCGGGACCACGGCTTCGAACTCCTCCAGATCGAACACGTCCGACGCTCGCTCCGACTCTGCCTCCACCGCATCGTTCACTTCGACAACCTTCTCGACGTAGTCAGTCATCAGGGGGTCAAGTTTGAACTTGGTGACGCTCTGTATCACTGGCTTCGCTCGGCCTATTTTCTTCATCTCGGCGTCATCAGGACCAAAGAGCCTCCCTCTCACCTCCTCCATCTCCTCCCTGTTTTCATTCGCATCCAGCTCTGTGAGTCTCTTCACATCCCTCAGCACATCCTCGACAGGCCTCTCGGGCTCGTTCCTCGCATGCGCAACAGCCGTCTTCCCACTGGGCCTCGGGATCAGCGTGAACAGGTGATCTGAGTCGGGCAACTTCATGCAAAAATTGACTGAATTCCCCGACTCCAGTTCCTGGGTCACGCCATCGAAGTCAGTGAACTCTCCCTCGGAGCGTGACCCTGTGTAATGTACCTGAATGACCCTGGTTCGCTGACCGCTTGCAGCGCAGACGAGGATGTCTTTCTTGAGGAGCTGCAGGGCCTGCGGGTTTCTCTGGGCGAGGGCGGCGATGCGCACCAGGGCGGAGATCTGCACTCCAGAGGGCGCAGGGAGGGGCGTGTCCGGCATTCTGCGAAACATGAACAAAATGGAGAGGTGGTTACAGAGATGGACGAACGTGCAGACAGACAGACAGAGAGACAGACAGAGAGACAGACAGAGAGACAGACAGACAGACAGACAGACAGACAGGCAGATAGACAGACAAGCAGATAGACAGACAGACAGACAGACAGACAGACAGACAGACAGACAGAAAAACAGACAGACAAACACACACACACACACACACCGATGAGGAGATCTGTTGTTGTTTTCCGGAAACTAGATAAAAAAAATGGAACCTGGCTTGCAACGTCCAACAGAATCTAATTGGTATTCGAGTCTGAGAAGGAAAGGCCTCTCTTGTTGTGCCCACACACTCACGCACCCATACCCACACGCACACCACCCAGCACACACACACACACACACACACACACACACACACACACACACGCGCGCGCGCGCGCGCGCGAAATCCAAAGCTCACATCTTCTTGGTTGCCCCAAATTGTGGACCGACGGCGAAAAGTTTATTGTCAAATTTTCAAGGTTGGAGTTTGCGCCCTTTCAACTCAACCCTGGATCTGCTCGAGGACACGTCTGCATTTGGACTGACCTGGTTGTTTGCTCTGATGCCGTGTATACCAAGTTGCTCGTCTCCCTGGGTGAAACCTGTTCACTGGAGCACCGTACGAGTACGTTGTCTGCTATTGCCAGTCTCGAACTGATAAGAACTTGTATGTGTGTCAGGGTTCAAGCACGTTGTCGCACTCATTCAGCGACCTTCCCTTGCGAGCGTCGGAATCAGTCAGAAAGTGCCTGAAACTGTACAAACCCTCGGAGATCCAGAGGCGGATCCAGAGTTGGGGGATAAAATAGGCCGCCCTTCAGACCCCCGGCAAAATATATTTGACCCCAAATTTGTACCTCAAGTGCAATTGAACGCACACGCACAATTCACACACACGCACAACACACACATACACACACACACACACGTGTACACACACATACAGACTCGCACGGTCAAAACCGAGAGAAAAACCACGGATGGCACGGGCACACAGGGACAGTGCAAGTCACCAACAGACAAACATCCCCTGTCCAAATTCCGTTTGAGACCAATCGACTGTGGTTGTACACAACACAACATGGCTTCAGCAATGATCATTCACCCCGTGTACCGTGCGTTTGTTCCTTTGTCGCTGAACATTTTTGGAATTAACACTAATTTATTCTGGAAAAACGAAACTTCTACTTCTGCGTGCGTGGGACGTTTGCTGAGAGGCTGACGTTCTCGAACTTTGGTTTGAGGGACACAACCTCTCGTCATCACTCCATATATCTCTGCACAAGTACTTCGGAAGTACAAAAGTAGCTGACAGCGCAAAGTTCTATACTATCTAACAAAAACCTGCGTGCGGAATTTTGACGAATCATAAAACTTTACAGCTCACAATGGCGGTCAGACAGCTCACTCGATTGCCTCGTCTTGGCATGCCGGGGAACGCCGTCTGGTTCGCTGGCGTTGGGCGGCGTCCTTCTGACGTCACAGCGTCTCTGAACGCCGCTATCTGCTGCACCGGCGTTGTGGCTGATTCCGCTTGGATTGCGAAGAGACCCGCGCGACTGCTGCAGCCTCCATTCGCGAGAACTTGGGTGCTCCAGAATTCAAGATAACCAATTTCGATTGCCCTCTTTTGTCTCAGCAATTCATCTATTTTTCCAAGAGGCCGCTGAACAGATCTCAGCTTGATCAAATCACCAACGTGGTTTGGTGGTTGTTGTTTCAAAGCTGAAGGTGTCAATCATCTTTCAAGAGGACTGTGCTGTGTCTTCCATTGATCCTCATCTTACTCCTTCTGGATTCCCCAGTCGTCTTCCAGGATCCACCCCTGGTTACCTTGATACAGTTTCAATCACCATCAGTTCCACATTTCAAACACTCCTTGATCATCAGATGGTCCTTTTGTCTCTTTTTCCCCTGTGGTCACCAGCCTGTGGAACACTGTTGATTGGTGAGGCATCAACTGAATCTACAGAACTGTTTGCAAAATGGTGACTGACTGAACTGATCACGTTCACTCACATTACACCAGAAATGGCAATGAATTCACCTGCTAAAACTCCCAAATACAACAAGGTAATCCTGTCTGGACACCAGCACTGCTGTTCAACATGCTTCCTCCATTTCATTTGCTTTTGTTGACAGAAAGATAGGTCTTATTGATGCCCAGGCTGCACAGCACCAGACCCATCCTCCTGAGAGGGTCAGGGGTCAGGGATCTACCCCTTTCTACCACAATCACTCCTCTCATGCCAAGTTTGCTGAGAAAATATCAAAGAGGGTGCCTCTTCCTGAATCAGATCCTGGATCCACCTCTGGACTCTCAGTTCCCACTCTTTCTTTTGGGATTGGGTATTGGTTTGTTTGGGGGCTCATCCTCACTGTACACTGGATCAACCTGAAACATTACTTTGATGATTTGTGTCCTCTCCTGTTGATTTCCAGTGGCCGAAGAACATTTTGTCTGTCGGCGCCTGAGACTGAGCACGGTGACCAGGAGGGCGACCGGTCTCAGTGGAGGAGGCGGTGGAAGGGCTTCTGGATCTTCCTCACCTCGGTCTCTATGACCCTGATCGGCGCATTCATCAAGACGTAAGGGCATCCGAGGGAGGGAAGGGAGCCTGGACCACCAGAAAACAGATTCCGCCTTGCACCGCAGGCAGTGCACTATTTTTCAGCCCCATTCAAAGGATCTGCCATATTCACAATTGAACAAATCCTGGATTCGGTCCCGCATCTGAACGTGTTGTCGCATTTGCATACAATTGATGACTGTGTTCGTACACACACACCAGAATGTACTCTTCGTACCGTTCGTGCAGATACCAGCTCAACATCGGTGAAATCAACATTGGCACCCCGAGAGGATGGCTGGACGAGCAGACGAGAATCTTTGGGGAAAAACTCACCAGCCTCGTGGCAGATGTGCAACAAGAGATTGCCATGCTGGTCAAGAAGACAATGGAACACACAATAGAAGACCAGGTCAGGAGGAAGCAAAATAGGAGAGTTTAGCACGACGTCAGAGAAGCACCACGTGCCAGCGTCGCGTACAATTGCCCCTTGTGCGAGCGATGTGGCGTTGATTCTCTTATTACGCACACAGTTAGCATTCATCTGTTGTCCCCATTTCAGGTCAATCCCAACCGGAAGCGGGTCCTGGTTGTGATCGGTGCCACAGGAGCCGGGAAGTCCACGCTCTGCAACGTTCTGGGTGGGAAACATCGCAATGACAGCACCTTCCCTGTGAGCCACGGTCTCAGCTCCAACGCCTTCAAGATCACTGTGGAAACACTCAAGTGGCTGGGCGACGGCCATGACGTCACACTGATCGACACCCCTGGCCTGAACGACCCGAAACGCGAGGACGAAGATGCGATGGAAGCTGTCATGGAGGAACTCCAGAACTTCAAACAAGTGGACGGGTTTCTCTTCGTCTTCAACGGAAAAGATGCGAGACTGAGCGACTCCCAACAAGGTGACCCTTTCGGAAATCGGGTTCCCAGTTGAGCCACAGGGCATTGTCCATCCAGGGGGAGCTTGATGTTGAATAAACACCCACGAAAACCACATGTTAGATCGCCCTTGCCAGGAATCTCCAAGTCTGAGACCTTTTGCTTTTGTGTTGGGGTGATATTTTTTTTTCAAGTTGAGGGGGTCAAGGTCCTTTCAATCCACACGAACCTTTGACTCACATCTGCAACTCGGAGTTTTTGAATGGCAGCCGCCAAACACTGGCATCGTGGTCGTTTTCAGAGATGCTGAAGATCTTCCACAAGAAGTTCGGCCCTGCCTTCATGATGAACACAGTCATCGTGTTTTCCAACTGGCACTTCGACCTCGCCTCGCAGGATCGACGGAGAAACAACAGCGAAGAGGAGCGGAAGCTCGATGTGATCGCAAACCTGCGAGAGCTGCATCTGCTGGACGAAGACAAAGAAATTCCAACTGTCTTTGTTGACAGGTAAGGTCAACGACTTGAACAGACACCACCTTGAACAATTGAGACATGAAAGACAAGGGTGGATCCAGGGATTGGTCAAGGGGAACCTCACCTCTTTGGGGCCTGGTTTCAACTTTGAAAATTATATTTTCTGCACCTGGATCCACCCCTGAAATGGTACATCACACGAACCGCTTTCAGCGCAACGTTTGGGTCACGTTTTTCTTGCTGACTCGCCTTTGTTAGAGAGGTTTCGATGCAACACGTCCGCGCGGAGGTCTGAGGCCACATTTTTACGTGGCAACTCACATTGCCACGTGTGTCATTTCCGTGGTTGTTTCACAAGAAAATCAGATGGTCATTATCAAAGTTTGATTGGTATTTTTGTCATTTGTATTCTGGTGCATGTTTGTGTTTGATTTGGAGAAGAATGTTCACTTTTAACAGGTAGAATTTTTCATTTTTAAATGTTGGTTCCCACGTTTTTTGGGATGTTTCTTGTCACGTGTGGTCAGCCCATCGCAAATGACGCGGCGTTGTGCATCGAAACCTCTCTATTGTCTTGCAGCCACCAACACGCGAGGGATTTGAATGAGAAAGCTGCATTCGACCGAGAAGTGGACAAGCTGAACAAGATTGTGCAGTCGTTCGGCCCTTACAAATGCATAGAAGGTGAATGGAACATCTCTTTTGGTGAATTTTGCTGTTTTTTCCCCAAGCGAGACCATCACTCGGCCTCTTGCCAAGATTAGAGTCTTGTTCAAACAGTCGCAACCTCGCCAAACTAGATGTTGATCTTTACGACCGGAAGCCAAGGATCGCTGAGTCCTGCTGAAAATGCACACTGTATCACTTGGGGCCGGTTCCCACAGCCCCAAACTCCCACTCGCGTAACCATGTCTTGCCTGATTCGCACACTCTTTATGCCAAACTCCTCCCCTCAACACTCTTTACTCAAACACAACTTTGAAGTCAAAAATTACTGCAAAGAGGATCGTATTGGGCCCAGGTCCCTCAGCACCTGAAGAAATCCATTTGTCCAGCCCAAAGAAACTGGTCATCACGTTGACCAAAACAGCTCGTGCACCTCTGAACCCATTTGTTTCAGTTGAGAAGAGAAAACAAAACTTCCTGGACGCGTTTGGACCAGGAGACCCCGAGGAAGTCTGCGACAAACTTTACCAGGTGTTCCCCCACAAGGATGGCTCTTTTTTCATGTCCGTTTCTGAGGCCGGTGTCGCCACAATGAGCGCTTGGGTCAGAAACAGGGACGAGATTCTCAGAAATGGGAAATTCAACCAAGAGGGGCATGACTACATGTGGGGCTACTCGAAACCAGGTCAGTTGAAATGGCTTGATCACTGACTGATCCCCCTGTCTTGGACAAATTGACACAAGGAGCCCAGGACCTATTTTTTTGCACCACAATGGCAATTTTGTCAACAATTTTCAAGTTCAAGTTCAAGTTCCAGCAGAGCATCTCATCAATGTTGTGCTTTCTGGTGGATTTGTTAAAATTCTTTTTGGAGCGGGGGTTGCAGGAGTTGGTCCCCCCTGAAGCACCAGAAAGCGAGATTGACAGTCCTGTGTCAGTGTTTCTTGTTTCTGTGCTCGTGCAATACCGCCCACTCGCTTTGCTGAATCGTGAAACATCTTGCATACACCAGAAATGCTGTGTTCGCAGGACTCCCTGACAAGGACGCGAATGACATGTTTCGTCTCATCACGGCAAACGATTGGAACCAAGCTGCCACTGTGGAAAGTGTGGCGGACGACATCAAGGAGGTTCTCAACGGAAGCCAGATGGACTGGTCGGTGATCCACGTGACCAAAGGCTCAGCTCCTGCCACCAAGGGGCGTGGCCCAAAGTGGTTCCAAGCGCAAAAGGGGGCATTCAACCTCAATGTACTTTTCCCGTGAAATAAATATTCTCTCACAGCATACACTTTGCTTGTAGTCAGTCCTTTTCAAAACGACGATGCCCAGGATACCGGGAGCCCAGGCCGAGGCCGGCACCCGATCTCAAATGCCGCTTTTGCTTTTGCATTGGTGTAAGCGTTCGTGTCGTGTTTTGAGTTTTCCTGAAGTCAAATTCATACCTTTTTGCCTGATCCAGAATTTCCCCTCGGCGCACACGACGCACACACACACATACTGACACATGCACAAAAAAAGCACAAACACGCACACGCGCACACTCACACGGACAAAGACATGCACGCACGTTCATACATGCACGAATTGGCTCTGCACGCACTCACACACACGCAAACACACACACACACACACTCCCACACACACACACACACTGACTTGGCTGGCGGTGTTTGGAGTCGGAGGAACCAGTCCGTGACTGGTCCCCGCTCCACATGACTGGTCCCTGGTCCCCTCTGTGTGGCACGGAAACCCAGCCAACCGCACCGCACTGACACAAGGCTCCAGTCAAGTGTCGCCGCAGGTGCCATCAAAACGATACACGGGTTTCTGCGTGGCTCTGACTTCGTGCAGTTTGCTCATTCAGAGACGAGATGTTAGAGTTGGGAGATCCAGGGGCGTGAGATTCCACTCAGGGATACGGAGGTGAGTAACGTACACGTGAGCACATGAGTGAGTACATCTACTGAGTGAGTGAGTGAGTGGGTGAGTGATTGTCTTCGTGCGTGAGGTTTTGTTTGCGGTTGCCTGCACGCACCCACAAAAAGTTTTCCCACGGCGTTTTGTCATGTCACATGTGAAGTTGCAAACTCGCATTTCCCGTGCAAGAATTGAGCAAAGCTCGCAGTTTTCTGTGGACATCCTGAGGGTTGGGGGTGGATTTTCTGACTGGCTGCCTTGGGCCATGTGGATGTGAGCCCAGCTTGGATCAAATTCAGGGTCAAAGCGTGCCTCAGCAAAACATCCTCGTGACGAAGATGCTATTTTTGTCCCAAGTCGGGTTGATTGAGCTCAGTTTGTTCAGTTTCTCGGCAAAAACGGAACGCAACAGGAGGTTCCAATGCACCCGCCCCCCTTGTGCAGGTGTTGGAATGTGCTTGACCAACTCGAAAATCGGACAATCAAATATCTTGCAAAATTCTTTTGGGTTGGGCGCATTTGGGTGCATGCAGGTCTACGGACGATGAGTCTGTTGCCAGCGCTGCACGCATGGTCTGTGTTTCATTGCAGATGCCTGGAGCGAACTACAGTTTTCCTGTGGTGCTACTGCTCCTGTGGAACGTGATCACAGGTAAAGGGAACAAAACAATGTCAGGTGTGCGGTGCCAACCGTCGCACAGCCAAAGGGGAGGGGGAGGCATCAAATGTTCACTTCTATGAAAGGGCGCCCCTGTTGTGTCTCTACTGGTCGAAATGTTTGGTTTGTGCGCGCACCACTTGACCATAACGGAACTCGAGCCTCCATGGTTTGGACGCTGCTCAGTTGGGTCAGTCTTTGACACCCGTGGGCCAGCAGAATAACACCAGACTGGAGCCATTCCAGCCTGTTAGGGCCGGGCTTCTGACTCCGGAAGGGGGGGGGGGCTTTCCAGCATCGCGCCCCACACAGGGCTACCTCCTTGACCAAATCCAGCGTTTGGGCCTGTTTCACCTGTCCGACTCCCCTCCCCATCCCCAGGCGCGGGCGCCTTCACGCGCACGATCTGCCGCGACTCTCCGCGGGACGAGACGGTCGACTGCGGGACGCGCCTCATCGACGTCACGAGTCACGTGATGGCCGGGCTGGAGGGGGAACCAGGCAGCGACGCGTGCGCCCCCGCGCGGCTCGACGCGCTGTTCAGAGACGCGCGCTGTGTGGACTCGACCGACGCCACGGCGGCGTTCCTCTACCGCAGGTGGGTGTGCGTGAGTGTGAGTGCGTGTGTGTGTATGATGTGTGTGCGCACGTTGTATGACGTTCTCGCACTTTATTTGCAGCTGGCGGACGAGGGGCAGTGTGTGTGATTGTGTGTGATTGTGTGTGTGTGTGTGTGTGTGTGTGTCTGTCTGTGTGAGTACGTGTCTCTGTGTGTGTGTTGTGTGTGTGTGTGTGTGTGTGTGTCAGAGCCAAGTCAGGGTGCGGGTTTTTGAGAATCCCGAAGGACACAACCGACTCCAATACTACCGTGAGTGCGGCAGATGAAAACCTGTGTTGTGAGAGGGTCTTCAGCAGATCCAGGGTCGAGGCTTTTGGAGGCCAATGCGAACATTTGAAATTTGGTTTGGTTGACCTGTCCAGCACACCACTGAGTGCATTTGGGAGTCTTCTCCAGTCTGGTCTCTCAGTGTGTGCTGGCGCACGCCTCCCCAGCACGGAACTCGTTGCTCTGGTCTCACCCTGTCCCTCCCTCTCGGTTGTTCCAGCTGTCACGGCTTGCGCCGCTGCGTACTCCAGCGCTCCGTCTACCACTGGCCGTGGCTCGGCGACTGCTGGGCCCTCACGCTGCGGTTCCGCTACACCTGCATAGAAGGTAGGGAGCAGCACACAGAGCAGGGACCAGTGCACAGGGTAGGGGACCTGCACCGAAGGTCAGGATGTTCACACCCACACACGGTGTCCTAATGACTGTGGATTCACAAGCAGCCGCTGGGCCCTGAGCATAAAAGGACGACCAACTTGAATACGATGAGTGCAAATGTGGACCACGGACGAGGCAGATTAACCTGAGCTGCTGCAGCTTGGTGAAACCAGCGCGCCAATGTGTACGACTGATCTTCTCATTGCGCATGTGTTTTCAGCGAGCGCCCCCTCTGCGGCGTTCCTCCCCGTCACGACCCCAGTCCGCGGCACCGCCATCCACCTCTTCAGCCCGCACTACCCGTGCGAACCCCCACCGGGGAGGTACAGCGTGCGATGTACCCTGTCTCCGCAGAGGTACGTACAGCCCCAGATTGCGTGGGTTTGTACAAGCGCAACACTGCAGAGTTCTGTGAGTCAAGTCCCAGGGAATCCTGAGCTCCAGCATGGGGACTTTTGCAGTGAAGAGGCAAGAAGAACCTTTGTGTGTGTGTGTGTGTGTGTGTGTGTGTGTGTGTGTGTGTGTGTGTGTACGGGTGTGAGTATGTGTGTGTGTGTGTGTCGCAGCACGGTTCTCCTGACCCCCCCCAGCTATTTTGAGTTCCACACACGCCTGTGAAAATAAATTCTCTGCTTTCTTCTTTGATTTACATTCCGAAGCTGGGTGTGTGTGCGGGCGGAGAGCATGTGTGTCAGTGTGTGTGATGTGTGTGATGTGTGTGCGTGTGTGCGTGTCTGTCTGCGTGCTCGTCGACCCACTCTTGCTTCGTGTGTTTGTGTGTGTGTGTGTGTGTGTGTGTGTTTGTACGGGTGTGAGTATATGTGTGTGTGTGTGTTTGTGTGTTAGTGGGGAGCAACGCGATTGCTCCTGAACCTTCATTTCCCCTTCACTCCAGACTGACCTTCACGGACGTGTATTACCGCATCACGCCCAAACTCTTCCGCTGCGGCACCTCCGTGCGCGTCCAGCGCGAGACGAGTCACGACATCGTGACGTGCGCCGCTTCCGGTTCCTCCACTTCCGGTGTGGAGGTGTGGGACGGGGACCCGTTCACGACGCGCATGCTCGGAGAGGAACTCGTCATCGTCTTCACAGCGTCCACCGCGGGAGACGCCAAATTCTGGTTCAAGGCCGAGGGTGAGTAGCACCAGAGGGTGTTGAAGGAAGAGAAAGATGGAGGCTGGGTGTCCACTGGTCTGGTGTCTGGATGGGTGACGGGAACAGGGGGCCACGGGCAGGGTCTCCAGGTTGACACCCACGAGGGCAAGGGGCCCCAGCAGATGCAGGGCCGGGGAGGCCGGGGCCAGGAGAGCAGGGGCCGGGGTTGGAGGCACAGTGACCGGGGTCAGGGAGACACGAGGGTGGGTCCTGGGTGCCCATTGGGCTCGTGTCTGAAGGGGTGAGGAGAAACAGGTGGGCAAAGGCAGGGGGCCGAGTACCAAGGGGTCAGGGGCTGGGAAGCTCCAGGCGGCTGGAGCCTTACGTTTAAGGTGCTTTTGACGGAACCATGGACGCAAGCGGGGTGCTGGGGGTTGGAGGTCCCCCACCACCAGGGCGAGCAGCTCCAACAGATGTATGGACTGGGGAAGCCGGGGCCAGGGAACCTGTGGGCCAAGGAGCTTGGGTCCTGGTGACCAGGACATGGTGTCTACGCCACTTGGGCATGGAATGGTCACTGTGCTGGACCGTATCGTGGACCCTGGCAACTAAACCCTTTATCTTTCGATCCGTGTCAACGGAGACTGCGTCGCGAAAAGAGATGAAGGTCGCAGAATTACTCTGTTTGCAGCCTTCTACTCGCTGGGTTCTGGAGAAGCCCCGGATGAGCTGAGTCTCTCCTGCACCAACCAGGACCGCATCCCACAGCTCGTGAGTACTCACACACACTTTTGTGCACTCTGAGCACTCATCCTCTGTCAGTACTCACCGATACTCTCAGTACTCGCATGCACCAATCAGGAGTGCTTACCACAACCCGAAAGTACTCACTGCAGTAAGAACACACTTCTCTGAGCAGGCCGCGTCAAACGTGTTCCGCGTGCACTGTGAGGACAACCAGAATCGTAACTTCCTCCAAGCAGTGGCCCCTTGTTGGGTCCTTGGGTGGGTTGCCTCTGGGTGACACTGCCATGACCTGAAAAGATTAGTGAGGCGTTTTGTGTTTGGTTTGTTTGCAGTCTACGCGGTGCGCGCCGTACAGAGCGACGGACGTGTCGGAGCCGAGCTCGAATCCCCCGGGAGGGTCGGGGCCGGGCCCCGGGGAGGAGCAGCCGGGCGAGCCGGGGGAGCGGCCCGCAGGACAGGCGCAGGAGAGGGACAGCGACGGGGAGGGCGGAGGTGAGTCAGGGGCGGGGCGGAGCAGGGCGGGGCGGGGCGGGATGGGGCGGAGTGGGGTGGGGAAGGGTGAGGTGGGGTGGGGTGGAGCAGGGTGGGGTAGGGTGGAGCGGGGCGGGCCCCGGGGAGGGGCAGCAGGGCGAGCCGGGGGAGAGTGAAGGTACGTCAGGGGTGGTGTGGGCGGCGCAGAGGTACTCAGAGGAGCCGGGTAGGGGCAGCTGGGTCGAGTACGCAAAACACATGCCAGGATCTCACGATGGTGTGTGTTTCTTATGTGTGAATACCTCACGCACACTTACGTGCCCTGTTGTTGTCTAATTGAGCGAACACGTTGTTGTCACGTGGTTTCAGTGTCGACGGCTCTGATTGGAGGCCTCGTCGCGCTCGGCGTCGTCCTGGTGATCGGTGCCGCTATCGTCGCGTTCGTCGTCTGGAGACGACAGTGAGTCCGACATTCGTCTGCTTCCATCGCTCTTTGCGACAGGAATGCCTTTTGACGCAATTCGCAACTCTTGTATATTTCGCTTGCTTTTCATTGTCTTCCTGTGTTGGTGTTGGTCTCTTCCACTCTGTCGGGCCCACTGTCTCTACCACTATTTCACTGAGATTTCCCCTGGATTTTGTCTCTTTGTCTGTTTGTCTTTCTCATTGTCCGAATTTTTCTCTCTCTCTCTCTCTCTCTCTCTCTCTCTCTCTCTCTGTTTCTTGCCCTATGTTTCGTTCATCTCTTTCTTTGTTACGTTCTTTCGTCCTTTATTTCGTCCCTCCTTCCTTCGTACCTTTCTCAATTTCTCCCGCTTTTCTCCTTCTGCCCCTTTCTGAATCCAACACTGAATTTGTGTGTTTCCTTCGTGCGGTCTTGAAACAATCATTCCTCTTCACTTTCCAGACAAGCGAACAAGTCTCAGACCCGCAGTCAGCACAGCGAACCTCCGCCTTCCTCCTCCAGCACGAACCCGCGCCCTCCACCCGCGGACAGGGACACCTACGCCACCATCCCGGACTACCTCGTCCCTGTCCCCAGGGGGCCGGTCTACCCCGGGGGCCCCACCCACCCCAGCCGCACGGAGCCCCCCAGGACCGGCCCCGCCCCGGACAGACCCCTGCCCCAACGCCCCAACTACCCCGAGGACTACCGGCACCCCAGGATACCCCAAGTAGGAAGCAGGCAGGGGAACATTGAGGTGAGGTACGTGCAGCCCAACGCGCTGGGCGCGAACTCACGCAGTACCCAGGGGAGTGAGTACTCAAACTATGGCTTCAGCAGGGAGGCGGGGTCAGGTGACTATGAGGAGACCCCTGGGAGATACCAGGGGCTCAGTCGCGTCAGGGACAGACAGAGGAACAGAGTGTACGCCACACTGGAGGAGCAGAAGGGAGAGGCGGTTGAGGAAGAGGAGGAAGAGAAACAGGAAGGGGAGTGAAACAAAAGTGCTGCAGAGGGAATCGGGTTTTGACTGGACACTGCACGTACTGACCTTGCGTTTTGGCTGCGAAGGGACATTTGACTCTGTTTGGACCAGCACATGGGTTTTTGCAAGTCTCTCCAGATGACAGTCGTAAAAATCGCCGAAAACAATGAAACGTGCCTGAGATGATGCTCTGTGCAAATTATCATCACGTTCCTTGATATGCTTCAAGAATGTGTCTTTGCGCGCTTGGGCTGAACTGTCGAGGCAACTTTGGTTTCTGCGAAGGAAATCCTTGACCAGAGAAATACTTCCGTTTGAGGTGGGGATAGAGAAAGCAGCCTGGACAGATGCAGGAACCTGTACCTCTTTATTGTTGGTGAGCGGGCGGACGCCGCAGAGTCAAAACGTAAACCGGAGCAGTGTGTCGATTACTGCCTTTTCTGAACAAGTAAAATACGGATCAAACAAAAAAGTTCTGGCAATAAAAACATCAAAAACCACATTTTGAAAATTTTCTTTGTCATCGCCAAACATGGCAACTTGTGATGAGCTCACGAACTGTTTCCTTGACAACCCCTTGTCAGGGTTCGTTGCTTAGTGATGTGCATCTGACCTTAGCAACTCCAATTAAAGCCCACCTGCCTGCCTCTCGCGCGGCTCAGAAGTTTCAGCGCTAACTGGGGCACACCGACACACTGACCTCTGCCGTAAAATACACGTTCGTGTCTGAATTTTGCTGTGTTGGACAAAAATTTTAAATAGTCAAGACGCTAGTGGAAACAGGCACCGCGTAAGATCTTTTGCCGACAAGTAGCATTTTCCCTGAATGATTGGATTGCTTCCAGTGGTCGTCGGAGAGAATATCGAGACAGGTGAGTATTGAATGGAAATTCTGCAGGTACGGGGTCATGTGTTTCCAAACACACCAGTAAACATATATTTGTAAGCGGTTCTCCCACATCCTCCTGAAAATGTTCCGGGTTGAGTGAACAATCAATTTCGATCATTTTCACACCAAGGATGGTCCATACCTGAGGGAACATCCGCCTTGTTACACAAAATTGATCACGTTCCTTTGAATTTTGAACTTTCGAGTGAAGCAGTGAGGGGTGCGTGCACGATCAAGGAAGAGTGAGGCCGACTTTCTGTGTTCGCGTATCTGCACCGCGACTCTGATCATGCTGACAGCGCAGGCAAACCGTGACCTGATGAACCCTCAAGCGTCGTTCACGTTGACGCGGGCGACGTCAAAAAATTTGACGTCAACGTCAAATTTTACTGTCCACGTCAACTTGGACACAGGGCTCAATGGCTGGCCTTCGAGAAACGGCACAGACCATTCTTGGACATCAACCCAAAAATTGACCTTGACGTCAAAAGCATTTGATTACCACCAACACTCGTACCACCGATATGAAAACCGCTTCCCACCACGGTTCGACCATCGAAGGGGAGGCGGAGTTTGTTTTTTTTGGGGGGGGGATTGGGCGGTCCGGGACCCTGGTCCCCCTTCCTGCATGTGCTTGAGCATTCCACCTTGAAGCTGGTATTTTCACAAATGTTTGCTGCGTCTGTGCCCACGTTTGCATCATTTGTTATCTTTTACGTGCTTCAGTGTTGTTCCGTGGCCAAGATGAGTCGGTTCGGGGCTCTGTGGACAGCGGCGACTGCAGTGCTGTGTGCGGGGATAGTGGGGGTGGAAGGTGAGAACCAGTGTGTGTGCGTGTGGGCGGAAGTCTCTGTGCGTGCGTGTATTTTTACGCATTGGCCCTTCCTTACATGCTAGATCTTCAACTTCAGAGCTTGACCACCTCCAGTGCTGTGTGCATTGAGTCTTTGACCCCTGTGTGACCTCGCTCTGACCCCTGTGTGAGCTCACTCTGATCCCTGTGTGAGCTCACCCTGACCCCTGTGTGAGCTCACTCTGACCCCTGTGTGACCTTACTCTGACCCCTGTGTGACCTCACTCTGAACCCTGTGTGACCTCAGGTCAGGACACGGTGACGGTGTGTCGCTACTCGAGCCTCGCTGAGACAATCGACTGCGGGACCAGCGCCATCATCGACTTCGAGGGATTCGTGCTCTTCGGCCACATCGTGGTATGTTGGGTACATCCGAGTGCATCCGGGTACACGCTGCAGGGTACGCTGGTATGGTGTGGTTCAATCTGGTTTCCTGGTTCATTTCCCACTTTGATCTATTGAGTGAGACCGGCTGCACAGAGTCCCCTTATTCTGTTGTCAGGGTAACGAACCAGCTCCCTCGCTTCTGTTGTCAGGGTAACGAGCCTGCTCTCTCACTCTTGTTGTCATGGTAACGAACCGGCTATCCCACCTCTGTTGTCAGGGTAACGAACCGGCTGACGCGTGCAGCGCCGCCACCCTGACGTCCTTCATTGCCAGCGCCATCGTGTGTCGTCAGGTGATGGCGTCCGACGCCGTGCAGCTCTACAGCAGGTCAGGACGTGAACGGGGGTCGCGCGTTGGCGTCCCTGCCGAACCGTTGACGTGACGCCGTCGTGGCACATACAGAAACGCACTCAAGCTCAGAACGTGGTCCAAACCACACGCCACGTCTGATGTTCTGGTGTTTGTATTCTGTTTGCCAGAAAAGAGAGACTCCCCCCCCCTGTATGTCAATTTTCTTTCCTTGAAACGAGCTCACCTGTTGCTTTGCTGCCAAATAGACGCCCAGCCTGGTGCAGCCAATTTTGTTCTCGGGGTCGGAATGAGAACAGCGCAGCCAGTGTTTGGTCCTCAGCTGATTGCTTTCTCTCTGCGAGAAAATAAGAGTTTTCCTGTAACATCAGTGCAGAGGGGCCAAAAACCAATCTTGTCCCCGGTGAATTCCTGACTCCCCTTGATTGTGCGCGTGCGTGTGCGCAGGTGCCTGGGACAGCACAGCTGCGTCGTCGACTCGAGCGTCAGCGGGTGGCCCGTCTTCCTCGGCGGCTACTGCCAGGCTCTGGCGCTGCAGTTCGTCTACCACTGTCGCCCAGGTCAGGGTTCACACACACACACACACACACACACACACACACACACACACACACACAAGCGCACTCGCGCACACGTGCACGCAAGCCCAGACCCACACACCTGCGTCCTGATCAGAACACACGAACACACACCCACGCGCACACACGGGCATTCACACACGCACACATTTGTACACATGGGCAAATCGCATACGAAACACCTTGATGCCATCCAAGTTTGAACAGGTGCATGCGGTACACCCGACACAGATCTTCGTTCCAATGCTCACTGACATCTTTCTGTGTGTGAACGTTTGTGTGCGTGTCTGTGTTTGTTTTTTGTGCGTGCGTGCGTGTGTCTGAAGTCGCACACGCGCACACAAGATTTTTAAATGTGCCAGTGTGTGTGCGTGTGTTGTGCGTCCGTTCACGTTGTGTGATCTAAACCGTTGTGACCCCTTCAAGCCTCTATACTCTCAATGTCTCTCACTTCTCTGTGTCTCTGTGCGTCTGTGTCTCTCTACCCCTCTCTCTCGCTCTCACCCCGTCTCTCTGTTGCAGTGAGCGCCGCCTCCACGGCCTTCCTCCCCCTCCGAACCTCAGTGCGCGCCGCCTCGGTCGACATCTTCAGCCCCCACTTCCCGTGCGAGCCACCAGAGGGCACCTACGACCTGACCTGCACCTTCACGCCTCACGGGTAACGTCGCCAACAATCTGAATGCATGAGTCGCAGGGGTAGGTCACATGATCTGGTCGAGGGACGCAAATCCCTTTGCGGTTCCCACTCTCAAAAGTTTTGTCCCCAGTCCCTTGGACTCGCGTCTGCCTTCGGCTCAACTTGAAGTTTGAAAAAGAAACGAGAAAACGAAAAGAATATGCCTGCAAGCAAAATCAGGGAAGAGAGATTTGTTTCGTGCGGGGGGGGGGGGGCAGGGCCCTGAGTCCCTGGATCCTCCCTGCACTTTGTTGTTTCTGCCTTCGATTTGCAAATCTGCAGGCGTGGTGTCTTCAAATATTATCTGGGCACCCACATACAGTTTCAAACGGAGCAAACTCTGCTCTCCTTCTTCATTCACCTTTCAATGTGTAAATACGGAACCACCAAACCCCCAGCTTTCAGGCTTTTTCTTCCGTGCAGAATCCCCTTCAAAGCTCGTTCCTCTTTCTCTACAGCTCCCAGGGCTCGGTGCTCTTCACCTACACCATCACGCCCAAGTTCGTGCTGTGCGGGGACGTGCTGTACTTCGCGCTGGGCGGGGCGCAGGCCGCCGGCTACTGCACCCTCGCGACGGCGTTGGCCGGGCTCCAGGTGATCGGGCCCGTCACGACGCAGGCGACGACGCTCCCTCTGGTGCTCGTCGCCGCGACTTCCGTCATCGACGGAGCGTCGTCCTTCTGGTTCCGGGTCGAAGGTGAGAGGTGGCGCAGGGAGGTCACGTTGGGAGGTCACGTTGGGAGGTGAGGCGGTGAGGTCACGCAGAGAGAGACGCATCCAGGGGTGTGGTGAAAGGTCAGGTTGAATGAAGACCGCTGCCCGGGCCCCCTGGTTTCGAGATGCACCAAGGCTGATCCTGGGTCAGGGTCTCCTGTCCACGTGTGCGCGCCCTGGATGTACGAGAGGGGCGCTGTATTTCTTGTGAACTCATCTCGTGAAGCTTTGTGTTGCAGCTGTGCAGTACACGGGATTCGGAGGGCCGCTTCCGGTCGAGTTGAGCGTTTCCTGTTCCGGTGGGCAGTCGATCCCACTTCCGGTGCCGGGCACCCTGACCCACATCGGGAGCCAGGTGAGTCGGACTTCACGTGATTTGTATCCACGACAAATGCGTTTAAACACGTGGTGGTTCATTCATCAGATGTTTTGTACTTGTGACAACACATGCAGAAAGGCCTGGCCCCACCAGTTGGTGTGGTGGATCTGGCCCCACCAGTTGGTGTGGTGGATCTGGCTCCACCAGTTGGTGTGGTGGATCTGGCCCCACCAGTTGGTGTGGTGGATCT
>JAAUXT010069312.1_pt1 | contig 21677 bp, 25 predicted proteins | sample 7278171 | NCBI WGS metagenome assembly JAAUXT01 (sample SAMN14350112, study PRJNA611818) | marine sediment metagenome | isolation source: surface marine sediment (1.8m) | place: French Polynesia: Moorea | collected 2018-08 | reverse complement strand
TGCCTCAGGTAAGGAGTTTATCTGATTTTATGTCCTGCCGGGCAGCAAAGGATGTGGGAGGACGAGGAACGCGAAAGGTGGGCGATGTAACGTCACAAAATGCATCCATGGATCTGACACATCTTTTATGGCATGAAGAGCTTTTGGCTCTCCCCAGCTCGCTAGCTGGATCCGTAATGGTGTGTGTGTGGGACCACGTAGGACCCTCCTGGCTCAATGAAGTGCGATGCTGCAGGAAAGTAAGCACCCGTCAGGATCCACCGGGTAAAGGCATTGAGGTCAGGAGTGGGAACGGTCCCCCTCGGATTCTGTATCCATTATGGAGAGTTAGATCCGACTCTCTCAGTTGTACGGCTCGCACTGTACTGTGTGTGGCCATTAGGTACCCGTCCAGTAGAGGATTTGTCCTGTCAAGGCAGATGCTCCTGCAGCGTTCATAGGCTGGGCCATTCCACTCCTTTAGGAAAGGAACGACCCAGTGTTTATGTGCGTCTCCCTCCGTCGCCCCTTTTATAATTCATGATGCTTTGACACTCAGCATCAGAACTTGGACAGAAGTACACCATTATAAATTATCCTAGTCAAGGAACCCCCAATTTGCAGGTTATTCACGGCCCCAGCAGAAAACCTTCACAAAGCCATTGGTCAATACCTTCTCATGTCGGCCCAAATCAAATTGGGAACCTTTCAGGACGGGATCCACCAGTATGAACGTGCGGTCACCACCTTGTATGACTATCTTTCGGCCATCAGCACCCAGACTGTCACCCCTGCTGTGTTGACCCTGCACCAGCTTCGCATTGTGTTGCATCGGGTGAAAGAACACATTCTCAATCAGCCAAAGCTTGCCCTCCCGGGAGATCCTGATGCTGATGTGTGGTCTTACTATGGGTACATCCGAGCAATCCCCGCTATTGTTGGGCAAACTTTGCTGGTATCTCTCCAAATTCCTTTGGCTGACATTTTGACCACCTTGCGTTTCTATCGCATCCACTCTTTCCCTTTGTTGGATCCACATACCCAACAGCAATTCTCATATGAACTTGAGAACCCCTATTTGGCCATTGATGCAAAAACAGACTATTACACTCTTCCTGCCGAAGCAGAAGTCTCTCTCTACATCGCCACTCGAGGCAAATGGTGTCAGTTGGCCCAGCCCATGTACACTGTAGACACGTCCCGCCACTGCATTTTGGCTCTGTTCCTCAAGCAAAATGCTCTAATCACAAAATTTTGTACCATCATCCGCCACTGGTCAACTGGAGTGTACGCTGCTCAACTGCAACCGTGTATTTGGGTGGTGAGTCTGGCCAAGAGCATGCTGTTGCGAACAGAATGCGTGACAACAGGGTGAGACCGGCATGTTCTGGAACCTCCGTACGCCTTGGTCAGTCTTCCCCAGACCTGTTATGCCCACATTGGTGACTCTCTTTTCCTTCCAGCCTCAACCGAATTGTCCCTCATGGTGAACAAAACTCTTATTTCGACTTACCCGCATTTGTCCTTCCACGCCCAGTATCACCCAATGAGTTCATTCCGTCTCTTCAAAGGTCTAAATAAGACGGTGGACCCAGAAGAAATCAAGGCCCTTACCACTAAACTGTTGGAATATGACAAATTGCCCATGCCCCATATGACTGAAAAGCTACGACAATTGGATTACAACTACCCCAAACCGTTTGGCATCACAGAATTTTTCCAAAGCAAGTATTTCATCATTGGCATGGTTGTGGCTGTCATCCTCCTTCTCCTGGTGGGTATTGGGCTAGCCTGTTGGAAGTGTCAAGCGTTTCGGATGTTCTGTTTCTCTTTGTGCCGCAGGAGAAAGGCCCAAAAGCCTCCTCCTACTCCACAACCTCGACTCATTTGTCCTGCCACCGTTGCGGAAGGAGGTGAGCCCTGAAAAAGATCCAGCTCAGCCTCCTCCTCTTCGTCTTCCACTACTGAGTCGGTGGGAAAAGGTCGTAGACCCCCTCCTGCTTTTGGGAGAGTGTCAGCCCATCGATCTGCCCGAACCTCAATCCGATCTTCGGATTCGGACACATCCCGCGCTGTCCTGGACCCCTTGGATTTGACTGTCCACTATTCAACCTTGCCCAAGACTCAGCCCCTCTTTCAACAAACCCCTTCAGAAAGAATTCGTTTGGCAGAGACCGACCGTGCCCATTTGGATGCCCTTGAGAAATTCTCCACTCTGGCAGACATCAAATTGAAAGAAAAGGAAAGGCAGTACCATTCTTCTGCCCATTCCGCCCAACTGTAACCAACAGGATGAGAACTAACACCCCATGTATTCTTCTTAATGACGCTAGATCTGTTTGTGAATAGTTCATCTGTGAATCAAAGCAAAATGTGATAATTGTATATATCCTGCTGATTGTAGATGGCTATTCCCAAGATCACGCGAAAGGAAGAGGAGGTCCTCTTGGCGACAGGCCTCCTGGAGTTTCCCCTGTCACCCCTGACGCTCCAGAAGATGGCCCTCCTAGACGGGCCCCCTTCCCCCTCTGACTCCCTCATACCAGCATGTGAGTGTTTATCACTCGCCCCGTTCATTGGTCCTTTGACCCCGAAACCAGAGTTGTCAACACCGGTACCTGCCAGCCTTCTGGCCAAGCTGGGATCCGACACTTCGCCAATGTCTGATGTGCCTGAGAACATTGCCCCAACATCTCTAGCCCTGATTAACCCCGATTGGGAGTCCCTGTCAAAAGTAAAGGAAGTCACCACCCCTTCTATTATTGAGTTTAAATCTTATGAAAAGGAAGAACTCGATCCTTCCATGGGTGTGTTGACTCATACGCGTGTCATATACCCCATCATTACTCCGAGGGAAAATTCTTGTATTTCAGTCCCTCCTCTGTCGGAAACGAAGGGACAGGTCAATTCTATCATGCCCTGTCCTTTGGCCGCCAGACCCATACAAGTTGACGAGACACCTTCGATGATCACAACTCTTCGAAGCCCGCCAACACCCTGCACGGACCAGGTGAAGACTGATCCGGATGCGCCGATTGGAGACACCACCGCCCACGATGGTGTTGCATCACCCTTGCGCCTGACGCCAACGACTCCTGAACAGCCGTCTTCACCCATGCCATACACGTCTTGCATTTTACCTGTGCAAATCACTTTGGGTTCCCCACGAACAGTAACATCTCCTTTACTGCCACCGCAGGCTGGATCGCCAGCAAATGGTCAGCAGTACCCGCTACCTTCGTGAATGTCCCCGAGTGACTTGTCGCCATCTTCCCCTCATCGCTCCCTACCCGATGAGAGAGTTGAGGCAGAAGAGGGCCAATTTGACAACGTCGAGAAAGATGAGACCCATGAGCTGTTGAAGCTGCACCCTAGTGAGCAGCCACTGCCACTGTCTCCCCCTTCATCTCCGTCACTGTCACCTTCACTGAGTCGGGTGGACCAAATGGTCCAATGCATCCTCCTTGTGAAGCACCAAACCTCCAAGGCTAGCGCTGGGAGTGAGTCACCCGACACTGCCACCACTGCTGTGAGCTCGCCAGAAGCACCACAGTGCCCGCCTGCTCAAGGCTCGGATGACGTGAGTTTGATGGACTCACCAAATGCCTTGAGCTCCTCCAGCCGTGACAACAGAAAGTTGATGGAGCCCTCACCCTTGAAATACACTCCGTTACCCTCATGTGCGGGACAAGGTACTCTAATCCAACAATTGTTTGCTCCACGCGGAGCTTTCGTAGCTCCACCAATGGTGTGCCCACCGCCGATGCCAAAGGAGTCCACGATGGCGTGTGTCGCCCCTGGACCTACACCTTTGCCATCATTGCTACTGTGAACATATGTTCAGCTGATGACTGTCAAATTTGGCTGTTCATCATCGCCTACGCCTGTGAGCACACCCATCCAAGCTGCCTTGGACCGGGTGACCTCGCCCCAGCAAAAACTGTCCATTTTCGCAGACCAGCTGATCTTGGAAGACTTAGCCCTTCCAAAGCCATACTCTGTGCCCCTTCTGTTGCCTAGGACATCACCTGTGACACCCATCCTCGACGAGACCTCAGTGAGCACTGCACCGTCACCCATGGACTCAGAGAATGATTTGCCTCTGAACTCCATTCCTGTGGCTGAACTCATGAGTGCACACTTGCCGGAAGACACATCCCTGATGCTGATTATCATCAGTGGGCCAGGCCTCAAGGAGTCAGGGACGGCGATGAAACTCTTTGTCAGTGCGCCAAAGCCGCCGCGATGTCACTACGGACAGTCGCGAAATCAACGCTGCCGTGCCGCTCATGCCAAGGCCCGCGAGGAACTGGTGCAGCAACTCCAAAAAGCTGCAGACAATCGATTTTGCGAATGGCTTGAAATTCCAAATAATACGGCTGACGCCGAGGTCGCAGGTTTGCTAGCCCGCCTTACAACTGAATGCCCTTTGAACGGGCCCGCTGTAGTACCCCACCAGGCCTTTCATCTCCCTCACACCTGTATCAATCACCCCTTCCGCCAAACGATGAAGAGATGAGTAAATATGATGTAGAAAGTGAGTGGATGGACTCAGACAACGATACGGGTCAGAGTCCATCCCCCTGTGTTCCGTCTTGCTCTTCTGCGTTTCGACTGGTGCAGCCACAACCCGTGTACGTGACTGGGCTGGCGACTTCTCCAGTTTCGCCCCTCATGTCCCATGTTGAGGGCCAACCATCTTGTGATGGACAGGCCCTCCACGTCCCTCGTGGGAAGCGCGTTGAGGGCCACTCTCACGGTGATCAAGAGTTGGACCTCCGCGACCATCCCCATCCCCAGAAGTACGCTCGGTTCATTGCCCCATCGGTGGCTACGTTTGAGTTCATGGATGTTCAAAGTCGTGAACCCTACATGTATGATCGCGCTCCCACACCGGCACGATTGAGGCGCACAAACGTCACTGCGCAGAATGAACGTGTGCCATGTCAACCTGAACCGGACACCCCGTTTCATCTTGAGGCATGTGCCCCTGATTCGCAGGGCTACGCGAATGTCGTCCGCAAGCCTTCCATAACCATACCCACCGCAACCGGTGCCCCAATAACGCCCTCCTGGGTCCGGAAGCCAACTGGCACTCCGCAAATACCGGCCCTTATGTCCCTCAAAGTTACACCGCCCACCAAAAATACCCAATTTGGCAATAATTCTACCCATGAAAATTATATGTGGATGTTGCAGCACGCGAGAGAACAGGGTCGACCTTGTCGCGAAGACTGCTACAACATTCTAGCAGGCATCCACCAGGCCCCCATTAATCGTCCCACTCGCCAAACGTCTCAGAAGGGTCTCCGTACTAACTCCGGGCAACCTTCCGCCACCACCAACTACCGCCCCGGTTGATGTGTAAATCCACTCGAGGGAGGCCATTCCCCAGAAAATTCGGCCTTGACCTTGGGGGTATCATCAACCCATGGGATGCACATAGGATGCGTGAAAGGTGTTGCTTCAAAGGGCCCCTTTTGTCATTTCCATATCTCCCTTCGAACCCCTTTCCATGGGAGGAATTGTACGCGGTAAGAGCCACTAAAAAGTGTTCCCACTGATTCCTGCCATTTTCCGTGTGTACCGATCCATAGCAGTCGGTTGCAAGCTTTCTTTGCATCTGAAAATGAGAACATATAAAGGTGGCGCATTGCCAAAAAGTGTTTGGCACTAGCACACTGGCTGTGGCCGAGATGCATCTCAGTCCACGAACAAAAGGCTCCAGTGGTCTGCTCCATCCTTTTGGGACGTGGTAGCGGGGCCCTGGACTTCTGGTGCATGCCCATCATCCCTTTCGTGTTCTCTGGATGGCCCCAAGGTTTGTTTGCAAGCATGGAATAAAGAGAGATAACATGCCTCAGGTAAGGAGTTATGCTGCTTTATGTCCTGCCAGGCGACAAAAGATGTGGGAGGATGAGGAACACGTAAGGAGGGTGATGACACGAAACACCTCCTGGATCTGACACGTCTTCATGGCATGGAGAACTTTTGGCTCTCCCCAGTTCGCTAGCTGGAAAAGTAATGGTGTGTGTGTGGGACCACGTCGGACCACCCCAACTCAATGAGGTGAGAAGCCTTGGGAAATGTTAGCACCCATTAGGATCCACCTGGTAAAAGGTATTGAGGTTGGGCGTGGGAATGGTCCCCTCGGTTATGTTATCCATTACAGACAGTTTGATCCAACCCACAAGAGCCCTTCTCTCAGATGTACAGTCCGCACTGTACTGTGCGTGATTATTAGGTACCCACTCGAGTTGGTAGAGGATTCATTCCGTCGAGGCAGATGCTCCTGCGACGTACATAGTCAGGGCCGTTCTGCCCCACTAGGGAAGGAACGACCCTGCATTGATGTGCATTTCCCTCTGTCGCCCCTTTTGTGTAAGATTGATGCAATGATGCTAGCATCAGAACTTGGACAGAAGTACACCATTCGGGATCTCAAGCCATTTGCAAAATTGATTGTCTGCAGCCTTCTGGAGTTGCTGCACCAGTTCCTCACGAGCCTTGGCGTGGGCAGCACGACGTCGTTGGTTTCGCGACCGTCCATAGCGACGTCACGGCGGTTTCGGCGCGCTGACAAGGAGCTTCATTGCCATTCCTGACTCCTTGAGGCCTGGCCCACTGATGACAATCGGCATCAGGGATGCATCTTCGGGCAAGTGTGCACTGATGAGTTCGGCCACAGGGATGGAGTTCAGGGACAAATCATTCTCCAAGTCCATGGGCGATGGTGCAGGTCCCACTGAGGTCTCATCGAGGACGGGAGTCACAGGCAATGTCCTGGGCAAAAGAAGGGGTACAGAGTACGGTTTTGGCAGGGTTAAGTTCTCCGGGATTGGCTGGTCTGCAAAAATAGACAGTTTTTGCTGGGGCGAGGTCACCCGGTCTAGTGCAGCTTGGATGGTGTGCTTGCTGGTGAGTGTGAGGACGAGTGGCCAAGTTCGATGGTCATGGGCCGGATGTACATTCGCGGCAGCAGTGACGGCAAAGGTAGGGGTCCAGGGGCGGCACACGCCATTGTGGGGGGCTGCAAAGGCTCCTCGTGTCCAATTGTTTGATCAGGGAGCCTCGTCCCGCATTTGAAGGGAACGGAGTGTACTTTAAGGGCAAGGGCTCCATCAGCTTTACGTCGTCACGGCTGGAGGAGTTCAAGGCATTCGGCGAGTCTCTTTGGACAGGGATGTCCATCGGACTCATGTCATCCGAGCCTTGAGCTGGAGGGCACTGCGGTGCTTCTGGGGGCTCACAGCGGTGGCGGTAACATCAGGCGACACACTCCTAGCGCTGGCCTCAGAGGTTTGGCGCTTCACAAGGAGGATGCGTTGGACCATCTGGTCCACCCGACTCGGTGAAGCAGACGGCGACGGAGATGAGGCGGGAGACGGTGGCAGTGGCTGCTCACTAGGGTGCAGCTTCAATGGCTCACGGGTCTCGTCCTTCTCGACGTCGTCAAATTGGCCCTCTTCTTCCTCAACTCCCTCATTAGGTAAGGAGCGATGAGAGGAAGGTAGCGACAAGTTACCTGGGGAGGTTCGCGAAGGTACCAGGGACTGCTGACCATTTGCTGGCGATCCAGCCTGCAGCTGCAGTGAAGGAGGCGTCACCGTTCGCAGGAAACCCAAGGTGATCTGCCCTGGCGGAGCACAAGATGCATACGGCGCGGGTGGAGGCAGCTGCTCCGGAGTCGTCGGCGTCGAGCACAGGGGCGATACGGCACCATTGTAGGCGACGTCTCCAGTCGGCGTATCCGGAGCAGGCTTCACTTGGTCTGTGCAGGGTGTTGGCGGGCTTCGAGGAGTCGTGGTCATTGAAGGCGCCCCATCAACACGTACAGGTCTTGAGGCCAAAGGACAGGGCATAAGAGAATTGACCTGTCCCGCAGTTCCCAAAAGAGGAGGGACTGAAATACAAGAATTTTCCCTCGGAATGATAACGGGATATATGACTCGAGTTCGGGTCAATACTCCCATGGAAGGATCAAGTTCTTCCTTCTCGAAAGATTTAAATTCGATGATCGATGGGGTGGTGACTTCTTTTACTTTTGGTAGAGATTCCCATTCAGGATTAATCAATGCTAGCGATGTTGGGGCGACGTTCTCAGGCACCTCATGTGTTGGAGGGACGTCGGATCCCAGCTCAACCGGAGGGTTGGCGGGTACCGGCGGTAACAATTCCAGTTTTGGGGACGAGGGACCAATAAACGGGGCAAGTGACAAATGCTCACACGCGGGTATGAGGGAATCTGAAGGGGAAGGGGGCCCATCTAGGAGGACCGTCTCCTGGAGCATTATAGGTGACAAGGGAAACTCCAGGAGGCCCATCGTCAAGAGGACCTCCTCTTCCTTATGCGTGATCTTGGGAATAGCCATCTACAATCAGCAGGATATATACAGTTATCACATTTTGCTTTGAATCACAGATGTACTATTCACAAACAGATCGAGCGTTTCTAAGAAGAATACATGGGGTGTTAGGTCTCATCCTGTTGGTTACAGTTGGGCGGAACGGACAGAAGAATGGTACTGCCTTTCCTTTTCTTTCAATTTAATGTCTGCCAGAGTAGAGAATTTCTCAAGGGCATCCAGATGAGCACGGTTGGTCTCTGCCAGACGGATTCTTTCCGAAGGGGTCTGTTGAAAAAGGGGCTGAGTCTTGGGCAAGGTTGAATAGTGGGCAGTTAAATCCAAGGGGTCCAGGACAGCACGGGATGTGTCCGAATCCGAGGATCGAATCAAGGTTCGGGCAGATCGGTGGGCTGACACTCTCCCAAAAGCAGGAGGGGGTCTTCGGCCTTTTCCCACTGACTCAGTAGTGGAGGATGAAGAGGAGGAGGCCGAGCTTGATCTTTTTCGAAGCTCACCTCCTTCCACAGCAGTGGCAGGGTGGATAAGTCAAGGTTGTGGTGTAGGAGGGGGCTTTTGGGCCTTCCTCCTGCGGCACAAGGAGAAACAGAACATTTGAAACGCTTGGCACTTCCAACAGGCCAGCCCAATGCCCACCAAGAGGAGAAGGATGACGGCCACAACCACGCCAATGATGAAATACTTGCTCTTGAAAAACTCGGTGATGCCAAAAGGTTTGGGGTAGTTATAGTCTAGTTGGCATAGCTTTTCAGTCATCTGGGGCATGGGCAGTTTGTCATATTCCAATAATTTGGTGGTAAGAGCCTTAATTTCTTCGGGGTCCACTGTCTTGTTTAGACCTTTGAAGAGGTGGAATGAACTCATGGGGTGGTACTGGGCATGGAAGGCCAAATGTGGGTAAGTCGAAATGAGTGTTTTGTTCACCATGAGGGACAGTTCAGTTGAGGCTGGAAGGAAAAGAGAATCACTGATGTGGGTGTAACAGGTCTGGGGGAGACTGACCAAGGCGTATGGAGGTTCCAATACACGTTGGTCTCGCCCTGTTGTCACACACTCTGCTCGCAACAGCATGCTCTTGGCCAGGCTCACCACCCAAATATGTGGTTGCAACTGGGCAGCGTACACTCCGGTTGAACGGTGGCGGATGATGGTACAAAATTTTGTGATCAGGGCATTTTGCTTGAGGAACAGAGCCAAAATGCAGTGGCGGGATGTGTCCACGGTATACATGGGTTGAGCCAACCGGCACCATTTACCATGAGTGGCGATGCAGAGGGAGACCCCTGCCTCTGCAGGGAGAGTATAGTAGTCTGTTTTTGCATCAATGGCCAAATAGGGGTTCTCGAGTTCGTATGAGAATTGCTGTTGGGTATGTGGATCCAACAAGGGAAAGGAGTGGATGCGATAGAAACGCAGGGTGGTCGAGACATCAGCCAGGGGAATTTGGAGTGACACCAGCAAGGTTTGCCCAACGATAGCAGGGATTGCTCAGATGTACCCGTAGTAAGACCACACATCAGCATCAGGATCTCCCGGAAGGGAGAGCTTTGGCTGATTGAGTATGTGTTCTTTCACCCGACGCAACACAATGCGAAGCTGGTGTGGGGTCAACACAGCAGGGGTGACAGTCTGGGTGCTGATGGCCGAAAGATAGTCATACAGGGTGGTGACCGCATGTTCATACTGATGAATGCCATCCTGAAGAGTTCCCAATTTGATTTGGGTGGACGTGAGAAGGTATTGTCCAATGGCTTGTCTCTGCAGTTCACCCAAAGCATCGAAAACACGATCCATTCGGATTTGCATGGTTACAGCATTCTCATCCAATTTGTGGAGGAGGTGTCTGTGTTCTCCCAATTTGGTTTTGGACAGATTAACCGTGCGGTACAATTTTGCCAGGTCCCCATGGATCTGATCCTGATTTTCTCGCAGAGTGTTCACATTCTTTTTCAGCATCTTGAGGGTGGGATCTGTGTACCTTTTAGCATGGGCCAGATTGAACAAGCCCAAAAGCATACCGAGAAAACGTTTCTTTCGAGGACTTTTGATGCTAGCACAAACGGATGGAGGGACTTGAAGTTCATCGGATGTTAGATGGTGAAAATAGGCAGGGCAAGTTTCCAAACCACAGACATTTCTGCCGTTGCACACTTGCTGCGCCACAAGGACCATACAGTCCTCCTGGTATTTTTGGGCAGTGGCAGCCATTATCATCGGGTCAGCTGTTTCCATAGCCAGATCAGCATGCAGATGTGAGGCAGGGGTGTCAGCAGGGACACAGTTAGTAGGTGTGTGCGGGAGCACAACACTTCATCATTGTCAGGGAGCATGCAAGGTGCGAGTTCAATCATGAAAGCGCCTCAGAGCTGCCCACATGTCTTCCTTCGTAACATTGACAGTACAATTACCTGGGATGAGGTGCATGTCCTGGAAGGTGAGGGCATCATACCGAGCGGGGCACAAATTTGTGATCAGGCATCTCTTTCACCATAAATGCATTGCTCTGGGTCTGCACAGAGTGTCCACAGCAGCCTGATAACACTTCTGCTCAAGGGTTTGTTGGGACAGCCATTCCTCATTCATCATGACAAAGGGGTCATGCAAGGGAGGTGGTCGTGCAGGACAGTGAGTAGGAGTGATGGTCCTCACGCGGTCTTGATGGGAGAAGAATGATTGCACCCATGTTCCAACAAAGTACGAGCGAGGGGGACCTTGCAGGACCAGGCCTTTACCTTTGGGCCAGTGGAGAGTCACGGTGCTCCGTTTTCTTCTCACCAAAGGGACCAGATGACCCATGTAATGGTCACATTGTTCCCGTGTCACTCGCAAACTGGGCAAAGTCTGTTGTCGATAGAAAGAGGGGCAAAAATTTCGCACCATGCACCTGTCATGCCACAATTCCATAGCACGAGGGAAACACAATGTCCATACGGTTGCATTCATGCAGGCGTCCTCCACAGTGTGTCGCAGTCTATGGCTTTCAGGGCACGCATGGAAGGGATCCAAAAGGATGGCTCGAGGGGGACAATGTGTCGGCATCACCCTTTTTAGCCGTATGTACCATTGGCCATAACTGGTTATACAGTGAGCTGTGGTCAAGAAACTGGTCCCCCTGCCAGATGGAGGATCCGTGGGGTGTGGGTGAGGAGCAGCCTTTCTCTTTTTACGGCCACTACTTGGTGGTCGCGCGTGTGCATATGTGGCGACCCACCATCTCCCATCCCAGTGCACATTGTGGTCAGGCAACGTCTGGCCTCCCACATGGCGTTGAGATGATGGTATGGGCCATTCTGGAGGGGTCACATAATGATTGGCACATGGACGAAAAGGGAGTGGTACATCCTGGGGGCGTGCCGAACACAAACAAAGGAGGAGTTGGATCGCCATTTCCTGTGCAATGGGATAATTTTTCTTTCACACCAACCATTCATAGTAATTCATTGGGTTGGGGGAGGCAGCCATCTGATCCAAATTCGGGAAGACTTCGCCTCCAATACGTTGAGTGGGGTCATGGGACACTGCAGGGCGGTTGCACTCTGTGCGTACCTGAGGTGCCGCCAACATAGGCAAACGGCATACACAGTCACACAGAATCTCCCGGGCTCGGTTGGGCGATCTTCCCTGACGGATAGAGTATTCGAGGCCCAACGTACAATTGCGGAGACTGAGAACTTGCCAATTTGGGTCAGCTCTTTCGCCAGTGGTTTCTTGGAGGGCATTCGGATGGGTCTGAAGAAGGTCAAACATCTGGACCAGGCGCATTACTTCCGAAGTGGTCTCCTTTAGAGTTGTCTCAATCAGGGACAGCAACTGGTCAATGTTATGTCTACGCAATTCTTGATTCCCATGCCAGGGGCTTGTGTCATGACGGTCGGACAAGGTGTTGAACAGATCTAAGCCAAACGCACAACCATAGTCCATTAGACATAATAAGTCAGTATAAAACGAGGCCAAGTTGAAAACAGTGGTGATCTGAAAATTGGAAAGGGACAAACAGACTTGCTCCAAAGGTTCAAAAATAATGGGGTCGATCTCACCGTCTTTCATAGTGTTGTCGACTGGGGGTTGGGTGAAGGGAACCACACTCTCTAGCTGCAGCGGTGTATCAGCCCATTCTGTCATTGTGGGTATGGTTGTGGGTTCGGAGGGAATCTGTGCGAATACAGCTAGGGGCATGGAGAAAACGACGAGGACTACAAAGAGGAGTGTTGAAGTTTCCATGGTAGTATCCTACGAAAGAACAGGAAAAACACTAAGTCATGAGCTAAAACTCACAGAATCAAGCTAACCGATCAAGACGATCAAGGAAAGAGAGTAAGGGGGGTTAGGTAAGCATGCGCCAGGCACTTCCCATGCACCTTACCATCTCCTCCCATGGAAAGGAGTTTGATTTGTGAGATTTTAGTTGGTGGCACGCCGAGTAGGGCATCGCAGAGTCCAGTGCAGGTTAGGAACATGGTCAGGATGGTAAACGAATTTGGCAGCATGGCCGAAGGCGGATGCCTCTGGGATGGCACGAATCACGTGATCAATTGGGTGTTGATAGTGAATGTCATGCAAATTGGCAGTGCGACATTTGCCATGTTGGTCCACAAGAAGGACCTGGTGGTCGGAGTTAAAACGAACAATGCGGTATTGAGGATTGAAACGGGGTGCAAAACCTGTGCGAACATGGTTGCGAATCATGACAGGGTCGCCCACATGCAGGTCTCCCATTGGAGTGAGAGACGGTTTGGGGCAGCTTGCACGGGCCATGCGGATGTTCAGAGCGGCAAGAGCCCATGCGCGCTGCAAGGCTTCCAAGGAGATGTGACATGCATCGGTACCCAAGTGACATCGCTTGACACCAAGTAGTTTGTGTAGGGGTGTGATTGGGTCACGTCCTCGGAGGAGAAAGAAGGGGCTGTCCAAAGAGTTCTGGTTGGGCATGAAGTTGTACGCAGCCACCGCATTGGGCAGAATCTCATCCCACTCAAGTGGACAGTTCTGAATCCACTTCCAAGTGCAGTCCTTCAGGAAACGGTGGGCAGCTTCAAGCTTACCATTCTCTTGAGGGTGATAGGGACTGGTGAATACGTGGTCAAAGTCAAGCATCTTGGCGACTTCACGAAACAGCTTGTTCTTGAACTCTGTACCGTTGTCAGTGAGGATGCGTACCACACTGCCTTCGCATGTGTAGAAGTGTGTGATGAAACTGCGTGCAACATGATCGGTGCTTTTGTTTCGCAGCGGGATGGCCCACAAGTAGCTGGTCAGCATATCCATGATGGTCAATGCGTATTTGTGGCCAGTGGATGTTTCAGTGAAGGGACCAATGAGATCCATTGCAACAAGCTGAAGGGGCTGTGAAGGTACATGAAGGCTCAGTGCATGATACTGTTGTGGCACATGGTTCATCTGCTGACAGCTGGGACACCGTTTGCACGCTGCCTTGATGTCATGGAGCATGCTGGGCCACCAGAAGAGATGGCGCGTGAACTCAAAGGTTTGTGGGGTGCCGTTGTGGCCTGTCAAGTGATGGATTTGATCCAACACGAGTGGAACCAATTTGGTTGGAATGACCAAGGTATCGAACACCTTGTAGCTGGTTTTGATCTTGCGGCACAGATGCTGATCTTCATCCAAGTAGAAGAATGGTATCACTTGCGTTGGGGCCTTGTCAGATTCGATGCATTCCAGCTGTTCTTGACAAAAATCATCTTCACGCTGATAGGTGATCAACTCGGAGGTTGTAAAACCTTCAGGGAGAAACTTGGCGGCATCCAGTTCTTGATGAATGGGCATCGTCGTGGGCGGAGGAGAGCCATCAACAGGTAATCAGAGGTAATCAAGCACCTCGGGATCCTGCGTAAATCCCGAGCCTTGCATAGCTGAAAGGATTGCATTGCGGCAATGTTCACAGCGAGCCACTGCAGTACGCGGGTGGTACTGAACTCCACTGGCGAAAGCCTGCAATGTGGCTTGTTGTTCTTTGGCTTTCTTGTACTTCTGGCTCTCAGGGGTTGGTGCGAAAAGATACTTGCTGAACTCGTACCCAAATGGCTCTGGTTCCGGAGTCTCCGCTAATTTTTGCGCGACAAGGCATGACATAGCGTCAGCTAGAAGATTGCATTTGCCGGGGATGTATTCAAACATCAAACAGAACTCTTCTAGGGAAATTGCCCAGTTGTTGACAATGGCACTAGCAGTGTTCTTCTGCAGGAAGCGCTTCAAGGGCAAATGATCACTCATGATGGTGACCTCTGCATCTTTGGTGTAGAAACACAGTTTGTGCAGAGAGCGGAAGATGGCATATGCTTCCTTTGTGAGGGCCGCCCAATTCAGCTGACTGCCTTGAAATTGTTCACTGCAGAATGTAATTGGGTGCAAGTGACACTCTGCTTTAGCTTTGTCCCTGACAGAGCAGATTTCTTGTGCCAAGTGAACGAGGCTTTGGGGATCTTTGCCCTTTCTGTCAGGAGGCTGGGGCAGGGCCGTCACTACAGCTGCAGGAGATGCGTCCTCCTTCTCTTGCATCAGAACCGCTCCCCACGCCACTGTGGATGCGTCCGTAAAAAGGACGTATGGTTTGGCTGGGTCTGGATATATCAGAATAGGTGGTTCCTGAAGAAGATCTCAAAGGAGGCAGAACACTTTCTCAGCAGCTGCATTCCATTCGAAAGGCAAGTCCTTCTTTGTCAGTCGTGACAAAGACTTTGCTGTGGTGGAATAGTGCGGGACAAACTTGCGGTAATACCCTGTGAGTCCAAGGAACTGATGCACTTCCGTTGCATTGGTTGGATGCGGTAGGTCACGAATGGCAGAAAGCTTGTCAGGTAGAGGGCGAATTCCTTCTGGGGACAAGATGTGTCCCAGGTATTGCAACTCACTCTTGAAGAAGTCACACTTGACTTTCTTCAAGTGAAGATCAGCCTGTCGAAACTGTTCAAAGACTTGGTGTAAGTGCCCCAAGTGTGTATCTACATCCTTGGAATAGATAAGGACATCATCCAGATACGCGAAAGTGAAATTCAATCCTTGAAGTACATGAAAAATCAAGGACTGAAAGTAGGCAGGGGCTTGAGCCAAACTGAAGGGGCATTTGTTGAATTTGAACTTGCCCAAAGGTGTGGTGAACGCGGTTTTCTGCTGGGCTTCAGGCATGAGTCCCATGTGGTGGTAGCCCATGGTGACGTCTAACGCACTGAAAACAGTTGTACCTCGAAGTTGGCCCAGCAGATTGTCAATTCATGGTAATGGAACGAAGGTCAGGACTCCTTTCGCTTTGGTGGTTGGATTAGTGACCTGTGGGAGAAGTGCATTGAGAGCATGATAGTCAATGCACATATGCTTTTCCGGAGGGTGCCCAGGGATGGTCTTCTTGGGCACAATGACAATGGGACTGGCCCAGGGACTGACACATTGTTCAATCATGCCAGCTTCCTCCAATTTGGTCAATTCTTCCTGCAGCCAATCAACATGGTGCAGGGTGATGCAGTAAGGAGCTTGCACAATTGGAGGCGAGTCTCCTGTGTCAATGTCCACTTCAATCAAATGCATGTGGCCAACATCAAGATGGTTGGTGGAGAAGATGTCGGCATACTCAGCACACAGTTGTTCGAACTGCTCTAACTGTGCAGGAGTACACGTGCAGTCTGCCAAGGGTGGTCGTTCGCACTTGGGAGCATGTTCTGGGGATGTCATCATAGAAGTTCTCTTGGGGTCTGAAGGAAGGCGAACATCCATATCAATGGTGACACATTCAGCTGGGACCACTGCTTCTCCTGTGGGTTCGACCGGAATATTGAAAATGTGATATCCGTCCAAAAACTGGACACCAACGGGGGCAGTGAGCACTTCTTTGTCTTTTTCAGGAAGGTCTGGAATCTCTTCGAGATCTGGAAGATCTTCGAATTCTGGGTCTGGGCCAGGTTCTGTGGATGGCAGATCCCATTCAGGTTCATGTATGTCTGCCAACTGGGTGACCATGAAGGTGGCAACCTGGCCATCGAAAGTTTGGTTCGTATCTGCTGAACATGTGGGGAGAGAAGCACACTGTGCAAAGGGGACATGTGTGATGTCAGCCTCTATCTTGGGAGTCATGAGGGATGCCAAATGGTAACCCATAGGAAGTGTAATGTCCTGAGGGGATCGGTTGATGATGGTCATGGGAACAACCGATACCTTTGTCAAACCACGGGGGCAATCACTGCATCCCAAGGAAAACATGTAGTCTCCTTCAAATGGAGACAGCGCACAGCTTTGGGCTCTCCCACCGTCAGTGCAGCAAGGGTTGGTGTGTGTTTGGGCTGCTTGAGAAAGACCAAGTGAGCTTTTCCTTTCTTGTACACCAGACACACAGCTCCAATGCGCTGGAAATCGGTACCCAAGATAACTGGGTGAATCAGGTGGGGGCTGACCAAGAGAAGCGCTGGGGTCCCAGAGTAAAACCAAGCGTTACCTTGCTGGCCAAGGTCAGGGTTTCAGCATTTCCCACCTGTAGGCTGCAACGAGTAGGTGTCAACTCTGGCAGTTCTTGTAGGGTGTTATATAGTGCTTTTGAAATGACACTGTAAGTAGCGCCAGTGTCATACAGGGCTCGTGAAGCATGCCCATGTATGCGAATAGGGAACAGGCAATGGTTGATTGCCTCCAAATCAGTCTCAGTAGAGACATGAGCTGGCGACAGTACGGCAACTTCACCAGTTTTGCCGGTGGCACCCTCTGAAGCATCATCTTCAGCTGGCTCGGAATCATACTGAACCTCATCTTCCGTGTCCTCTGCTTCTGACAGAGCAGCTACCTGTCCGTCGGTGGGGTCCTTTTTCTCTTCAGGACTCTCCTCCTCCAGTTCCAGTGCGTGCAAGAATGCATTGAACTGGGCAGTTAGGTCACGTTGAGCCTGTGACCGTGTGGTTGGACCAGAGGAAGGAATCACAGTAGGTTTGTCTTTGATAGTAACCATTTTGGATCCCTTTGATTTGGGCGAGCCAACTCTAGCAGGAGACTGCCATGGGGTGTTAGCGGAGGGTTGTGTGGCACGCGGAGGAGACTTTGTCGGGGTTTTGGGTTTTGGATTCATTGCTCACGCAACCTGGTTCATCTGCTGGTTGAAGCGCTCAGGGGACACCAAAGAAGGATTGACTTGTGTGATATGTGTGTGTGATGCATGGAAAGAGCTCTGCAATGCCTTGGCCTTGCTGCGATCCTGCGCCAATGAGGGACGCATCTCTAGTTGGATTGCTTTCAGACAGCAGGAGTGTCACAGACATACTTGGCATGCCCAAACTCTTTGCATGCATGACACTTCCAATCAATCCACTGTGCAGCAGCACTGCGGATCATGTCCTCTGTCCAATCCTCGGGGGCCATTCAGTAGAAGGTGAACGGTGTCACCTGGGGGACAGGGGCTGCGGTGAAACCTCCAGAAGGATTCTGGTTGTTTGTACTGCAGTTTCGGTTGGGGGCAGTCTGTTTCGGAGACTCCTGAAGGGGCATTATAGAGTCTTGGGTCAGCGCACGAGACACGGTCATATCCTGCATGCGCAATTTCTGCGACTGCAACTTAGCATACATCGCCATGTCATGCAGATTGTCAAAAGAACCCTGTTGTTTGGCACACTTGCGGAGGAGCTCTGGTTCATGCAATCCACGTATGTATTTGTTGAAAATATGTTTGTTGTGAGTGAGACTGGGCAAGGTACCGTGTACAGTGTAATTCAGGTGGAAGAACTCCTGTGTGTATTCATTAAGGGTCTCATGTGGGCCCTGAGTCTGCTCTTCCAATGCATTGATTGCATCAATCATGGTAGGAAGAGAAGAGAACTCCATTTGTAGACCTTCTTTCAATTTGGTCCACGGTGTGGTGTCACTTTTGGCTTTCAGATGTGTGAACACTGATCCTCTGGCTTTCAGAGTGGCAATGTGATATCAGTCCAATGATGGTCACTGACTGAATTGGCAGCTTGACGTGCAGCATCTTCGATTTTACTGATCCATTCGAAGAAATCCTCGCGCTTCTTCCTGTCAAAGTGGGGGATTGCGTCAAGCCAGAATTGCAAACCTGTTTGTCTGTCTTGGCCTGCAATGGGAGGGGTTTTGGTCTTGTCAAGGGGTCTACCTTCCCGAAGTAAGCGGTTGAACTGTTCTTTTTGCTGTTCAATCGTGGTGCAGAAATTTTGATTCATGTGGACCAATTGATGCACAGTTTCTTCCAACATGCTGTGTTGGTGAACAGACAAAGTGCGTGTCGGGGTTGGAGGGTGAGTTGGTCTCACAGGACGTTCAGGTGGACAGTCATGGGTTGGTTGCGGTGATCCCTGTAAAGGGGGTGACCTTGGACGAGACCGATACCAATGATCCTCATGTGCCTGGAGATCAGCTGCTAAGGTGGCGTCTTGCTCTTCTAGCAGTCATTGCTGTTCTGTGGCATTCGTAGGCTGAAAAGGCATTCCTACGTATGCAGCGCATGGCTTCTCCCAGTGGGGCTTTCTCTCTGACAGGTATTCACCAGATGCACCTCTTTCAGTTGGGGGCATCGCGTGCTGGCAGTGCCAAGCTTCTATGTTCTCGTGCCGGTCTGACGAAGGTGGCTGAAATGGGGGCAGCTGCTCAACAGCGGGGATCACGGACCTCATCAACTCTCGCCATTCAGCTATGGAAGGCACCATCATGGGAGGCTCGCCTTTTTGTCGCATTTCAGACAGATCCGCAAAATAATTGCGCAACTGGTTTTCCCACTCATCTAGTGGTCGCTGTTTTCGAGCATACACACTCTCCCATTGGCATTTCCATTGCTCATGCTTTTCCTTCTCGCGCTCTGAACTCCAAAGATCGCACGGACACTCATGAGTGTCATGCTCATCATATCTTGGGCAGGGGCGAGGAGTAACCTGCAGGCAATGATCACACAGTTTGTCCTCAGGGGGCGGTTCAAAGCTGCCATCTCCTCCAGCAGCTACCAGTCGCTTGGCAGAGGTCACTTTACCCGGCATCATTTGGACACGCAGTGGGGTGTCTGGCCGCTTTGCTGGACCAGTCTGTTCAGGGGTATCCCGCGCAGCTCCTTGTGTGCAGGTCTGACGGGTGTGTTCACAATGTGGCAAGGGGCGGTACCCTTGATCACCAGGGACATATGGATCATCAATATACCCGTCTCTCCCTTGAGTGCTGTCAACTGTCAGATCTAAATTGGGTACTTCACCTTCGAACTTTCTCGACGTCAGCTGTTCTTTGTGTTCTCCCTTGGGAAACGATGCTCCCCATTCTAAGAGACAATCTGTACCCTCACCCAATCTGTGCACACTGTGACCTCTGCCCCACAGCTGTCATGGCTTGGGATTGCGATCGTGCCACCATTCTCCATCAGCATAGGTCATGTAGTGCACAATGCCGTGGATAAACATCGGTTGGATCCACAAGATAATGGGCAACTCGTACCATTCTGAGCACGTCGAGGAATGCCCATCTTGATGATAACAGACAGGGCACCTCATTCTCCACCCAGTCAAAACCAGACCTGTCGGGGTGGTCCACATGGGCGGATTGTGGTGATGAAAACGCTTTGGTTCCATGTTCTTTCTTTTCGCATGTTCCGCACTCATGCGACACACCATTGGTTCCGAGAACAGCAGCTCTGCCTCCTCTGTTTCTTTTGGTGCAGCCTTGTGCTTGCCACGCACCACTGTTTCTGGGAATAGCAGTATGTTGCCTTCCATACTTTCAAAAGGCTGCTCTTGGGCAGGATCAACATCATTTGCATCGAGCAAGTCTCTGTTTCCAGCGCCTTCACCCATCCCATCCCTGTCTGCATTCTGCAGTTCATCAAAGTCTTTTGCGGCTTCTCCCCAACTGGAGTCAGGTGAGGATGAAGATGCCTCTTCCAGTGGGTGCAACCTTTCTTTTGAGCTCCCGTATATGGTGGCAATGTCATGCCCGTACACAGGCGCCGAAGATGCTAATGGGTGTTGGAGCGCTGGAGCTTTCAACTCTATCCTGTGCAAATAGCGACACCTGCTTGTTTTTCCAGGCTGTTCCTGAAATTGATACACGGTTAACCCACGTATTGGATAATACGTGTAGGGCTCCAACCCGTAATTGCTGGGTTTTGGTGATTGGTCATTGAACCGTGCCTGGAGACAGAAGCCTTTGGAATCCAGTATCAACACCACTGGATACTCGTACTGCAATGTGCACAAGCGTGCATGGGATCCTGTCTCTTTGCATCTCAAGCAAGTGGCAAATTCGTAGAAATGATCAACACCAACCTTCCCAGGGAGCTGCATGTACGGACTGATGTGGGGTTTTTCAGCTTGAGGGGAAGGTGTCATGGTGGTGAGGGGAGCCAATTTCGGGACAGACGTGGCTACCATTGAGGTCTCCACATCTACCAATTCCTTAATCTTTGGCAGTCAGGGCAATTCTGGGCGGACAGTACTAGTGGGGATTGAGACCTCCTCTACTACAGTGGAATCATAAGCAGGGGTCTGCAAAGGGTTGAAACACACCGTTGGGGCAGCAGAGCTGACCACTACCACGGTGGGGTCTGTCAGAGTACTCTCCGCAGGGGCTGATGGTTCAGGGGATGATGGCTTTGGGGCCGAGGGTTCCAACACACTCTGGGCAATGGATGAGAGGCTGTGAATGGGTGGAAACAATCCTGTCCAGTTCTGTCATGCGTGCCATTGGTGTCTGATCATGGGGGACCAACTGACTTGCTTGAGCCGTCATCAATTCAATGCGACAATACCCCATATCCGGATGTTTTTGATACCAACCTCCTGTGGAAGGGTCCAACCAAAAGATTGTTTGGTTTACGGGGCTGGGCACTGCACCATCAGGCGTGATGTACAGCATCATTCCTTGCGTACCCTTCTTGTGATCTTTGGGAATGGGGTCTTGAATCACTGCAGGGGTATCCACAATTTGGACACCTGAACGTGGATGTGAATGGACAGGGGTTTGGTCACAGGGAGGTCTGAATGGCGAGGGGGACGCGTTTCCTCATCATCAGAGTGGGTTACACCCCGAGCCTGGGCCAAGCGAGTCTGATACCATGTATTGTACCGTCGTGGCGGCACATCTCCTGCCTCGCGTTGCGTAGCCATGCCAAAGTCATACATTTTAATGCAAAGTTAGCATTCACTCACCATATTTCCAGTCGAAGTTGGAAGATGCAGCAGGCAGATTGCAGGTTGCATTGCAGTGTGGAGTAAATGGCAGGCCTTGCGCAGCGGGCAAAGTGGTGGTGAAGTTTGACGAAGTTGAGTGAAGATGAAACATAGTTTTCCATAGGAAAAATGAACTTGGAGAAAGTCTTGAAACAAAGTCCGAGGACTGAACACTTCCTGCGTC
>JAAUXT010012103.1_pt1 | contig 21677 bp, 29 predicted proteins | sample 7278171 | NCBI WGS metagenome assembly JAAUXT01 (sample SAMN14350112, study PRJNA611818) | marine sediment metagenome | isolation source: surface marine sediment (1.8m) | place: French Polynesia: Moorea | collected 2018-08 | reverse complement strand
TGAGCATGCTCAGAAAGCACAAACAAGTGTCATGGCTGCCAAAATAAAAGAAAATTCCCCACTTTATTTTTTAAAGATCAATTTATCACTTCAACAGAATAAATTCTTAAAAATTGAAGAAAGAATCAGTTAGGTCATGACTTTATCTTGACTTACTGTGAAAATTTAAGCTGAATGTCTTGATTTGAGAGAGAAAATGCAAAAATTCATCGTGCCGAGGAAGCGCAGTCCAGCTTACGAAGTCGTGGCCCACCCCTCTGTACTTGATACAAAAACAGCTCCACAGACAATCTTTATTGTTTCTGAGTCTTGTCTTGACCCTGCCATGTTTGTCTGCAAACTGGTGTTTGGTTCAGACTGGGCTTCATCAGGCCAAACCTGTGCTTTTGGTGGAACCGCCGAAATTTGAGATCAAAGAGTACCGCTATTGTGACGTCATTCCAAAACTGTGTATCCAGGCGGGTGTTGACTATGTTAGAGCGACATTTTTGGAAAATTAATTTTTCAGAAAATCTTTTTGAAAACTGAGGATGGCATGATCAATGGGATGACGAAAGAAAATTATTTGAATACCTTGAAGCCATTGAAGATGTCTTTAAAGGGGTAAAAAACATGTGCAAAGGTTTCATAAAAACTGAAAATGAGGCTGATATCTCAAAACGAGGCTGCTGTTGCCAGGGCAAAAATTTGCCGTGATTTGTACAATTTTGCCATGTTTGTCAAATTTTACTTGAAAAAAGAAATTTAATTAAAAACATTAAAAAGTATGCCAGTGTCATACATAGATCATAGGATATATTCACAATTACTATATTTCAGCCATAGCATAAATATGAATTATACAAATAATTATAAAAGTTACAAAAATATAAAATTATTACATGACATACATCCAAATCCTGGACCAAAATATAATTTAAGTGTAGGATACACTAATATAAGATCTTTATTTTCAGATACAGATAATTCAATGCTAATTGATGTTCAAGATTGTAAATTTAATGATGTTATAAGAGAATTTAGTTATATTAATAATTGTGACATAATTTTTTTGACTGAAACTTGGTTACAATATAGAGAAATGGATAATTATCAATTGCATATTGATGGTTATAGAAACCCTATTTATAATAATAGAGATACTTTTGGAGGTGGTTTGTTAATATACTATAAAAAAAATTATAAAGTAGACACATTAAATGAGTTACAAAATGATAATATAGAACATTTGGTAATCTCTTTAAATATTTCACAAAAAGTTAAATTTTTATTTAATTTGATTTATAGATCTCCAACAAGTCATACTAATGTCACTGATTATATTAATAATAATTTATATGAGTATAGAACATAATTTGACAGGAATTTATTTTTTGGGAGATTTCAATTACCCTAATATAAATTGGGTTAATTCAGAATTAAATAAACATTTATTTTATGATGCAATAACCCAACTGGGTTTATGTCAATTGATAAATGAACCAACTAGGTATAATAATATATTAGATTCAATTTTAACAGATTCACCAGGGTTTACTTCAAATATTACAATAAATCCACCAATTAAAAATTGTGATCATAATGTAATTATATTTCAAATTGATTACATGATAAACCAATAACTGTTTTACCTAGAAAAATATATAAAAATCAGATAGCTAACTGGGATAAAATTAATGAAAATTTAGCAAAAAATAACTGGTTAGAGATTTTTTATAATTTAAAAAGTATTGATGAGATGGTTGATTTTTTACAAAATAAAATATATGAAGAAATGGATAAAAATATTCCATGGTTTATCTTGAGTAATACTAAAAGAAAAAATCCTTGGGTAACTTATGAAATTAAAAAATATATGGTACTACAAAGAAGATTTAAGAAAATTTATATTGAAAAACCCACTGATTATAATAAAAATAAATATTTAAATGTAAAAATAATCCTAGATAAAATAATTTTAAATGCAAAACAGAAATATTATAGTAATATTTCCAAAAATCTTAAAGATAAGAATTATAGTAGTAGAAAATTTTGGAATATTTGTAATATGTTGTTAAAGAGAAAATTGAAACAAAATGTTGGTGACATTATTTACAATAGGAAAATTTATAAAAATGATAAGGATAAGGTAACAATTATAGGAGATTATTTTGCAGAACAAGTCCAAAGTGACACTGGTTACTATGATAACAATATAAATTACACTCATAATTTTATTACAGATAATAAATATAGCTTTCCAGATATATCTTGTAATATGATAGATAATATTATAAAAAATTGAAATGTGCATACAGCTAATGGTCCTGATAATATAAGTAATCTTTTTATAAAAAATACAAAAGATACTTTATTAATTCCCTTACATTACATATATAATTATTCATTGCTACATGGAGTTTATCCTGAACAATGGAAGTATTCCCCTTGGACACCATTACATAAAAAAGGTTCAATTTATAAAAGAGAAAATTATAGACCAATATCATTATGTAATAATTTGAGTAAAATTTTAGATAAAATTGTTTTTAGAACATTATATAATTTTTTAGAAAAACATGAATTGTTTAATAAATATAATTATGGTTTTGAAAGGAAATCAAGTTGTGAACACAATTTATCAATGTTATTACACAATGTTTACAATAATCTGGATAAAAATTGTGATAGTATAATTTTGTTTTTAGATGTTGTGAAAGCTTTTGATAAAGTTGATCACAAAATATTACTTTATAAATTAAATTATATGGGAAAAGATTTTATTGTTTTCAAATGGTTTATAAATTATTTATGTAACAGGTTCAGCAGATGTGTTATTCATGGTTATGAATCAGAAAAGTATCCCATTCAAACATCTGTAATACAAGGTTCTGTTTTAGCAACACTATTATGGAGTATAATTAGTAACCCTTACATATTTGCAGATGACACTGCTTTGGTTGAAAAAATTGAAAGAGATGATATCCACAATGCTTTTAATGTAATACAATTTGATATTGACCAATTATTAGATTGGGCAAAAAACAAAATATATTATATTTAGTAATAGTCATTTACCTTTTTATCCAGATTTATATATGAATAATACCATTTTAGAAAGAAAATTGGAATATAAACAATTGGGCTTGTTTATTGATCAACACTTAAATTGGGAAAGTCACATAAATTATGTAATAAGTAAAACTCAAAAACTTATACACATGTTCAAATTAATAAGAAAACAGATTGATTTTTTAACAAGTGAAAAAATTTATAAAGGTCTGATACGATCAATTATAGATTATTGTTGTATATTTTATAGTAATGCTACTCAAAAAAATATATAAAGAATAACAAGAATAATTTACCATTGTGCATTAATAGTTGTTAAAGGATCCAGGTTTATTTCAGAATTAAAAATTATGCAAGAATTAGGCTGGAATAATTTTCAAGAAAGAACAAATTATTTATCCATAACAATGTTTGGCAAAATAAAGTTAACACAAACTCCTAGAATAATTTATAATACTTTTTTCCTTGATTTACCAGCAAATATAGGAAGAAATATAGGGAAATTAAAAATAATATTTTCAAAGAAAAAAAAATTTTACAACTCATATTATTTTAAAATGATAAGAATGTGGAATACATTGCCAATAGAAACTAGAAAAATAAGTAATTATCCAGATTTTCTTGAAATAATGCATCAAAAGTATTTTGTACATGCACATAAAAAGACAAATATATTTCATTATGATACTGAAATTGATAACATTTATTTAAAATTAAGATCCCATTGTAGTAACTTACAAGCTGATCAATTTAAATTTAATTTTGTGCAGAATTCAATTTGTCAGAAATGTAATAAAAATAAACAAGAAACTGTACATCAATATTTTTTGGATTGCAATGCATATCAACAACAAAGACAAATTTTAAAAACAAATATTTCTTCATTACATACTCAATTGAAAAATCTTACCAATAAACAAATAATTAATATAATTCATGGTGCAAGAGATGATAAAATAGATAAAGGAATATATAAATCTATTTATCAATTCATTAAATTATACATTGTCACCACAGGCAAATTTGCATAAAATCTATCAAAACAAATGTAAAAATGGCTTCAAGGTAAAACCCACTGTTTTTATTTATTTATTTTCTTGTTTTGTATGTGTGTGATAGCCGTGTACTGAGACGGTGATCAATAAATCGATTAAACACACACTGTGCTTTTGTGACCACACCTGGGCCCTCAAGCAAAAGAACCTCTAGATTTGAACTGGCAGGTGACAACTGCCAGTGAAGGTGAAGAAGACGCAGGATGATTGGTCTCCTCATTCTTGAACAAAGTATTCACAGCTGCAATTTTCATAGTTTCATTTTCCTGAAGCTGGAACCAGTGTCCCGACCGAGTCAAGAATTCGCCTGTTCAGTTCTGGATTCGCCATAAAATGGCGGGAATTAGCGGTCACTGGTGCTGCCCTCTCCGAGCGCCGTTAAACCCTCAGATCTGAGGGTTTGGAAGTGACGTCAAAGTACATCCGGAAGATGAGCCGCAAAAACAAAAGCCGATAACTATTTCTAAAATATTTTGGTAAGTTTGACTTCAAAACACCAATTTTCTGTCTTATTCTCGTTCAATAAAACCCACAGATTTGGCGTACAGGTCGTACGAAGCCTAATTGACTGTAAATAATTGGAATTTCGTTGTTTAAAAGCTCGGGGTAAAACGAAAATGGCGGCACCCACGGATTTGTTGACCTACTTTTGAGTGTAGTGCGAGTGGTGAGCTTCAAATGCGCGAAGTGTTGTGCTCCGTCAGCTTTCGTTCATGTGATTATTGCGGCCGATACTTGTTGAAACTGTGCAAACGATTTGGTGGAGTTTCAGCCGACCAGATGCGTGAAATTGATCTCTGGTCACCAGACAAAGACGCGCGGAATGAAGACACACTTTTCTTGTTTCAGGCACCCAATCAAAAGTTGGGAATTTGATATCCAGATCTACATTTCTCAAGCTGATTCGGATTAACTTGTGCTTTGGGCAGCTACTCGACTGTATTCTCCGGGGGACTGTTTTCTGTCCACGCTCGTGGGGGCTGGCCATTGAGTGTTCACGGGAAAGGCTCTCCCTATCAATTGCTGGATACTCGTATGGGGCAGTGTGGTCATCCTCATTGGTCAGGATGACTCTTCAGACTGATCGACGTTGGACGTACTGACTGAGACACAACTTTTCTTTTGGAAGTTTGTTCGGGGCTGTTCAGTGCGGTTGCATTGTGACATTCAGCCGTCTCCGATTCCAGCTTTTGGACAAAAGTCACTTCGGGTGAGGGGTGGACAGATGTTTCATTTATTGGTCACACAGAACAGGGGGGGGGGGCACAAAACAGACAGATTTTGGACAGATGGCTTACCAGGACACTTTTTGCGACTTCGTTTGTGATGAGAAGTGTTTTACTCGTACGAGGGGGTATCAACTTCTGCCTTCCAAAAAATGGTCAGGATACCATTTAAATTCAATGGTATCATGACTACATTTTGGAAGGCAGAAGTTGATACCCCCTCGTATCTTGCCCAGAGTGGATTGAATGGCGCGGCGGCAAGAGAAGAACGCTCTAAATTTTGAGCATGTTGACTAGATCTGTTTGTTGTTGTACAAAGTTGTTGATCCGTAGCTTCTGACCCAATTACCGGTAGTTAGGGATGTGCGTCGACCTGCTTTCCAGAAAACGCACGCGACATGGATCTTGGAACTGTTTTTTGGAGAGAGAGAGAGAGAGAGAAAAAATAAACACACAAAACTCCAAGGTCCTGTCTTGCCGAACACCCTTGGGACATCGCACCCGCTGTTGCCTCACGCACTGCTTTTTGTTGCATTTTCACAAGCATTCAGCTAGAAGTCGCCGTGGGAGACTGTCAAGATGAATCCGATGAGTCCGCAGCTCGACCCGACGACGCAGATCAACACGTTCAAGTCGTACGTCGCGCTCATCGCAGACCCGAGCCCAGGAAGTACGTAGCGCACACCTGCCTGTGTTCTCTCGAGTGGACGCATTTTATTGGGCAAGAACTGCCGTATCCACCCCCGTGAAAAAGACGTACCTTTTTGCCCCGAAATTCAGCATCAAGAGTAAGGCGGGGTTGTCTTTTGCTGGGTGTTTTATTTGCTTCAATGACACCTGATTGTGCCAAAACAAGGGTTATTTTGGGGTGCGTCTCATACACAGATACGAGTTTTTGCACGGGTGGATACGGTTACGAACTGGACATGCGAGACAAAGAACCTCTGAAGGGATTGATGACTTTTCAGTGCGAGGCGGCTCCTCACTCGAGTTGAGCGGTCCGTGAGCAATTGTAACGAGCTGATAAGATCTGACCCTGACAACTCCAGAGAGGGTCTCGGACAATGCCACGTGCCGGCCTGTTTCGTAAAAACTGAGACTTTTTTCATTGCAGTCGAGAAAAAATTGAAAGCCGCTCAAGAGCTGAGTGAAAACTTCGAGGTGGGTAGTCTCGTAGAAAAGTACTGTTTACCAGTTATTTTCTGCTCCCGTATTCAGGGGAAATTTCGGCATCTTGTTGTGCAGTGACGAATCTCGAGGTGTCCTGCATCGTTGGAGGCCTTTCAAGAAGCGCACATCTTTTTTCAAGCTGCACAGAACATTGTTTTCACCTCCAGTCTGTGCAGAGTTCGCCGCACTACAGCCAGTTCCTGCAGGATGCCATGCGCGTATTCCTCAAACTGCTGCAGGATGGAGAACCACAGTTCATCGCTGAGCAGAACAGCCAGGTGAGGAACCAATTTCAAGTCGTGTGTGAGAGCAAAAATAATTTCAGGTAACTTCTCGAGATCTGTTGAGGTGGAGATGAGCAAAACTGCGTCATTTTTCAGCAACTGCGGAAGCTGATTCTCGAGATCATTCACCGCATCCCGACCAACGAGCACCTCAAGCCCTACCTCAAGGGCATCCTCTCCCTCATGTTCAGCATGATCCAGGTTTGCACACCCATTCGGTCGTGAAAAAGTTCGTGGCGTTTCTTGTGAGTCGAAGACTGCTGTTGCGTTCAGTTTTGGAGTGAGGAAGACATTGCAGCAGAACTCCCTTGAGCTTTCAGTGGCAACACAAGGCAACACAAACGTTCAGTTCAGAATTACAGCCAAGCAAAACTTGTACGCGTGCTTTGTTGAGGGCCGTTCCCGAGTGATGTTTCTTCGCAGGTCGACAACGAAGAGAACGTGCTCGTGTGTCTACGCATCATCATCGAACTGCACAAGCAGTTCCGTCCGCAGATGAACAAAGACGTAAGTTCCCATCCACCGCATTTTCTGAAACACTGAAATGAAAGTAGGTGAAAGTACGTGAAAAATAGTCATTTCTTGGCGGCAGCAGCATCAAGAAAGATAATCTTGCCTTCTGTTTGTGACCTCTTGCCGAAGGCCAGGTTCTTTCGCAGAATCCACACATTTTGAACCTTCATTTGGACAGAGCACCATGCGTGCAGTTCTTGTTGCAGATCACAGAGTTCCTGAAATTCGTGAAGGAAATCTACAAAGAGCTGCCAAACCATCTGGGCAAGATCTTCGAGCCGCGCGCTCAGATGAAGGTGAGTCGCTGCAGAGCGGTGGGAGTTCCGGGCTCGAAGGACAAACAGAACCACTTGATCCTTTGGTAGTTTGGGGCAGAAAGAGACGGATTTTCATGTCTTTTGGTGCAATTGACTTTGGGGTCAGGTGATGTGTCATTCCCGATGCAGGTGAAGGACATTTCCGAGGTGAACATTGACGTGCTTCTGAACGAGACGTTCACTGCGACCACAATCATGACGGACAAGAAGAACCAGGACAACCAGCAGATGACGGTACGTGTGACTTACCTGGAAATTGTGGCAGTGGGATTGAACACTTTGAAATGTTGAGTGCTTGCCAGGTGTTTTGGGGCCAAACGAAGTGGAAGCGTGTTGCAAACCCAGGATATCACTCTGCTGAAATGAAGCAGATTGCTCACTTGTTCTCTATGGCCCACGTGCGCCCTGTCCGACGTGTCAGTTTGGTCAGTCCCACAGAGATCCGTTCTCGTGTCCGTTGGTCACACGATGCAACGTTTGCTTGCAGTTCAACCTGATCCCGAAAGCCGTGTTGTCGCTCAAAGTGCTGGCGGAGCTGCCCATCATCGTCGTGCTCATGTACCAGCTCTATAAGCAGCACGTGCACCAGGAGGTGGCCGACTTCATCCCGCTCATCATGAACACCATCGTGCTGCAGCCTTCCCTGCAACAGAGGTGCGCAAACAGCAGGCCTGTGTGTGTGTGTGTGTGTGTGTGTGTGTGTGTGTGTGTGTGTGTGTGAAACGCCCCGTTCGACTGTCCGTGTCTCTACGCACCTTGCCGCCACACGACGGGACATTTTGCAACATTTGCTGACAAATAACGTCTTCGGTGCCTGACAAATAACGTCTTCGGTGCTTTCCTTGGCCTTAGTCGACAGTCTGGTGACAAGGTGAACACTGATTGTGTAACACATGATGAGGTTGATGTCCCGTTGTGCCTTTCCAGGCAGCACCCAACGTTCAACAAAGAAGTGTTCGTGGATTTCATCGCTGCGCAGATCAAAACTCTGTCCTTCCTCGCCTACATTATCAGAATCTACCAGGTAAGGCCAAATTTCTTCCACAAAATCTCGAATGCTCGTACCGTGAAGTGTAATTTTTCTCGAGTCGCAGTTGAGTGTACAGTGGCTGCAAAGTGCATAATTTTTTGTGTGCAAAGGAAAGCCAGAAAAGGAGATTTCAAAGAACAGGTTTTGGTTCACATAGAAGTCTTTTGAGAGTGTTCGTTGTATTGCAGGACTACCAGCGCAAAGATCTTGTAAGTCACTCTGTTGGAGATGTTACATTCTATGGACCATATTTGAGAAGTTGAAAGGTGGAATTGTTTCATTCCACCTGTTATGTATTCTACGGAAGTGCCAAGCACTTCTCAGCCGGAAAGTGCCCACTTCCTTCGTGTAGTGTGCACCAGTGTGTGCTGACCTTAGCCTGGTGTCAGGTGTTTTGGAGTACATTCTTGGGAGAGCCAGGTAGAAAGTACTTCAGAACAAGTCCGAAGAGTAAGAAAAGTAGTTGTCGTTGAAAACATTGCGTCCAACAGACTGACTCATGACCAATGAAATTCGAAGGTGTCTGGTCTGTGTTGCGTCCTTCTCGCTGACAGAACTGCAGTGCGGACGGAGTGACGCGAAGGGATCTTGGGTACAAGCGTCACTACGCCCACGCCTTGCGGCCGCAACAATGATCTTCCGGCTTCTTCCTTGATATTTTTCTGATATTCAAGAACGTGTGTTCGATTTCTTTGGTTTTTTTTTTCGCAGTCCACGTTCGCATTCGTCTTGCCGCTTGCAGTAAGAACGTGCCCGAGTACCTTTCAGTTTCGAAGACATGGTTGCTGGTGAAGACACCTCGCGTGTTTGCACGAGTTGTTGCAGGTGGCCATGACGCTATGAAGCTTCAACGCAACATCCTAGCACGTTGACAGCTATGACACTGGACTGCGAACGCACCGACACAGCTGTTGGCACTGCGCCCTCTGTGGGGACAATGACTCAGTATTTTGCTGGTCCTTTCTTGTAGGTGGTGACGACTCAGCTTTGGTGGTCTTGTTTTTGTCATGGGTTGTTGCAAAACCTGTCTGGTAGTTGCTCAGAGTACATGAATGAAAACACTCTTTGTTTCAGCAAAATGCCTTCATTGACTTTTTCAGTCAAAAATCCTGTTGTTAAAGTTGATGGCGTGGTCTCTGCATTTTGCGTTACCGTGTGCAGGAGGTGGTGACACAGCACTCGAACCTGATGGTGAAGGGGATGCTGGGGCTGCTCAACCTGTGTCCGCAGGAGGTGGCGCACTTGCGCAAAGAGCTGCTCATCGCCGCCAGGCACATCCTCGCCACCGACCTGCGCAATCGTACGTTGCCCTCACGAAACACAGCTGCTCTGAAATGTTTGAGACAATCGACTGACAATCGAATTCCTCCAAATCACGGTTTAACTCTGGCTATATTTCCACTTGTGTAGGTTTTGTTTGTTTTTGTTCGGGGTTGACGTCAAGATGAGAGGGAGAATTTCTCAAGTACCAACCTACACCGGCTGAACATGTATTGACTGACTGCTTTGTTGAACGAACAGGCTTTGATTGCAGGTTTTGTGCCCTATATCGACCGACTGTTTGACGAGAACGTGTTGATCGGGACGGGGTGGACGACGTACGAGTCGCTCAGGTATGCTGCGCCATCGTGGATTCTGGGGGCGAGGCTTCTCCTTTGTGAAGAGGGCCGATGTGTGCTGAGAATATGGATGGGTGGGTTGGCCCTGTCGCTTTATGAATTGGGCGTAAACAGGGTTGTGGGTTCATTCTACGCCGGTGAACGAACCAAAGCCATTTGAGAAACGACAACGTGAGGTTTTGATCGAGCCCTTTTCACAACTCAACTGTACCTTCGTGTTGTCTTGCAGACCGCTGGCCTACAGCACACTGGCGGACTTGGTTCACCACGTGAGGACGAACCTGCCCCTGAACGACCTGTCCCTCGCTGTGAACCTCTTCTCGAAGAACGTGCACGACGAGTCTCTGCCGTCCTCCATCCAGACCATGTCGTGCAAGCTGCTGCTGAACCTTGTCGAGTGCATCAGGTCCAAGAGCGACGCAGAGGCGGGCAACGTGAGTCATTTCCCTTGTCTCGCGAATATGCGTCAATCTCAGGGGTGTTTTTGTCGATCAACTGCTGAAAAAACGAAGCGGGTTTAAATTTCACCATTGCGCGGCTTCTTCTGGGAACGTTCACAGACGAAGAAGAGGCAGTTCAGATTACAAGGTGTTCCAGAAATCACCAAACATGCAGAAGGGCCAAACACATTTGTCTTGTTTTTGACAGAACTGTTCGTCAAGGATATTTTATCTTTTTACCGTATCTGACAAGATTGTTTTGTTTCAGGGCCGCGAGTTGTTCATGCGGATGCTGGAGGCGTTCGTTCTCAAGTTCAAGTCGATCGCCGAGGTCCAGCTGCCCGTTCTCATTCAGAAGTGGTATGTTTGATTTCTCTTTTTCCTGTTTGGCAAATCCTTTGCTTCGTTTGTGAGAGTGAACATTGTATACAAGCTGGTGCACAGAATCACCCGGTGGAGAAATTATTCATCTTTTGTGGGTGGCTCAACCGAGGTTGCGAGGCGTGCAGAGGTACAGACTGCTGGAGCAAGAGACGGGAACTCATGTTGTACTTCTGTGTCTTCAGCAAGAACCAGGAGACTCCGAAGCTGACCGCTGTTCCTGCTGCGGCGCAGTCCCAGGCCGCGCAGTCACAACAGCAGCAACAACAGCAGCAACAGCAACCTGTGGCCTCCACATCACAGGCGACGCAACAACAGCCGCAACCATCCACGTCGGCACCTGCCACTCCCCTGCCACCTGGTACGAATTCTAGACATGTGTCTTGTTGCCAGGGACACTTCCCATTCGCATCGACTCGTTGCGTTGACTCGTGAAAAACTGTGCCTTCGTTCCTGCTGCCTCAGGACAAATTTTTGGACGTTGACTGTTCCAGGTACGCCGGCCACGCCGGGTCTCGCTGCGCCGTCGACGCCCGCGACACCGGGTGACGTGAAGCCGCCGGTCCCGGAGACACCGCGGGGAGACGAGGCGAAGCCGCCGCCGCCGCCGCCGTTCCCGTTCGAGAAGGAGAAGGAGGCGGATACGAAGGTGTGTGGGGTCGACCGGTGGAACTGTGTTTGTGTTGCACAATAACAGAACACAAGTTTGGTCGAGCCATCGCTTGTCTGGCGAAAGCGTTCTGGTTGAGCAATTAGACAGTCGGAAGGCAATGAAACATCACAATTTCACGACGATGAGTGTCACGTGTGATGGATTTCTGCACATGGTCAGCTTTGTGTTTTTTGCAGAGCAAGATCGGGGCGTCGCTGAGTCCTCCTCCCAACTACACGGTGGCGGATTGCCGGAGCCTCGTGCGCACTCTCGTGTCGGGCGTCAAAACCATCACGTGGGGCACGGCGTCGTGCAAGGCGCCAAGCACCGGTACGTACTGCGATTTGTACCTGGACTGGGTGATTTCCCTTCGTTGAAGTTGTTGCTGAACAACGACGAGTTGATCGTCAACTGTGCTGCCGCTAGGCTGTTCGCCATCTTGCACTCTGTGTTTGCCCACAGACGCGTCGGTGATCCAGAACAAGCTGTTCCTCCCCAAAGAGACGCTCGTCTTCGTGCGGCTCGTGAGACACGCGCTCAAAGCGCTCGACATCTACACCATCAGCGTGACGCAGTCGGGACAGGCGTTCATCCGACCCGCGGCGTGAGTGCAGCACACAGACTTGCGCGCACGCACAACACACATACACATACACGCGCGCGCGCGGTGCCTTGTTGCTGTGAATGAACACTTTCAGCAAAAACTTGCACTCAGACGGATACCTGCAGTGTCACGTGGCGAAAGAAATGATTTCGCCTGCAAAAAGGTGAACATTGATCGGCTTTTAAATTTTCAGCGTCCAAACGGTGCGAACGAAAGAAGAGAAGGAAGTTCTGGAGCATTTTGCTGGTGTGGTAAGTAGGTTCCAACTACAGAAGGCATTTGGCCTTTCCTGTGATGACATGGAGATTTTTCTTTTCACTTGAAAGAGAAACCTCAACTATTTTGTGAATTGTTCACATTACAGTTTACAATGATGAATCCATTGACGTTCAAAGAGATCTTCAGTACAACAATTGAGGTGAGGAGAGATGAGCGTGTTACTGCGCGTTTTTCACTTTGCTACCGAAAGGACAAGCATTCACATAACATATTCATTCTTCGAGACTCACGTCTCACTACTCCTCGGTTTCCACTCCGTTGTGTCATTTTATTCAAACTGACGACACCGCCCACAGGAAACAACAGTGGTCGGTGTCTGTTTCTTTGCAAACTGAAAGTGACGTTCAGCTTTTGCTGTAGTACATGGTGGACCGGATCCATAACAACTACGCGCTCCAAGTGGTCGCCAACTCGTTCCTCGCCAACCAAACCACATCAGCCACGTTCGCCACCATACTCGTCGAGTACCTGCTGGACAGGCTGGAGGAGATGGGCTGTGAGTACTAGCTGCCTCTGTGTGTGTGTGTGTGTGTGTGTGTGTGTGTGCATGTGTGTCGTGTAATTTCCCCTTGTTCAAAGTTCACATGTGTGCCTGCAGTTTGTGAGAACGATAGAAGGCAGATGGACTGGTCATCTCGTTTCACCACGTCTCTTCTCACTTGACTCGCAGCGAACGCAGAGCGCTCGAACCTCTACCTGAAGCTGTTCAAGCTGGTGTTCGGGTCGGTGTCGCTGTTGGCGCAGGAGAACGAGAAGATGCTCAAGCCGCACCTGCACACCATCGTCAACCGCTCCATGGAGCTGGCGCTCAGCGCCAAGGTCAGTGGCGCGTGTGTCTGTGTCTGCTGGGCAATGTCAGGAACATGTTTTTTGGGTCTCTAGCGACATTGTCCAAATAGAAGACTTGAAACAACACGACGAGTTTTTGCGTCAGCTGTTTCCTTTGTGTTTAGGAGCCATACAATTACTTCCTGCTGCTGAGGGCGCTGTTCCGGTCCATAGGGGGCGGCAGCCACGACCTGCTGTACCAGGAGTTCCTTCCCCTTCTCCCCAACCTTCTGCAAGGTAAATACGTCCGTCCGTGTGTTGTGTGTGTGTGTGTGTGTGTGTGTGTGTGTGTGTGTCTGTGTCTGTGTGTGTGTCTGTGTGTGTGTCTGTGTGTGTGTGTGTGTGTGTGTCTGTGTGCTTCGCCAGAAAACAGCCTGCTTGCTGTTTTCTGCTTAATGGATGAACTTTGCAGTCCCGTCCAAAGAAAAGGCGCGAACCGTGTGAATTTACAACAGTGGGTCGGACTTGCCCTGCCGAGAGCCTCAGCCCGTTCTCTTCGATTTCTGAGATGAATTTTTGGCAACGTCAGGTCTCTTCAGAGACCAACGATACTGGGACACACTGACTCCGGAAATCATCCCACGTGATGTACCCTATCAAGTGATGTGGGACGGTGAGGAATTGTTTGGAAACGACGAGGCAGATATTCTCGGAGCAACACGTCTGAGGTCGAGGGCGTAAACAAGTGTTTCCGTTCGCTGCACACGGTGTATCGCCGACACTCATTGCGCACTGTTCATGAAACGGAATTGTTGCCACTGGTGTCCAGCAGGTGCAATGTCTACTTGATGCAGAGAGTTTGCTGTTGGAAGTTTTGAATCACACGGTCTTGAGCCCTTGTATTTGTTTGAGAACTTTGATATGGCAGCACGCACGTTCTTGTTGGTAATTAGTCTGTGATCCGCGTGTGAGAAAGGAGTACAGACAAGGGATTTCGCGTGTCGGTGTGAGTCTGGAGCCTACCGTGTTGTTGCGTGCTGTCTTCTGACATTTATGCTAAGGAAGTGTGAGACAGCAATTTGACTCACGACACGTGCATCTTTCTCTGCAGGGCTGAACAGCCTTCAGAGCGGACTGCACAAGCAGCACATGAAGGACCTGTTCGTGGAGCTGTGTCTCACGGTGCCGGTGCGCCTCAGCTCGCTGCTGCCCTACCTGCCCATGTTGATGGATCCGCTCGTGTCTGCACTCAACGGCTCGCAGACCCTCGTCTCCCAGGTACGGTGCTGCTGTTCTCTCCTCATGTCGCGCAAACGAAGGGCTTGTTTCACGGTCAGCCCTCCCCAGAAGTCAGCGCTGATGACCAGTCAAATACACCCAGCACACACAAATATACGCTGCACTCTTCAAACACCCAGTTTGAATAGACACTTGCCTTGTTTTGTCTGCAGGGCCTAAGGACGCTGGAGCTGTGCGTGGACAACCTGCAGCCTGATTTCCTGTACGATCACATCCAACCCGTGCGCGCAGAACTGATGCAGGTGAGCGGTCACTCGCGTTACCTCCGAGTTGGTGTTGAGCGCTGAGGTTTGACTTGATTCAAAGCACTCGTCATGAAAAGGTTGACAGTGGAGATTTTGACATAAACAAACAGAAAAGACTCCCATCTTTCTTCAGTTTGGGGAACATTGCAGCCGGCATGTCATCTTCCTCACGAGTTTTGTTGTGGACCCATTTCAGGCGCTGTGGCGGACGCTGCGCAACCCGTCCGACAACATCGCGCAGGTCGCCTTCCGTGTGCTCGGCAAGTTCGGCGGCGGCAACCGCAAGATGCTCCGTGAGCCGCAGAAGGTGTGTGTGTGTGTTTGTGTGTGTGTGACCTGCAGTTGCCTTTGCCTTGCGGCGGTCTGCTCTCGAGTGTGATGTTGCGAGAGAACTAAATTTGGAGACGACATGTACTCCAGCACCAAATGAAGGACAGAGACAAGGAAACCGTTCAAAATTATGTATTTGAGCTTCTCACCAAACGTGGTTCTTGTCAAACTCATTGAAACAATCATTATGGGATGACGATCTGTCGTTATTGATTGCAGTTGAACCCGAACGAGCGCGAGACGGGCGGGCCGTGCGTGTCCGTGTACTTCCAGGACGTGAAGACGCCGCTCGCGCTGCCCGTCGAGAAGTGCATCGACTCCGCGCTCAACGCGCTCAAATCCAGCGGAACCGAATCGTACTACAGGTACCTGAACACTCATGCGTATCCACACACACACACACACACACACACACACACACACACACACACACACACACACAGTGAGGCTCCTTTTCTGCAGGGTGATTTCCCTCATGGTGTTGATTGTTGATTGCAGGAAGCAGTCGTGGGAGGTGATAAAGTGTTTCCTCGTTGCGACGCTCAACCTGGACGACGAAAAGAAGTCCCTGACGCATCTGTTCCAGCACCAGAGGTGAGCAAGCCGCTCACGGAATGCAGACCTGGAAAAACTTGTTGATAACCTGGGCTGATGCTGTTTGACATGGACTGAGTCGAAGACTTTGGGGGTTTTCACCACTGAGGGAATTGTTGAAAACGTTTGACTGCTTTCCACACGCTGATTGAACAGAGCAAAACCACACGTCTGTTCGCTGAATGCTGAACTTTGTGATTTGCTGCTAGTTGTCCCAGTCCTTTTGGGGCGGATCTTTACATTGCCATTTGCTCCTCGTTTCTGATATCTCTCACTTACATTGTAAATAATCAAATTCTGGGTCTTCAGTTTCCTGGAGAAGGAGGTTCCCCCGATGACGGCTGCGAGCATGTATCGCTGCGCCGACACGCACGCGCGCCGCGTGCAGGAACAGGCGCTGACCGGCATGTTCGTGGCCGCTGCCATCAAAGACCTGCGGCCGCAGGTGCTGCCGCTGATGGCGAGCATGGTGCGCCACTACACGATGGTGGCCATCGCCCAGCAAGCAGGTGTGTACCGGAGTGGGGCGAATCGGTGGAGGTGATGGAAGCAGGGCTGGTGTGGGGAATTTGATCGGTTGGTGGAAGAGGTGGGCGGAGTGAAGGACTCTGGCTTGATGCCTCTTCACCGTGAGTGTACTGAAGAGAAAAATAAGCATCTCTGCACCGTTGTCACAATTCAATCGAATCGTTTGTGGGGTTCTGAAATTTCTTAACATCAAGAGCCTTGGCAAGACGTAGCGTCTGGGCAACGCGTCGCATATGGCTGAATGCACAGCTCGTGTCCACCTGTTCTTGCAACTGTGCGTCACCCGCAGGTCCGTTCCCGGTGAGCGTCGAGCGGCAGAGCAAACTGAGCGGCCTCGACCCGCACGTGCTCATTGACGCACTCGCCGTCATCATGGGCCACGAGGAGAAGGAGCTGTGCAAGCCGGGCCACCTCGCGCTCGTGCTCATCCACGAGACGGCCGCCACCATCCTCGGATCCAAGCAGAAGGTGCGGCTCATCGCGTCATGCATCCACCTGCGTTCCAAACGCTGTTGTTGGAGAGAATTTTGTGCCCAGCCACGTGTGAAGACGGACGTTCAGTCGATGTATTGAATGCCCCTTGCTGGCTGCTGATTTGCGCAATGGATGGAAAGAGTTTCTTGCGCTGACGAGACTCACGTCTGTGTTTCAGGCGTGTCAGCTGCCGTTGTTCGAGTACCTCGTCGAGAAGATGTGCTCCCTCGCGTACGAGCGCGCCTGGTACTCGAAGCTGGGCGGTTGCATCGCCATCAAGTTCCTGGTGGAGCGCATGTCGCTGCGCTGGGTGCTCGAGCATCAGTTCGTGTTCCTCAAGGCGCTGCTCTTCGTCATGATGGACCTGACGGGCGAGGTGAGGTTCGAAACCCGGACACGCTTACAGTTCCCACCAAATTGAGTCTTGTGTTGCACGGACAAATCCAAAGCCTGAAACTACAAATGCAAACTAATTTCACTTTAAGAGATACCAGCACTGACATTCGTTGTGAGCTCCTTTTGGTTTCTCCCATTTGCAATCAGGTATCATCAGGAGCGTTGGATATGGCCAAGTCGAACATGGAGGCGATGCTGGTGCAGTGCGCCAAGCCGCCCGCGGGGGACGCGGCGACTGAGGAGTTCCTTGCCGTTCAGAAGAAGTCGCTGCACGACGTGATCCACGAGCTCGTGAGGCAGGTCACGTCGCCCAACACGCTCGTCAGAGACCAGGTGAGCGAGAACGGACAAGGATGCAACCCGCTCTGGTGACGCGCAAACTTGCCTTAGCTGCTGCAGCTGTATTTCGCTTGAATTTAGCGTGAGGTCTGAGATTGACTTTTCTGAACATGAATGAGAAGGTTTGGTAAAAAGCACATTAGACAGCTTGAAAACTTGTCATTTGATGGACTCGACCCACAGTGGCTGAACTGTGTTGTCTCGCTGCAGGCGATGAGCTCTCTGGAGGTGGTGGCTCGAACCATGGGTCGCAGCCTCACCGAGATCATGGAGCCGCACAAAGACGTGCTGCAGGTGCGTACTGATTTCTGGAAACTTATTTCAAGACAATGCATGGGGTCCAGCACAACCTATGCCCAGGCGTGATTGCAAGCAAACCCCGGAACCCTTTGCCAGAAAAGCGCTGCTCAACAGGAACTGGCCCATACCAGGAACGTTAAAGTTGGTCGTTGGTTCGCGTAGGACATGATCCCGCCCAAGAAGCACCTGCTGCGGCACCAGCCCCTGAACGCGCAGCTCGGACTCATGGAGGGCAACACGTTCTGCACGACGATGGAGCCGCGTCTCTTCACTATCGACCTCAACACCGTCGAGCACAAGGTCTACTTCACAGAGGTCAGTGTCCACACCTGACTCGGGTTGGGCAAACACATCGCACCGCAACGTCACTCATGGGAAAGCTGTCAGAATTGGATTCGTGCACCATCTCGAAAAGAAAATTGGCGTCTGACAGGACAGGCAGGAGTTGTGTGGAGCTCGTGCCTTTCTTCATTGACCCATTTGTGTGGACGTCGCAGGTGCTGAACATGTGCGAGGCAGACGACACGGCGCTGCTGAAGCTGCCGTGCTACAAGTCCATCTCGAACCTGGTGCCGCTGCGCAAGAGCGCGCTCAGTGAGTTTCTTCTCTTCAATTGTTGCATTTGACTTCTTGATGTGAAGTACAAAGCCTTGGAAAGACTGCTGACTTCGTTTTCTCACATAGATCTTGAAGTTTTCAATTGACAAGCTCAAAGGTAGGCTCCGATCATGCGACAAATTTCAGCACCAAACGTCTTGCGAACCTCGGTTGTTGCGTCTTTCAGAGGCTCTGTCAGCGTGTCACTACATCCCGGCCATCAGGGAAAAGATCTTCAACGTGCTGTACAAGGCGCTGAACCACCCGTCCAACAACGAGCTGCGCGAGTGCGCCTACGAGTGCATGAAGAAGGTGAGCACTGCGGGTGTACGGGCGCAATGAAACGCGCTCTTCAACACCAACGTGATACAAATGTCCTTCACAGGTCCACGATTCCCAATTTTAAGTTCTGATTGACAAGTGGACGTCTTTTCGCTGCAGTTCATCGCGGGGTTCCAGATGGACATGGAGATCGTGCACACGTCGATGCGCCCCCTGCTGTTGAAGCTGGGCGATCATCGCCACCTCAACCTGCACGTCATCCAGCAGCTGTCCTACCTCACGCAGCTCTTCCCGAACACGTTCAACGAGAAGCTGTGTGAACAGCTGCTGACGCACCTCAAAAAGCTGCTCGAGGTGAGGGGCCGATTCAAATGTGATGGGAAGTTGTTCTGACGGCAGGTTATGCTGCACGACACTCCGAACGTTGCAAGGCCTTTTCTGACCGTGCGCTTCGTTTCTCTCGTTGGCACCAGGTGGCTCATGCGGCACAGAAGGCTGCGCAGCAGCCGGGCCAACAGCAGATCACTGGACAAGTCGTACCCAACGTGAGTGCGCGCGCTGCAGTGCGTCTGGACTCGGGTTTTTACGGAACTGGGGTTTTTTTAACAGTTGCAAACAATCAACAGTAAAAAGGAATCCGGCTCGGTTTACTTCAGAAGTACAGTTGCTGTTAGAATTGCTGAAGACTTCGGAAGGGCGCTGAAGTTGACTGAGGGAGGGGGGATTATTCTCTGGTATCAGTGGTATCGTGAGAAAACGCATTGCTTTTGTGACGCAGGAGCTGAAGATCTGCGAGGCGATCATCAACATGTTTCACCTGATCCCGGCCGCGTCCGACAAGATGATCGAGCCGCTGACGGCGCTGACGCTCAAGGGCGAGAAGGCGCTGCTCATCGGTCAGTGCCGCCATCTGTCCTCCCCGGGCTGCATGGATGCTTCGTCGCTCTTTTCAGCCATCACTGCAGCTGCCATTGGATTATCATTTTCACAAGTCACATGGGGAATGGCTGCAGACGGGGTTGTTTTGATGTCTCGTGGAAGACGAGTCGGCGACGGATGAGTTAACGCGGTGATTGTGTATGTTGCAGAGCCGGGCAGCCCGTTCCAGGCGTCGCTCGTCAAGTTCCTCCTGCGCTACCCGCAGCAAACCGTCGACATGTTTCTCGACGAGAACAAGATTGGAGACCACCAGTGGAACAGGTGCTTCCTGGTGAGTACTGACAGAGCGCGTGAGGAGAACCAGAAAGAAAGAAGCACGTCCATTGTGAGGGAAGCAGCTGCATGTTTTGTGTCACGTCGTGTTTCAGCGGATGCTCAAGAAGCAGGACTCAGGGCGCTCCTTCCGCGAGATTCTGCAGTCCAACCCGGCCCGTCTCATCAACCTCGCCTTTGGCTCTGTGCAGGTACGTGACTCATACACACACGCACACACATACACACACTCTTCAATCGCACAAAACGATTCGATGGAACAGACGAGGAAGGGGCAGGAGAGTCTCTGAGGTTTGACATTATCCTCTTGTCTCTGCAATGTGTAGATTGTGTGATAGTTTGTCATCAATGACCTGATCGCGAAGATAGGTCGATCACGCTTTGTTCGTCTCTGCAGACGACGGGCGTGGCCCCCGGGACCCCGGCACCGGTGGCGTCGACGGCGAACAAGGCCGACCTGCAGTTCCTCGCGATCCGCATCATCAACACCATGACGGAGACGGAGCCGACGTGGCTGCCGCAGCACCCGACCATTGTCACCAACCTGCTCAAGATCTGGGTGTCCGAGAGCTTCCAGGACAGACACCGCAAAGTGGTGAGTCGGAGACAGAAGATGCACAAAGAGGCGCTGTGGTGAAGGCAGTGAATGCTCAGGCACGAAGTGGATCGAGATTGAAGGAACCTCGAGCCATTCATCCAGAGATGGACGCTGAGTTTCAGCGTGTCCTGCGACTTTGGAACTTGGTGTCGGGTATTCTGTATCGCTTGTGTTTTGCAGGACAACCTGGACTACCTGCAGTGGCAGGAGCCGCGCCTGCTGCTCGAATGTCTGCTCAACTACTTCAACCACCACCCGAACGAGATCGAGCTGCTCTTCCACATGCTGCGCTGCTTCACGTCGCGCTACATCCCGCAGTTCCACTTCTTCAAGGAGTTCCTCGAGAATGAGATTGCTGAGGTGCGCATATGGTGTTTGTGTGTGTGTGCGTGTGTGAACGTGTACGTGTTGGGTTATTGGCAAGGTTTCGTGCAGGGGATTTTGTCGTGAATGGAGGTGGTGATTTGAGTCCTTCCGTGCTGTGACGTGCGTGTTGTTTACTCCGCAGACCTACGCGGTGGAGTGGAAGCGGAAGGCTTTCTTCAAACTGGTTGACATCTTTCACGACGGAAACTGGCAACAGGTATGTACAGACAAGCATGTGAAGTGACACAAGAAGATTGGTATTTTTCCTCAGTCTCTGCACCTGTAGCTCGCACACGTGTTGAACAGGATTTGAAGGCGAAGATCCTGCACTTCGTGATCATCCCGAGCTTCGCGGCGGCGTTCGAGAAGGGCGAGGACGAGCGCCTCATCGGGGGACCGCCCGCCCCGGACCAGGACAACCCCGACAACATCATCTCCGTCTTCATCAACAAGGTCAGGCGCCCGTCTCTCAAGGTCCTTGGGAACACGAATCTCGCATTGGGACGCTTCTCTTTGGTGAGACAGAACGACAGTTGGTGTTCTTTTGTGGCGACAGGTGATCGACCCTGACAACCCGTTCGGCACGTCGGACGCGGTGCGCATTCTGCTGCTGCAGTTCTCCTCACTACTCGTCGAGCAGGCGTCTCCGCACATACATGACGCCGCCAACAAGTACGTCTTACGCTCAACACACACATGCACACACACACACACACGCGCGCGCGCGC
>JAAUXT010053487.1_pt1 | contig 21679 bp, 18 predicted proteins | sample 7278171 | NCBI WGS metagenome assembly JAAUXT01 (sample SAMN14350112, study PRJNA611818) | marine sediment metagenome | isolation source: surface marine sediment (1.8m) | place: French Polynesia: Moorea | collected 2018-08 | reverse complement strand
GGAGATCTTGGGGTGTGAGTGTGGAGATCTGGGGGTGTGAGTGTTGAGATCTGGGGGTGTGAGTCTTGCGATCTGGGGGTGTGAGTGTGGAGATCTGCAGGTGTGAGTGTGGAGATCTTGGGGTGTGAGTGTGGAGATACTTGGGGTGTGAGTGTTGAGATCTTGGGTTGTGAGTGTGGAGATCTGCGGGTGTGAGTGTGGAGATCTGCGAATGTGAGCATCGAGATCTTAGAGTGTGAGTGGCACGCAGTTCTGCAGAAGCAGTTCTGCAGTAGCAGTTCTGCAGTGCCATCCGCGAACCCCTTGTTGATCCCACCCGTTTGACCTGACTGACCTTGACCTTGTGCGCGCGCAGACAACGTGTGTCCGGAGGAGAACAGCCCCGGGATGCTGAGCGTGGGAGGGGAGCGCATCTTCCTCGTGTCCCCCAACTTCGCACTCTCTCACCTCGTGGGGATGTTCTCCGACAGCAGATACATGAGCAACACCAACTGCAGCTGGATCGTCACTTCAGAACCAGGTGGGAGCACACGCACAAACACGTGCAGACTGGGCAGGGTGTGTTCAATTTGGTCAGTGTGTGTGTGTGTGTGTGTGTGTGTGTGTGGTGGCTACCGATCCGGGACTTGAGAACAACTTTGAAAATGTTGACGAGTACAAAGGAATATGTGATCGCGGCTCAAAATTATGGGGCGAAGAGGAAAATACGGTGTCCACCCATGTGTTTGCCCCACCTTTTTGTCCCAAAATTGAGCACCAAAACTAGGGGCACGTCTTTTGCATCGGTATGATATCACAATGTTTTCAATCCATGCCAGAAAACCAAGGCAAAAGTTGAAGTGCATCTTAAACTTGGGTGTGACTCACACATGAATACGCTACGCATCTATTTTGTACGGAGCCCAGGCTCCTGATACCCCTGTCACAGCTGTGGGATTTCTCAGTCTGGACGAGCCCGTCCAGGTCCGTTCCGACCACGTCCTCCAAATCAGTGTGGACTGCTTCATGATTTGGTGCAGAAGATACAGCAACCAGAGATAAACCTGGGGGATAACTGGTTCTTGGGTCTCGCAACTTGTGCCTGTGCACCGGTGAACAAGTCACAAAGGAACGGTGTACAACCACTTCTAGCGGGGAAAGACATTGCTAATTTTGTGCGATTATGTGTGTGTTCCCAGGCACCATCATGCGGGCTGACATCCTGTTCTTCGAAACGGAAGAAACCTTTGACGTCTTGGTGTTCGGTACGTGGCTCTCTGCATGGATTCGGTTTGGTTTGTACTCGTGCGACAGTGCCGGCTGTACGCAAATATGTCAAGGGCTCACGTGCCCCACCACGTGTTCAGTGACGTCACCTTCGCCCCTGTGATTGGCTGCAGAGTCTGGCGGCGTGCGCACCGAGCTGAGCGGCTTCATCCCGAGGACGCCGCGGCCGCCGCCGGGGACGCCCTTGGAGACGCCCATCACAGTCGTGACGTCACAGGATAACGTCTTTTCCATCCGCTTCGAGACGGACGACGGGCTGAACCGACCAGGCTTCGCCTTCGCGCTCTCCGCGTGTACGTCACGATTTGTTGGGGCTCTAAGACGCACTGCGCGTTCATGACGTCAGAGACGGACGGGTGGGGGAGACTAAAGAACAGAAAACAGGCCTTCTGATCGCGGGGTTGGACTTGTGCCCGGAGACCCTCTCGCACACGTGGAAACAGGAGGAGAAAGGGCAAACTGACTGGGTTTTCTGTCTGAAAAAGTATGATCTGGGCTTTGCTGTGCGGAAAATCCCCCTTGGTTTGTTGTTGAATAGCAACACACACACACACAAACACACACAAACACACACACACAAACACGTGCACATACACACCCGCGCGCGTACGCGTGATGTGATGAGCGGCTGTTCCACGGTACAGTGTTCTTGTTTGACAGTTGTGAACGAAGACGCATGCGCAGACCGCCCCGCCGACGTGTGCAACTCGGGCACGTGCGTGGACGAACCTCTCCCGGACGAGATCAGCTGCCTCTGCGACACCGCCAACGGCGTCGCCGGCGACAACTGCGAAAGTATGGCGTTGCGCTGCAAATATGGGCCTGTCTCACCAAATTGCAGAACTGTTCTCGTTTGATGCCATGGCAACAAAATCACGGCCCGTTGTTTGTGATTTCCACAGCAACGCAAAGCAGCGGGCCTCTTTGTCATTTTTTCTGCTACGTGTGGCTCCGCACTTACTTTCATTTTTTGCCAAATCCGGCAAAATTTGCTTGAAATGGAGTCCGAATTGAGCCCTGTGTTGTCTGTGCTCATGTTGGCGCACGCACCGTTGGGCACGGTGGACATCGATAACGGTGTGTTTTGCCATGTCAAACGCTGCCGTTCAGTGCACAACACGTGACAGCTGCATGGTTTTACAGTCATGAACTGCGGCGGCGTGCTGGAGGTGGGTACGGCGCCCGTGACCCTGACGGCGGGGCCTGTGATCGACCTGAGCAGGGGCTGCATATACAGCGTCTCCTCAGCTCCAGGTGCGTCCGTCCCTCCACCCAGCTAAAAACACGTGTTTCGCAAACTCGAGGTTTTCGCGTTGACCAGTGCCATCCAGGGACGTTGTTGGGGTTGTCGCCAACACCAATGAGCGTTTCTTGTCGCCCGCTGCCTGATGTGGGTCCGCTGTGTGTGTGTGTGTGTGTGTGTGCGTGTGTGTGTGTGTGTGTGTGTGCGGTGTGTGCGTGCGTGCGTGCCTGTGTGTGGTGGGAAGGAGGGTGTTGATGACTCGTTTGCCTCCTTTGGGGTTGGACATCAGTCAGGACGAGGTTGGTCCCCCTGATTGTCTGCGTCAGTCTGATGTCTGTCTGTCTGTCTGTCTGTCTCTGTTTGGTCTCCTCCCACGTCTGGTCCATTGATCCACTGCATGTGAGTGTGTGTGTGTGTGCGTGTCTCCCTGCGTGGCATGTGTGTGTGTGTGTGTGTGCAATTCACGAGGCATTGTTACAACCTTCCCCAGCCGCTCGTGTATCTGATTTCAGACAGCCGGATCCGTGTGCAGCTGACCATGCAGGACTCGAACCCGAACCGCATTGTCCCGACGGCTCCGCCGTTCTTCCCGGACAGGGACTTCCGTCTGCCGTGCTTTTACGACATGGACCTCAACACTGGGATCAGACTCTCGGACAGTCTGAGTCCCCAAGTGATACTGGTGGTCGTCAGAAACTCAGGTACATGGAAACGGGGAGTCTGCCCAGTGGGAAGGATCCACCCACCCACCCACCCCCGGCTGACAACAAAGGAAATGAAATAATGAATTCCAGCCCAAACACAACTGTTTGTGAATTTTGTCGGAAGAAATTTGGATTGGTCAGTGAGATTTGCACACATACACACACATACTACACACACACACACACACACACACACACACACACACACACACACACACACACAAAACAAGTTTTCAAAGAAGTTGTGCACAGAGATGTATGCGGTCTCGCCGCGGCGCGTGTCAACACTGACCTATGTTCTTGTTTTCGCACGTTGCAGACCGGTCCCTGAACCGTCTGCTGTGCGGACCCCGTGACATGGAGGAACTCGTGTCCTTGGTGAACGACGTGTCCATCGAGTACTACGCGCTGCTCAACGATCCAGGGACCTTCTTCCTCTCCTTCACTGTTCAGGCCGGTCAGTGTCACAGCGGACGTATCATGGACCAGGGCCAGCTGAGGCGGGGTGGGAGTGGGGGTGGAACCCTTTGCCGATCAACCAGGGCCAGCCTTGGAGGTTGGGGCTGTGGAGCCCTTTACCCATCGACCAAGCCCAACTGAGGGGGCGGGGCCTGCGCCTCACCATTTACTGCTGTTCAGCCTGATAAAGTCACAGTTTAAGGAAACATGGGCCCTGAAAATGGCGTGACTCATGGGGGGGGGCGTATCAACCCCCTCCCCCCCGCCCCAAGGCCAGCCGACCCGTCTGTCAGGGACCAGTGGAAGGAGGACTGTCCCTACGCACTCAGTAGAGAGCCTGACTCGTCCACCAAAGGCGGTTTTGCGGGTGGGTGTGTGTGAAGGACTGGGACCCTCACTCGTCCACCCTGGAACCCTGACCCGACTGTTTCAGCACGTGGATACGAGAACGTGTTGTTGAAAGCCTTGTGTTTCTGCAGTGATTGATGGGAACGAGTGCGTGGACGCGGACGGGAACCCAGTCTGCCTCAACAACGGCGACTGCGAGGACATCGACTTCGGATTCGTGTGCACGTGCGACCGTGACGCCGGCATCACAGGCGACATCTGCCAGTGTGAGTGATTTCGGCTTCCACTGGCAGCACCCTTCCCTTGCAAGGCTGAAATGTTATTCTGCTGTGGAAAGCAGTGATGCGATCAGAACTTCCGGTACGGCTGGTGGATCCTATTGTTTTGGGGTTCAGGGATCTCGCTTTTGAATGCACTTTTGAATGCTCAACCCAACAGCAGTGTTGTTTCTTACTTTTCGAGCTTCTAAGTCTTGTGCTTGGACCACCAACCTTGCCGGAAATGAATTTTTGAACTGCAGAGCATTCCAGAAGCTGGTTCTTGAGCCCTGTCCAGACAACAGAGCTGAGCTGTCTCGACAGGGTTCAAGAACCAGCTTCTGGAACGCTGTACAGTTCAAGAACCTTGCTTCTTGTGCCCCAGCTCGAAAGGTTGAAACGTTCTTCGGCTGTGGTCAGCAGTGGTACGAGGTCCATCTCAAAAGTATCCGTTATGGGGATCAAATGAACTAAAAATCATCTTCAAAATTCCTGGAAACAATTGTTGTGGCAGAGCTACTTTCCTCCTGCAACATGCAGTTGCAAAACTTTATTTTTTCACAATATAAATTACCAAAAACTATTTACAAATTATGCCTTCTATCAAGTTCTGACTATTTTACCAGTATTAATTCAAAATTTACCACTGAACAAGGTTCTTTTGGACAAAGTATGATTTGACACTCAAAGCAGACTCTTCTTCTTGACTTTATTCTTGGCCAACCTTCCAAATATTCACAAAAGAAACCCAACCAGTTTCCTTACTTTGTAAAGAAGTTTCCAATTGTACCTTCATGAAAGAATCTCTGGTATAGAAAAGAACAAAATGAAGGTGGTCTATTTTATACAACTTGTTTTGGGGCAGTATAATGCAACTTTCAAACCATTTGACGGATACTTATGAGATCGACCTCGTACACACCTGTGTGTGACAGAAGTGAGTTGAATGGTGATGACTGAAAACATCAGAACATGCGTCTTTTCGCGCACAGATTTGGGATGCGGTGGGGTGTTCGGCGTGGCAGCCGAAGTACAGACGATAGAGAACCCGGGCTGCGCCGACCCGGAGGGCTGCGTCTTCGAGCTGAGTCGTCCCGCCACCGACGGCGACGCCTACACCGCCGTGAGTAGGGAGGTTTAGTTGCAACACGTGTGACGTCCCCGTATCACGTGCGACCTGCCATTTCACCCTGGAAAATCTGTGCTGAATCCTCTCATGTTTGGTGGCAACTTGTTTTTAATTCTAAAATATTTTTGTATTTATAATAACTTATTGTGGGAAGGATAAACTAGTTGTGAAAGGAAATTGCTTTCTGTTGAATTGAACATGTTTTTCAAATTTTGGAAACAAGTCAAACTGATTTCCAGCCTGTAATCCCATGTCGCATGTAACTGAACCTCCCTGGTGCGCGCAGTGGGCGCGGCAGATGAGGGAAGAAAAGGCCGTTTTGCTGCGTGGACGTCGCCAAATCAAGTATCTCGGACGGCGGCCAAGGGCCCTGCTCTGTCGGTTGGGCGTTGGTGGCCGCAGATCAAACTTTTGCTCCACGGTTTTTGACCTGGGTGAGGGCCACCCTTGCCATGTCTTGGACATGGACAAACCCCCAAAATGACCGTTCTTGTGGGGTATTGAAGTCCCATTGAAACTACCAAGAAACCACGCCCCCCTGGTTTTGGTGCCCAATTTCAGGGAGATGGTCTGTCGGAAACACGGGTGAGTAAATCCAAAGGCAATGCCGAAGGGGAACCGCCGTTGGTTTTTGTTGCAGTTGTCAGTGCAGTTGTTCGGAGACGAGGTATTCACGGTAGAGCCGATACCGCGGAGCCAGGTCTACGACCGCGACAACCCGCTGATCCCGATAGACAACCTCGACTCGTGCACCACGTTCCACAGAGCCTTCACCGTCATATACTCGGGTGAGTCCGGTTGGGGTACGTCCAGGGTACGCCCTCCCGCACCTCGCCTTGTTTGGACAGGAGTGGACCCAATGCCAAACGTGCAGTTGGGCAGCCTTGTTTTGTGCACCAGTTTTCACAGCTTCTGGTGGGACAAGTGGGATTTCCGTTCCCACACACCCAACTCATTGTGGTTGTTCTCATGACCCTGCATGCGCCAATCACAACGCTGACTTTTTGCTCCAGCTTAATTGCCAGAGACGAAGGCATCAAATTGGACGCAAGTACGTTAAGGTCCAAGTAGATCCAGCGGATCTGTTTCCCTGCGCCTGGCGAAAACTGTGAATCTCTGGTCCAGTAAACCTTGAATCTGCTTTGTATTTGACGCTGCTGAAGCAGAGGTGTCGCAGTGAAAAATTCTCACACGCTTGCACCAGCCCACGAAAATAGCAGACTCATGTGACCAAGCAGGACTTGACAAACACGTGCAAATTTGACTCAGGTGCCAAATTGTGCAAATAAGCAGAACAACGTTGATTTTGACCTTGTGTGCACCGGACGCAGCGTGAGTGAGTGTCGCCCCCTTGTGTTCCAGGCGCGCAACTGGACCGGAACTTCACCCGGGACCTCGTGAACCTGACCCTGGCCGCCGCCACCCCGGACCGCAGCAGCCAATGGTGGTTCAACATCCCGTTCGAGGAGCAGTTCCGGGTCACCGAGGTCAGCTCCAAATCAGGGGTCATTGGGTGTACGTGGACTTCCACGCTGGATCTCCTCAAAACGAGAGGAAATGGAGATATTTTCACGGCGTTCAGTTGCAACAACGGCACTCCCGTGCCACCATAGACACACTGCACATGGGACAACCAAATGTCCAAAATTGTCTTTCCGACATGACTTGGGGTTTTCCAGCAGTGACACAGTGGGGCTTCTTCAACTGATGTTTTTTTTTTTTGTTTTTTTTTTCAAAGTTGATGTCTAGCCCAGTGAAGATTTCAAACGTGCGATTGATGAGCTCTGAAAAGTTTTGGGCAACTCAGAAAATTTTTTCAACCATCTGGTTCTGTCGACAGGGGATTGGGTACTCCTGGATCAATCCACAAGCGGGAAGAGTGTACACACACACAACACACACACACATACACACACACGGACCCCAAGACCCGTTTGACACACGCACACACACACACACACACACACACACACACACACACACACACACAGAAGGAGACACATACATACATACACACACGCACACACAGGAGACACACACACACGCGCGCGCGGAGGAGAAAAGGAGAAGAGACAGACAGACAGACAGAGTGAGAGTCAGATAGGTCACAAGTGGATTCTACAACAACGCAACTCTGTTCCAGTTGAGACAGCTCATACTGGACGGGACGCTCCGTATCCACGCACTACTGTGTCAGCCGCACCCGGAGGGCATGGAGGTGGACATCGCCACCACCGACGCCGACGTCTTCGTCGCCTACTACGCGCGAGACTGCTTCACGGACGTTGAGATGAAGGTCACCTACTCCAGCGGTGCGTGTCTGAAGTAGTGGGTGTGTCCAGCTCGGGGCCCAGGGGTTGATCGAGAGGGGTGTCCTGGATCTTGTTCAGTGTGTCAAGTTACTCGACCCTGGAACTCAGGGGTACAGGGTATTGGTTCCAGGGCTTCTGAGCATGCACTGTTTGTAGCATCTGATCCAGGGTTCCCCACCTTGGGTGATGTGACGCAATTCAAACCCAGAGCACCGAGGTGGATCTGGACTCGTGTCCTGGAGTCTCCGGCAAGTGGGGGTGAAGCCTCTGGGGCCAAGGGTCGAACTGCTTCGTACACTGCGCTGTATGGGATCCAGGGTCAGGGTTGTAGGGTCCCCGTCAAAACGTTGCCTTGTGGACCGGACACTGCCTCCCGCGCTGCATCTAAAACTGCCTATTTCAGCGCCGGTTGTGGACAACTGCGGGAGCATCACGTGTCGGCCGGGGATGTCTTGCGTGGATCTGCTCACTCGCGCCGTGTGTCGGTGCGACGGACGAGCGATCGGAGACCAGTGCGAGTGTGAGTATTGGGGACCAGTGTGAGTGTGAGTATTGGGGACCAGTGTGAGTATCGGGGACCAGTGCGAGTGTGAGTATTGGGCACCAGTGTGAGTGAGCTTCGAGGACCAACGTGAGGGTGAGTGCCGGGCACCAGTGTGAGTGTGAGTATCGGGCACCAGTGTGAGTGTGAGCATCGGGGACCAGTGTGAGTGAATATTGGGGACCAGTGTGAGTATTGGGGACCAGTGTGAGTGTGAGTATCGGGCACCAGTGTGAGGGTGAGTATTGGGGACCAGTGTGAGGGTGAGTATTGGGGACCAGTGTGAGGGTGAGTATTGGGGACCAGTGTGGGTATTGGGGACCAGTGTGAGTGTGAGTATTGGGCACCAGTGTGAGTTTCAGGCACCAGTGTGAGGGTGAGTATTGGGGACCAGTGTGAGGGTGAGTATTGGGCACCAGTGTGAGTATCAGGCACCAGTGTGAGGGTGAGTATTGGGGACCAGTTTGAGGGTGAGTATTGGGGGCCAGTGTGAGTGTAAGTGAGAACCATGAACCAAGATGAGGGTGGGTACAGGGGTCAGGGTGAGGTTTGGGGACGAGTCCGAATGTTAGTGTCAGCATCGCTGTGAGTGTGTGTATTGGGGATGAATGTGAGATTCGAGCACCACTGTGGGTAAAAGTGTCGGGACCAGTCTCAGGGTGGGTATATTTGGAATCAGTGCGTGTTTTTTGAGAACAGAGGACCAGTGTGAGAATCCGAGAGGAAATGTGGGTAGCACACACACACACACACACACACACACACACACACACACACGTGTCAGAACAGACACATTGGATTTTACTGTGTACACGTTTTTTATTTCCTGACTTTCGGCAGTTGAGGTGTCTTGTCCTTCGGGTGCCGCCCCTGCTTCCCTGGTCGCCACGGAGACGCTACAATTTCTCGTGCCCCCTGGATTTGACCTTGGCAACCTGGTCGGTGACCTTGAGACGCCGACGCTCATCGGGGGCAACATGCCGTGTTTCTTTGAGTTCACGGCCCCACCAGGTGGCGTAATTATTGTCAAGTGATGCGTGCGCTTTCATGATGTTTTTGTTCGTTTTCTTTGGTGAAAAGGCCCTCACTCTACATTGACTCAGCGAGCAGATCTGCTGAATAGGTAGATCTATGTGGGTGGCATTTTTGCTATGCTGGTGACAATTGCAAAGAACCAACCAACGATGAAAGCCAAACAAAGCAAAACTTTTTGAAGTTTGGTTGTCTGTGTCACAGAAAATGTTCAGTAGTTGGTGCACCACATCATTCAAAAAGTAAAATCGAGTTTTTCTGTTGTTTTGATGTGAGGTTGTCATTGTTGTACTCGCGATATGGCTCCTGAGTCTGAGCGTTATCCTTCATTTTTCCCGTGCTTCTTTCAGGGTTCATAATACAGGTGACCATCCTGTTCCTGCAGACGGGCGACAGAGGAGGCTCTCTTGAACTCTGTGAGTTCTTTGCCGTGTTCAGTTCACACCGAGACAGATGTAATCAAACGTGTGTCACACTATAGGTCTACTTGTCAGATGTGTACTGAGAAGTGGTGCACCTGCATGCAAGCACCAAAACGCGCGACGTATCAAGTGCGAATTTAGATGAGCAAGAGTGAGAATTGGCAAAAACCCCACGGATCAGCCCTCCCGCGGATGACAAACGAAGTCCGTTGTTCATGCCGTTCTCATCACGTGTTTTCCGTGTCCCATATTTTCAGCTTCCAACAGCGGCTTCCGTTCCTTCCGAGGGTTGGTTCAGAACGAGGTGTACTTCTCGGGCGACAACACGACGGTCAGGATGACATACTTCCCTGGCGATGGACATGCCGGTTTTGCGGTCGCATATTCTGCCGGTAAGAGTCGTTCTCCACGCTACAAGCACGGCGTTTTATTTGACCGGTCGAAGCTCTGCTGCACCCAAGTTGTGTGGGCGACGTGGCGTGTTGTGGGTTGTGCACTTTGGGTCCTCCGGGTTAAGTACCTGCCCAGTTGAATGTCGCGCTGGAGGTGGATGCTTGAATGCGTGATTTTCTGCCTTCTAGACGTGGGTGTGTGTGTGTGCGTGTGTGTGTGCGAGTGAGTGTACGAGAGTGTCTGTACGAGTGAGTGTGCGTGTGTGTGTGTGTGTTTACGCGAACGCGTCTGTACGGCTTGAGGAGATCGATTCTCTCTCGTGCACTGTTACATCATGGTTGAAAACTGCCGACCATTGTGCTGCTGCAGTTGAGAACGAAGACGCGTGCGCTGAGGACCCGGGGATCTGCAACACGGGCACGTGCGAGGATCTGCCCGCGCCTGGTGAGGTCCTCTGTACCTGCGACGTGGCGAACGGGTTCGCTGGGGACCGCTGCCAAAGTAAGTCATTCCCCCTGTTACGTGTGAATCTGCGTGCTTCACTCGCAATCAAACTTTCCTGTGGTAAAACTGCACCTGTGAGAGTACCTGTGGGTATTGTGGTGGGTAAAGAAGCTATCCCGATTGCAGCTTGGGGCTGTTAGTTGGTTGTTCTCACTTGGTTGTTGATGCTGGTGGTTGATTGAAAAATAAACCAGCTTGAGATTCCTTTTCCATGACTTGACTTTATTGTGTGTGCTATGCGTGGATCACATCACAAGAGCATCATCAAGAGGTTCGGAGCAGGATGTGGTTGTCGCCAGGTACCACTGGGTATGCCCGTGGGTACAGGGCGGACAACCACACCCCACTCCCCCCGTTCAGGTGACGCGTGGGAGCATGCAGTGGTGGAACCAATGCTGTAACACCTCAGTGCAGTGGGTCTTTCACAACCACTGCGAGTGTGCGACAGTGTCGCCCATCCAGGGAGCGCCACCTCCATACAACGTTGGTGTCATGTTTGTAGTCTCGGGCTGCGGAGGCCAGGTCGAGGCCGGACCCGACTTCACCACCATCACCGCGCCCGACCCTGTGGATCTGACTGGAGGCTGTCTGTGGAGCATCTCTTCTCCCGCTGGTACGTGCGGTCTGTTGCCACGTGACGTGTCTGTGTTCACACACACACACACACACACACACACACACACACACGTGCGCCAGATTGCGCGTCACATCGCATGAAACGTGTATGAGGCTTGCCGACGTTACCAGGGTGACAACAGCATGCTGCTGCTCGCACGTTTGAAACACGCGCACCACGCAAGAATGGGGTCCAATTCCATTTGCTGGCTTCGTACAGACAGATGTTACAACACGCTACGCAAGGTCATTCTCTGTCTGAAGGGCGGCTTGTTTCGTTCTCCTGCAGACAGTCGAGTGCAGGTGCGACTCACACTGCGGGACAACGACTACTCGCCCCTGTACCCGGTCGTGCCTGGGTTCGAGCCCAACCCCGTGGGTCCGATGCCACCCCCGCCTCCGTTCCCGCTGCCGTGCGACGGCGACCGCAACGTGACCTCCGGCCGGCGTCTCGGCGACTTCACCCCGGTGCAGTTCCTCCAGCTCTACGTCAGGAACTCGGGTTAGTGAGTGCGACGCCAATGCGGATGCGTGCGCCATTGGTTGGTGACATGTGATTGGTCACAGGGTTTGGCGAAGGGGTCCTTCTCTGACCCCGAACTGTACGGGCTACAAACACATTGCCCGCTGTGCTTGCACTGAGAACTGACGTGGGGTCGTGCTCGAAGCGACGAATCCCTACACTCGCACTGGTCAGAGATGCTCGACCCGTGAGCATGAGAGCCCCCGCACTCTCGGGTTCTTGGACCTTTCCTCAGATCCCGAGAGAATAATAAACCCCAACGTTTGACACTCAATTTTGGGGCAAAAAAGTGCGTCTTACACACGGGTGGAAACGGTAAATAACTCGCGGTTTACATTGGGAGCGTTCGATTTGCCAACCGTAGTGACCGCGGTTCCAAGCAAACCTGTTCTATTTGGAGGAACCGAGACCAACGGTTCATTCAGACCAACCAAGAAAAAAGCCTGGTCGGTCCAAACGAACCAGGAGCGGGTACCAGTGCGGTCCCTTCTGTTGTTAAATCGAACGCTACCATTAAAAAGCCCGGTCCCAATGTCGTCTCACAACGCCTATTTCACCGCGCTGCTTCTGCACGTGTTTCCCCCGCAGATCGCAGGTTGGAGGTGATGCTGTGCGGTCCTCATGACGACGTGGAGTACACCTCTCCGACCAACGACCTCATGCTGCACTACTTCACGCTGTTCGACGCGCCGGGCCGCTTCGAACTCGTCATCGAGGTTCGCGCCGGTACGTGTACGAGAGCCAGGGACCAAGGGCTCTGGGCCCAGAATGTTGAAGTTCAAGGAACACCCTCGTGGACTGAATCAGGGTTTGGTCAAAGGAGGTTCCCAGTTCAACTGTGGAAAGTGCATGATGCAGGACAACGTAGTTCTGTTCTCTCCTCGGTTCATTGTTCAGGTTTCCGGCACAGTAATTACCAGCCGCGGTGATATTGGGTTGCCCCTGTTATCTGTGTCCGTGTGTGCTCTTGACATTCAATTGCCCGTGTAGCCCCAGCCCAGAAATGTTCAACTTGTCCCACTTGGACAGGACATCACTTCTGAGATGAAGTGCTGTACTGGCGATGTATGCGGCTCGCGGCTGGTTCTGCACTTGAAAGTCTGTTGGAAGGAAAATCTACTTGCATCTCCCATTGCAAAAGCATTGGAATGTGCTTGCTGAATTTGAACCTGCGGTGTGACTTGGAAGAGACGATGCACGATGTTGGCAATGGCCGCGTTTTGCACATCAGATCAGCTGTGCTTTGTGTGTAGAAACCAAAGATGTTTAGACACATCATTGACAGGAATGCAACGCGTTCAATTCCCCTCGTGTCACGCGCACTTCACAACCTTCCCTGCACCATTGCAGTGACGGACGGGAACGAGTGCGCCGGAGTGACGTGTGAAAACGGAGGCACGTGCGAGGACCTGGATCTGGGCTACCGCTGCCGCTGTGACACGGACAGCGGGGTCACGGGGCCCACGTGTCAGTGTGAGTATCTGTCGAGGCAGCGTGCGTCAACCTGACGTGTACGTATTCACGTGTACGTGAGTGGTTGGTCGGGTGAAGAACCACCCACAATGTGTGTTTGTGTTTGTGTGCGTATCCGTCACCAATCTGTTGTGGCAGTTTGAGTAATGTATGAACTTCAGCGTCGAGACTAGATGCGTCAAACTTCACGTGTGCGTGAGCAAGGTGTGAGACCAGAGGGTGGGCTCTCAGTTCTTTTGAGCTCTCAGTTCTTTTGAGCTCTCAGTTCTTTTGAGCTCTCACATCATCTGCGACGAAAACCTATGGACAAGGGACGTTTGAGGCCTGTTGGGGTGGTGAAGAAGCACGGAGATGACCCACGGTACGGTTATGTCTGTGTGTGTTGTGTAGACACGGGGTGCGGCGGGACTCAGACGGTGCGGACCTTCATACAGGCCTTCCAGAACGCCGACTGCACGGACCCGGAGGGCTGCGTCACCAGGTTCGTCCACACAGACCCAGGCTTCTTCACCAGTGTAAGCTGCTTCTTACGTTTCCATCTTCCGGTGTAACGATATGGCCAGATACCCTAAAATGGCCGGGGCACGGGGTGAAGGCAGAATTGCTCTGCCAATGAGGCATGGCTAGCCGCAGCCGCTTGCCCCCTCAAACCGTACCTCCCAGTACCAACTCCCCCTTTGCCATCAGTTGGCGCATTTCACCTGGAACTTTGTCCGTGGCAGTCTTGACACGAGATTTCAGAGGGTGTCTGGCCATTTCACGCTGCTGCCTGAAATGGGCTGCCACCCAAGCGGGGAAAACCACGTGCCTCGTCATTTCCTTCCACCGGCAATTCCCAAGCGGAGTCAGTGGCCAGGCCGCCTGGGGGTAGATGTTGATGTGGCTTGTTCCATGCGACAGTGCTTGTTCTTGTGAAAAAGGTTTTTTGCGAAAACTGGAAAAGACTTGTCATTCCAGAAAAGTCAGAGAAAAGGAGAAATATCTGAAGAAATGATCACAGCCAGTGCTACACAAACAGATCTTTGTACACAAGAAAATTTACGTCCAGAATGGACGTCGCAGTGATTTGAGGGGCTGTCCCAAAGACGTCAAAATACGTTTTGAAATTGAATCTCTTGGAAGCCTCCATTGCACTCATTTTAAAACACCCAAATGTACAGAAATATACAAAAGTGAAAAATCTAACATTCTTGTGTCTAATTGTACATAAATGAACCCACCTCCTGCCACCACCAACCCCCCAAAAATATAAACAAACAACTTGAACATGTTAATAAAATATGAAATCTCAATCCCTGATTTGGACACACCAAACACCCTTGTAGAAATTTTTATAAATCCGAAAATGAATGCAACCACTCAAACGCCCAACCAGTATGGCACTTTCATCAACAAAAATCTTTCACCAAAAAAAAGAAAAAAGCTTCTTTGCTCACACATCAACCTTTACCCAAATTAGACCAAAAGGACCCTTTTTTTTTTACTTCATCTTCACCAAGAAACTGGTGTTCACAAGCCCTCAATGCGTGTACGTGATTTGTTTCAGTCGCTCAAAATTGAGCGACCTTCAACAAGGTGCAACCTACTCAAATCACCAAAACAGCACAGGGATATGGGACACTGGTGCCAAAGCTGTGGTGGCGAAAGAAGAACCTCAAGTACAATTGTGCTGTGGTCTGTTTCGATGCTGGCTGTGTTTGAGCTTGTGTTAGGTATGAAACAGACTTCAAATCAGGGCTCTTTTTCTTGATGGGAAAATCAGTGTTTACATTTACTGGCTGTGAACACTTGACAAAGTATTCTGGTGATCAAACTTTTGCATTTGAAAATTCCCATTTTGTTTCTACCTGTATTGTGATGCAAGTTTGAGAGAAGTTTCACTTGTACATACAGTTGTACATAGGGGGTTGGGAAGAGTCAGCTTCTCCATGTACATGTCAGCAAGTAGTGATTCCACATCAAAAGCACAAAAGATGGTTCTCTGGAGAATGTTGGGAAAATCTTCTGCAAAAGTCAGGAAATTTTTCTTGAGAAAAAAGTGGGGCCCCTGTCAGGAAAAATCCAAACACGATCATCAAGTGAAAAGTTGTGTCAGTTTTGTTGGACATTCATGTTTCATGTTTCAATTTGTGTCTGTATCCGACGGGCTTGAGGCATGGATAGACGAACAACTTTCTGCACATCAGGAGAAACTGCCTGGTTCTGCACCTGTTTGTCATCTTGCTCAGGTTGCAACAACCTTTTGACAGAAAGAACAAGAAACAACACAGAATTCAAGAGTGGGCCGAGAGATGACACACATACAGAGTTCCAAATCACCATTTCCTTGGGAAACTGGTGCAGAAAGTTGGAGACAATGAAGATGGTGTTGGAAGGAATCCAAGAGATGGCACAAGAGAGAGACAAGAAGAAAAGCTGCACTTTCAATCCAGTGTTTGATTTTTGTCTTGATTTGCATTGTGAAACATTTTTGTCAGACTTTTCTAATTTTTTTACCAGTGCAACATGACAAACAGTGATCACAACACAGGCAGCAACTTGGTGAAAACCTATAATGAAGACAATCACTTTTGTGAGAACATTGTTTCTGCAATAATCTATTAAGGGATGACATATCATGGAAGGAAGCCCACTTTGTATGAAATAGGCTATCAGAGTGGGAGGCAGAGCAACAAAGCAAAATGTAATCAAAATTATCACCACAATTTTTGCAACGTACGCTTTTTGTTTGAACTTTGACCTCAAAGGATACAAAACCACCATCAACCTGGAGAGAGACAACAAAAACAGCAGTGGAGGAGATGTTGAGAAAGAAATCAGCCATGTCCCATAAAGTGTGTGACAAATAGGAGTCTTTCGCCACTGTGCCTCTTTCACAACAACTGTGTCTTTGAACACCGTGTCAAACACAGCGATAACAAAAATGTTTGTTGAAAAACAAAGTTGACTGATGCTTTCTGCAATGACAATGTATACAAATTGCTCTTTGCCTTTCCTCTTCCACCAGTGAAACCAAATTGCGGGTAAATTTAGCAAAACTAAGGAAACGGAAATTACCCAAAAAGTCACTCTGAGATGACTGTTTATGAGCAACATTTTGCAAGAAAAATACCAAGGAGGTTCTACGCTGCAAATTGTTTTGGTTGGCACAAGACAACAAATCTTCAAAACTGTCTGTCTGCACATTGACCACATTGATGTCCAGGAAGACATTTGCATCAAAATGTGTGAATGAATTTTGAAGCAATGACAAAGTTGTCAAAGCACCAGAGGGGCTAAGTATACTTGATGGAAAGATTGTGAGCATGTTGCTGGACAAATTGAGGACTGACAGGGAATGCAAGTTTGACAAAGCGTGAGTTTCAATGGTGTTTATGGTGTTGTTTCTAAAATCTATATTTTTGACCAGAAGGGGTATTGTCAAGCAACCTGATTCAATTTTGTTAATGCAATTATGAGCTGTGTCCAAGACCAACAGATTTTTGGACAAAAGAGATTTGCATATGTTGGTCATGTTTCCCCACCAAATCATCAAGTATTTTGCTCTGTAAAATATTCTGAAAAAATCTGTGACAATAGGAAAATGTCCCAATTGCACAAAGATATGGGAAACTTCCTTCACAAATGGAAAAGATCCTGTCCTACAAATCAGTGCATACAACAAACAGTGACAGCTTTTAGGACATTGGAAACCATGCAAATCACAAAACTGTTCATCTTCACCTTGCAAACAGTCTTCCATTCCATCACAAATTTTTCCAAGATGAACACACATTTCCTTTGTTCCTGTGCATTTCAACATGTTTGTGCAACCAGAAAGTTCAGTGCCGGTCTCATTCAACTCATCCATCCCTTCTGGACAATCCCATTTGATATCACACACGTAGCTCCAGGGAATGCAGAAGCTTTCAAGACATTTGTACATCATGTTGCATTTGATATTTTTGCAACTTGCCAGATGCCCTCCTGTTCGACAAGGTGTGATGTGGAAAAACATATTTAATTTGTATGTGCATAGTGATGAAATGTTGAAACATTTTGTGTGCCCTGGAAAGCAAGGTAGGCTATTGGGATTGCATGGAAAATCCATCTTTCTGTGCAGGACATCTGAAAATACTATTTCATCTGTTCTGTCAGAACAGTCTGGCACAAGGTCATCAACCAGTTCTTTTCTGATTGCAGTCAAGTCACCACACTGAAAATACTGTTGCAGGTGATTGAGTGACTTTGAACTGTTTAACTTCTTTCCCTTTGGTCCCAGATATTTTACACATTTCCCATCATGTTGTTTGAACAACAGAGCAGGGCAGGTGTAGCTGTTGTTTTCCTGCTGTCTTCCCTTCCAATGATTGCTTCCATAACAAATGCTTTCATCTGTGTTGTCTCTGCAATCCTGCCTTTTGTCCCCAATGAACTTGCTGGAGATTAGTTCATTGCTGACTCCACATTTGAGCAAGTTTCCTCCAAAACTCACAACAGTCTGTTTTTTCATGGAACAGAAATGATAGCCATGTGTTGTGTTGTGTGTCATTTGACAAGTTTTGTACACTGCCGATGTTTTGTCAAACTCAAACCTACACAGTTTTCCAAAGGCAATGGAAAATATTGGAGACATTTGAAAAGCATCTGTAACAAGATGTAAATCTTTGACAGTGGAAAACAGCATGACACTCATGCCTTTCAGTTCACAATATTGTTCAAGAAAATTGCTTTCAGTGAATTTCAAAACAGTTTTGGTGATCACAACACACTGCTTGGTTGATAAAATTAAATTGAGAGGACAAAATGAAGACAAGTCACCAACAGCAACAGAATCATTCAGTGATCTGGTTGATCTAATTCTGATTTCACAGAGATACGTGCTGAGTATAGATTTGCCACAGTCTATTTTTATCCATTCAGGATGAGCCAAGTTTTCCAACAAAACCAATGTGCAAGGCAACTGAAATGCAGGCTGCAGTATGTTTCTGGATGAATTCTTCTCCAATGAAAGTTCAACATTGATGACCTTTGAAAAATTATTGCAGTTGGCAATCACTGAGTGAACTGCCAAAACTGCAGTGCATTCTGTTATGTTCAAGGAGAGACCAGTGGCAAACCCGACATTACTGAAGTGTGTGTAGGTCAGAGGAGATCTGTCACCCCAGGCTTGCATCTGGAAATACAGGAGACAACACAATGTCGCATTTGGCTTGTGTAATGCAAATGATGTTCCAGTGGCACACTGCTTGTTTGGTTTTTGACTCAACTCTTTTCAGCTTGAAAATGTCGTGTACCTTTGCAGTGCTTGTTGTTTTCAAATTGATAAATATTGCCTCAGCAAAAGGAAAATGTTTTGAGAGCTTTATCAGTGCAATTAGTGCTTCAAATTCTTCCCTGTTTTGAAAAATGGGCAAAGAACTGGAACTTGTGATGCTATCACACCAACGAGATGCTTCATTCCAATCATGGGCCCTTTGGTGCACAAGAACTGTGACAGTACCATTGCCAATGAAGGGATATGTTCTGCTGTATCCAGACACACTTTCTTGCTGTTTGTATGTGACATCAAGAAAATGTTGAAATGCAGTTGAATGCCTTCTCAAGTGCACTGTGTGATGCGGAAGTGTGTATGCAACTGCCTGTGAAGAAATTATGTATTCTTCATGCCAGGTATGCGTCCAAGACAAGCACCATTTTATCATTCTTCTGGATTTGTCCTTGTTGGCTTCCTCCCAAAGGAAGAAGATCCTGCTGTTGCCTTTTGCCCTTTTGTTCACCACCAAACTATTTTGCTTCCCAAAGAAAATCCATTGAGGTTTTTGGTTGAAAATTTGTACTTGATCCACTGCATGAAGAGAAGTAGTTTGCTGCTGTGTAGTTTTGTTTGATGTGCAGACAACAATGCTCACCCAACTTGGTGACTGCAAAGCCCAAGACAGGAATGTAAACTTGTGCATTCCTTTGTGGACCTTTGTTTTACTGCTCAAAGACAAGAACACAAGACTTGAGTTTCTCTGATATCTGAAAAAGGTGTCTTTTTGAGACCAACTGACGTTCTCCAGAGGTATCATGGTGTGTGCTTCTTCAAAAATGCCTTCTGCTATGAAGTTTTCATTTGTCCTTCTCTGCAAATTGGCTGAAATTGTGTATTTCAGATGAGCACCATTCAGTTCAAAGTCTCCAGACAACAAACTCAGTTTGCAAATTGTTACATCTTCGTAGTCTGCTTTCCGATGTCCTTGCCACTGATTCATGAGATCACGCTGTTTGTAAAAATCCGGTGAAATTTGTACAACAGTGCAATCCACACTTTTCCGTGGAAGGACCCTGAAGATTATGTTTCTCTGATGCAGTCCTGATTCTTTCTGTAACTCAAGCAACAGTGAATCTGAGCTTTTCGCCTTCAGATGTTCGGTACAACTGTGGTAGTATCGTTTGAACCGATATCGGGAAAATATCCTCTCCAGATACCAATCACAGTGTTTCGTGAAATAGCAAGGGTCAATATGGATTGAGGTGCACTGAGTGGGTGTTGCTTGCACTGTTGCTTCCAGGGTACTGTATGGGCTGTACCAGAAGGCAAATATCCCAGCAGGCCCTGGGGTGTAAGAACTGAAGGAGCTAGATTTATCACAAAATACAAGAATGTTCATGTAAGCACCAATTCCAATTTGTTCTTGCACAACAATTCCACCTTTCAAGCAAAGGTGTGTGTCATCAGCGTCATAGGTTTTGATGTAACAGGTTATGTTCATTCTTTGTTTTGGAAATGCATTCCAAAGGAAGGAACAAAAGTTGTTTTCACATCCTGCTTCAGTGGGAATGTTAATGCTGTGTTTTCCCAAGCTTTTTCTTTTCTGGGTGTGTGCCCTGATGCCTGGGTCTGTTTGTTGGAAGTAGATGTCACCAGTGTAATTTCGCGTGTACATCAGCAAGTGACATTGAAATGTGGATGTCTGGTACACGTAGTCAAGCTGTTGTTTCCAATACCTTTTGCGGGCGGTCAGTTGTGGTGAGAGGTAGCCTGGGCCATCAAATACTTTGCTTTGTGTTGCGGACGGTGCCAAAAGGTAGATAAAGTGAACCCTTGAAACGAGGCAGCGGAACCAATAGAGTGCCATCTTCTGAGCAAATGCCCAGAGACTGAACAGTAAGCGGCACAGTCGAAAAGGATTGGGCCTGCGCTGACTTGCAGAAGCAGCAGTTTCTGCAGAAGCAGCAGTTTCTGCAGAAGCAACAGTTTCTGAGTCCACAACTGTGAACGTCCCTTCCATTGACGCGTTCACTGAGCATCTGGCTGTCACTTCAATACTGAGATTTCTGGAGCCAGGGAAAATAACCAATGCAGAGTGGAAGCCACAAAAGGTGTGCTCACAGGATAAAACTTGGCAGAAGTTGCCACTTAATTTGTTTGCATAGTGGGGCATGAACCTCACAGCTGCGTGCTTGCACAGTTCATCACTCACATGCTCAATCAAAATGTGCGATAAATCCAGTTTCATGTTCAATCGTTTGTCCATAATTATTTGCCAATGATAAATTCTTGAGAATGTTGGATATTTTGTTTTGAAGCATGACTGCTGAAATGGATGCTTGAAATTTATCAATCCTGTCAAGCTTTCCTCAATATGGTGGTCACTGTGAAAAAAGTCTTGCCCCACAAGAGAAACAAAATCCAGCTGAAATCTATAAAATTTAGCAAATTGATGGTTCATATCTTCAAGTTGCAGTTTGTCTACTATTCTTTGCCATCTCTCCTCAGTGCCTTGTTCACTTATTTGTGGTGTGCTCAGCAAACGTTTGGCCTTGTGCTGCAATGTTTTCACATGCAGAGACATTTTCCTCCTGAAGATTCTAAACAGTCCAGTTTCCAAGGTTGCTTTTAACTTGTCAGCCAAATATTTTTCCAAATAAAGCATCCACACTTTTGGAGCTCCTTCAAACAGTGTCTCACTATCAAATGCCAGGGAATATAGAACATTAGCTTGCACCACGATGAAACAGGCCACAATCCCAAAGCCCAAACACAACAGAATTGATTTTTCCATGTTGTATTCTCAGTTCAGGCCAATGGTTCAGACAAAGTCCCTTTTTCGTTGAAAAATGAACCTGAAGAAGCGTGACAAGAATGTCCACGAACAATAGCCAATTACACAGCCCCATTGTACTGACAATGAAATTACGTTTGTTGTTATTGTTATGACAATGTGCATTTGTTTCATGGCAGTGACTTTTATGTTCCCGACTGACCCATGTTGCTTCAGGTGGTTGTGTTCCTGACTGACCTGTGTAACTTCAGGTGGACGTGTTCCTGACTGACCTGTGTTACTTCAGGTGGTGCTGTTCCTGACTGACCTGTGTTACTTCAGGTGGTGCTGTTCCTGACTGACCTGTGTTACTTCAGGTGGTCGTGTTCCTGACTGACCTGTGTTACTTCAGGTGGTGCTGTTCCTGACTGACCTGTGTTACTTCAGGT
>JAAUXT010106658.1_pt1 | contig 21693 bp, 12 predicted proteins | sample 7278171 | NCBI WGS metagenome assembly JAAUXT01 (sample SAMN14350112, study PRJNA611818) | marine sediment metagenome | isolation source: surface marine sediment (1.8m) | place: French Polynesia: Moorea | collected 2018-08 | reverse complement strand
TTCTCAGGGAACAGCAAGGACAGTTTCCGCTTCCGGGACCATCAGGGTTCCCGCCTCGGAACTTCTTGTTCGGAAAAGCTGCTCCTGGATTCACGTGCAAGCAGTTAGAAACAGACAGACCAAATTTTTTTGCCCTTGTCTGTGCCTTTAAATTGTTTGTGTGCGGTTCGCAACAAGAGTTGTTGACAGCCAGTGGAAGTGATGACCCCAGATCGGCAGTTGCACCGTGTTTGGGATTCAGTTGACACGACCGGAGTGGTGTTCTCACTCGCTGAAAATTGTCCTGGAAAACACACCGGATATTTTGATGAAAATGGTCATTTCTGAATCTGAGAGAATGGGACAGTCACAATTGAGACTGGGTCGTTTGGCTGAGGTTTGTTGCGATATTTATGACGTGATGGCGTCGGATGTACGAGTCCTGTCGCCTCGCCTCGCACATTAGCACAAGTGTTGCCGTTCCATCCACACTCCAGGGCCGTGCGACAAAGCAAGGATAATTTGCAAGTGTGCTTTTCGACACATTTCAAGCGAGACAAAATTGACACAGAAGAGACAACATCGAGGGGCGGGAAACGGTCGGAAAACACGAAGTAGTTTTGTCTCGATAAAATCTAGATCTACAGCATCTGTCGGAAGCAGCTTCATTGAGAAATGGATATTTTGAAGAGATGCGTTCAGCTCATCCTGCACAATCGCACTGTGCAACTCGCCTTGTCCCGCTGTATGCCTCGCGCTCTTGGGGGAAGTTCGCCAGGGTCGAGCCGGGGCGGCTGTGGGCTCGTGATCCCGAAGCTCCACAGCTCCTGAAATATTAAAACACAGGTTCAGCCAAAGATGCAGAAAAAAGCGGACAGTCGGCAGTCGTGTCAGTTCGCGCCACCTCTCTGCTCACCTCTGCGCTCCTCGCATACAGATTCAGATGATTTGCAGTTGCTCATCACACGGCGCTCAGGAGAGAGAGAGTCACTGTCGACGTAATTAGCTTGTTTCTCCTGTTGTCGGCCTCACGGTAACCTGGATATATTTTGATCCTTGTGATGCACAGCGAGAAGTTATTATTACAGAGACAGTTAGCAAGGGACTCCGGATTACAACAAGCGATGAGTGCTCCTTCGTTACAGCGCAACCGCGTGTACCACCTCCACTTACAGGTCCTTGGGTATCATAAACAGCTCTTCTGCGTTGACTTTGGGTGGTGCGCAACGCACTGAAAGATAAATGGGTGGTGTTAACGCGTGGCTGAGTGAACTGAATGGACCCAACGTGCAACAGTTATGAGTGCAATTGCACCTGCAGGAGGAGCAGGGGGGATCGAGAATGCAGGAGGAATTCTTGTTGTGGTGGAGGATGTGGACAAAGACAAAGAAGAGCCGCGGAGAGACTCGGCAGCAGAAGAGAGCCCCGGCGCCGCGGGGGCGACGGCACGACGCAAAGGCAGTGGCGTGACAGTAAGTACACGTTTTGTGTCTGCGGGCGACTTTCCATGACTTTCGCTTCATTCCTTGCTGCTTCATTAGTCAAGACTCCGGTGGGGTGGGACACTTGTTTCATTTGCTGAGCTCAATTGTGCAAACAGAAAACTGTTTCAGTGACGCATGAGAATTCATTGTCTGTTGCGACCCCATGTTTTGCTCCTCACCACACTCCATTTGTCGGTTGTCAGTGGTTCGAGCTGCCAACGCAACAACAAGGGTGAAAGCCAGCACAAGACCTGCGGCTCATTTTGCACGCATGATAAGCGATCACTTTGGATCATTTAGTGTCCATTGATCTACCTGGACAGGAAGCTATGATGGAGAGCAGACATTCACTGCGACGCTGTGATAACCTCGATCAGTTTTGTATGGAGCTGCAGGGACCGAAGAGCGACGCCGAACAAGGGAAACAGTGGATCATTGGGAGCAGTCAGGCACGGCTCTGGGGTTTAGTCGAGTGGGAGACAATCCAAACTTGTGATTTTTAGAGGAAAGGAAAGAAGAAAAAGTATTGACAAGTTTGTTTCGAGGGGGCGCAAGTACCAACCACTTGTCAAAACAAGAACAGCCTTTTCCTTTTGTGGAAGTTCACAAAATCTTGCAGGTCAAAACCCGTGATTCTGTTGGCGACTTCGTTGGCTGGCTGACAAATTTTGATGAGCAGCGTGAAGAAAGAGAACTGAATTTGCATGAGTGATCTGGAGGTGCTCAGCTTGACCACGTGAGCGTTTGCACGTGCATCGTGGGGTGTGGGGCTGGAAGTGGTGGTTCAGCTGGGGTGGCGGTTCAAAAATTCTTGGTGTAGGTGAAGACATGTGGCTCTCATAGCGGGACTTTTGCCTGCAAGATGGTCAAAACGTCTGTCTGTGGAAAGTCACAACCTCAAAAGTTCTCACTGTGGGTTGCGGATTGGTCCTTGGAGCCAAACCGGAGTGTCGCCAAACTTGAGGCCACGGGAAGGGCTCGGCTGGGGTTCCAGGCAGGGTCACGCAACTCTGGGTGCACGCAACACGACAATCAAAAGTGTGGTGGACCGCCAAGGGGACCGTCAGGGAATCGCGTTCTGTTTCTGTGATTCCCGTAAAATCCCATCCGCTTTCCCCAAATCGCCCAGTTGTGTCAGAAAATCAACACCCCCGGAAATCGTGTGGCAAGTACATTTCTGAGCCTCTGGCCAGCTGCGGTGACAGCGGTGGGTCACTGGACGACCTTTGTTGGAGCAGCTCCAGAATAGGGGACAACCAAGCAGGTCTCGCTGTAGTGAGGCCAATTGCACGAATAGTCGTACGAGCGCGCAAGGGTCTCGCATGTGCAGCGTGGCAGGCTTCTGCTCTCTGCATGCGCCACAGTCCTTCCTCTTGCCAGAGAACTGTCTTCAAATGGTTCCATGTTGTCTCGACAAATGTGCGAGCTTCTTGAAGTTTTAAACGTTTGACTGCTCATTTGGATGCACATCACGAAGCGACACTTCAAAACCATTTCATCATCTACAAATGGGCAGCTTCTTTGCATGGATCCTCCTGGTTGTGCAGCAGGACACATGTGAAATCTCCCTCCTTATTCAGATTTCATCGAGCTTGATGAATTCGTGAGAATGCAAACCGCGGTGAGTCAGACTCGAAGGCAAAGTGTGTTGAAGCAACAGTTACCAGTCATTCCAGGAGGACAAGAAATTGCAAGGTTTCGGTGGAGATACGAGCACTGTGCGTGTGTGAAGCCATCGACTGGTGTGTCCTGTTTCATCGTTTCCAAGCTGGTCGATGGTGGGATTTGAATTGTCTGCGCCGCAGTTTTATGTGGCTCTGAAAAATGTCATTGTTGCAAGCAACGACAAAGGAAGAACCAAAACAGCAAGGGATGAAGTCAAGTATTGCATATGCGTACAAGTCATCAGTAGAGTTGCCATTGCATTCCAAAGCTCAACAAATTTCGCAATCAAATCGTAAAACTAAACGGAATCATTTTCCGCATTCCAGAAAAAGAGCACTTTATGCATGAAAAGAAAAGTCCAAATGTCCATTTGAACTAAATTTGTTGCAGACAGCCGCCGCCTGGCTCACATTTGACCATCCCAACTGGTTCCTGAATGGACTTTGACAAATTGCAGGCTGATCGCTGATCAATCAGCGCACACGGACAGTGTGTTTGTCTGGCGGATCCCGAGGTCGGTTGAGACAGCATGAAATACGTTTTCTTTCTGTTGTCCCGTTCGTCATCGTTTGAGAGTCTACCTGCACACGAACCATCTCGATTGACAGCAAAAGTTCGTGTGCAAAGGTTGAATTTTTTGTTTGAAAACAGATCCCAGTCCACTTCAGGCATTTGCCAGAGTCAGTGGGCAATGCATTTGGGAGAGTAGCACGCGAAGTATCATTCAGACGGCGGTGGGAACCAAGGTTCAGGTGCAAAGTCACTGTGGTTGTGCAGTGTTGTGGTTGTATCTCACAGAGACCCAGACAAAGACTTGGGTGTCAGAGTTAGGTTGAACAGTCAGTTTCCAGCAGTGGTGTTTTTACTCCGCACGACGTGAAGCAAAAGAGAGGTGGCCAATTTGAACAATCTGGGTTGACTGACTCCAAAGTTGAGCCCAGATTACTCACCGATGCCATGGCAGTGTGACAAATTGATATCAACCTGTCTGCTCAATTCCTGGACCGTGCACCTTTTATTGTTTAAACAGCAGGTCCGTTAAAATCCAATCACCCACCAGCGTGCAGCTTCTCATTTACTTTGAACGTCACAGCAACACAATTTTGTTCAGACCTTTTGCCCTTTTTCCAAAGACCGGTGCACCTGGGAGAAACAAGACAAATCAGCATCTGCAGACCGAGATAGTCAATAGCCGGTTACGTGAGAATTTTGTGGTTGTGTGGCACATGTTACAAAATTTCTGGAGGTCACTCAAACGATGACGAAACCGTCTGCAAGGAAAATCACACGTCGCTGTGGCTGTCTGTGCAAGGTGCAAACAGCACAACGATAAAACCCCCATGAACAGATAAATTGGGTACAATACATGAGGTGCCAAAAGAGGTCTGTTCAATGCCTACAAGGGGAAAACTTTCACTGGCGACCAGCACTAAATATCCTTTGCAATTGTCTCCTTTTGTCGACTTCTTGCCCAGAGTGAACCCATGCAGCAAGTCCATTTTTTCACATGTTCACCTTCAGGCGAGCACACGGAATCGCACCACTTGCACACCAATTGAAATCGACTTCGTATACTCGTACCTTGCTTCACAAAAGGACGCTTGGGTGGAACTATTTTGAATTAATCGATTGTGCTCTTCTGGATGTTGTGTTAAATTTTCTCCCATCACTGTTCCACACCAACCAAAATATAGCAGCACATTTTCACGTTACGAGAGCGTTTGAATATTTTAAGGGTGAGTGGAAAAAGATCATAGTGCGTAAGTGAGAAGCAGTGTTCAGATCCTCCGGGGGAATATCCATCAGTCATGCAGCCTGTGTGTACACACGTTGTTTCCCCACAAACAACAGCTTTTTAGGAGTGAAACTTCTCCTAATCTTGGCAGGGAAAGTCAACGAACTTCCTCCACGACTCACACCACCAGTGTTTTGACAAACAGCTTTTCACATTGCCAGAAGCACTTCCGTCCGAACAAAAGAACACGCTCATCTGAATTGTTTCCGTGCCGCAGTGTCTGTGAAGTTATGATTTTGAGAGCCAGACAACATGAAGAATTAATGGTGCACCAAATGTAGACAACACTGAGGAAGTGGGGAGGTTTAGCACGTTTTGGCGCATGTTTCCATTCTGTGACAGATTCCCATGAAGCAGTAAAGTTATCGAAACAGGTTGATTGTGCTCGTAAACATTGCTCAGACTCCAAGCAAACTTCCAGAACGTACGTTTGATTTTAATTTTCTTTTCTGTCTGTCACACCCACACCCATGCAGATTTCTTCGACAGATGCTTTTTGGAATGAAGGGAAGAAGTCCACGTTCTTTGAGGATACATCGGTGACAGTATCGAAGCTGCCATTTGTAGTCTGGCCTCTTTCATGTACGTGATCACGACACGAAAATATTAATTTTTAACGAGGAAATAACTGTCGTGTGTTGCGCAAGCCAGAGACCAAGTGGGAGACTAATCTTAGCAAGGTTGTTTGGACATGACGGGATAATTCAGTGTACGGTCGCATTCAATTAGATTTCCGTGAACGTTGGTCTGCTCAGGCTGCAGCGTTGCGCAGAGGACGATAACGACTCGCAGTCAATTCTCTCCCAGGCAGCTTAGACTCCAAACATGGGTTCTGCTACCAGTAGCGTTCCTGCAGTGAGAAGAAGACTGCGGCGTAGCACGCTCCTTGTCTGTTTGGTGCTGGCCAATTAGGTTTCTTGATCGGCTCTCGAGCACCTGTTGATTTTCCAAGTTTGTGTCGACGGGAACGTTCCCTGGACAGAAACTTTCCTGCAAAAGATTGCAGTGACGACAGTTCAGATAATGAAATGGATGAAGATGAAAATACCTGTCTTAACAGCTGCACAAGTACTCCACTGAACTCTTCTCTTGGAATAATACCTGAAATCAAAGTGAGCGTGGTAAGTCATCCACTTTATAGAAATCTGTTTGAGCTCAGTCTTTTTTGATGTGTATTTTCCTGCTTCCTGCGCCTTTAAATTTTCTGGTCACAGCTCAAGGGGGCAGGGCGACGACCTCAGCTCATTTTGTGGTCAGCGGAGCGGAACGATCAATTGCAACACTCGGTGGCACCTCAATAATTGTGAAAGCAGTTCAAATCTGGAAACCTGGCACATTGGTACGCGCATACAGCCACAAGATGTCACAGGTGACCTTCTAACAACAACTGTGGAACGATGCGGAAGACACCGATTTTCTGAAGACACATGACTGGTGGAGATCCAGCTGATGTGGGGACACATGCACACAAGGCTTCAAGTTATGTACCCCCACTTATCAAAAGCTTTTTGTTTTGAACCTCACATTGACAGGGTGACAAACTGTGTTCAGGACTGTTTCTTTTCTTTCCCAACTTTTTGTTGAACCATTAGAGCTTTGTGAGTGAAAGGATGTACCTGTCCACATTTCCTGAAGAATACAAAATTAAAATTGGCGTGTAGAGTAAGTAGCAGCACTCAGTGCGGGAATCACAATGGACCTTTTGCAGATCGGAGTGCATGCATGGTGTTCCGAATCTGTGCTGATGCAGTGTGTGGTCGTCCCGCAGGTGCAGCTGTTCGTCGTGGTCACAATGCCATGCAGTTCAATTTCCTGCTCCCTTCACACGCATTTGTCCCGCAGCCTATTCAGAGTCTTGTCAGGACTGGGTACCCGCCCGTTGTTTAGGATGATATTGTTGGACGACTATCGGTGGTTTGTCAGAAGCTATTGGGTCTTTGTGCTTGGAAGGTTGACGTCCACGGGCCTGTGACTTCTTTCTGCGATCTCTTCAAATTGACACACAGATCTTTCATCTCCCTGTGTATTTACAGTTCGAAAGCCTTCAGTGAAAGATAAGATGCACAAAATTAAATTACCATCTGCGCAAATCCGAAACTTAAGCTGTTTCTTATGCGATGGGAGTTTGTTCTGTTGTCACATCGCTGCGTGAGGCAGAGTGTTCAGCACCGAGCGAAGTCACAGCGAGGCCAGGAACGGCTTGTTAACTGCACGCACTGCGTGGATCTCGTTGCAGTCACCTGCAGTCCAACAGGAAGTTTGTGCATGAGTGATGTCCCGATTGTCAGGTAGCAAAACACCAACAAGCTTCACAAGTGCACCTGGACCAGGGTGCACAAAGAACCACCTGCTGTGAACGTCAAAACGGTGCAAATTGGCCACCCGCCAATACCCTTGACCCAACGTTCAACCATCGTTCTTTCACTTTTGAGCTTGTTAAAGGCTGATGTCCTTTTTCAAATGCTGAATTATTTCTTTCTTTAATTTTTTGACTCTGTTATTTTCTGTTTTGAGCGAAGGCGAAGGATGTGTCTTTGACGAATGTCAGGGCTGCAGTCAGGGTGCTCCCTGCACCGGTGTAGCGTTTCAGTTATGACAGGCCTGCATCTTCTTGTCCAACAGGAGATGTTAACCTGTCGCAGGCCCGACACAAACCTATTGTGTTGTGACAGATTGGGGATGTCAGTGTAGCATGTAAGAGTAGTTTTCGTTTTTGCGTAAAACTTATCTGAGCAGCTTGTTATCTTGTAAGGAAATCAGGAGACGCAAAGGCTTCAGGTTGGAAACCTCTCTATCGGAAAGTAAATTCGCTGATATCGAGCACAACATGCAGTTAAGCAAAGTACCGGTAGGAACGAGTCTACTGAACGTTCTGTAATGGTATGCTACTCACAGCATTCCGTTGCAAGTGGAGAAAGGATTTGTCTATTTTTGGCCAAACTTTCAGGCAAACACGGTGATCTTCAAGTGGACTGCCAACGCAGAAGGGGATCAAAATACTGAATGGCAAGAGTCCAAGAGTGCAAAATTGTGAGCACGTACTCGTACTTTTCCCCAGTGGGTGAAAGAACATGAGAAGGAGGAAGGTAGTCACGCCCGGCCCCCCTCCCCACGAATAATTTACGGTACGAAATTTTCAATATTGTGATACAAGAGAGATCCGCAAAGTTCGGTTCGTCGCCAATTTTGAAGATGTTCCTAAGGTTTTTACTCCAATTCCCCCACACCCTCAGACAGAGAAGGGACTTTCCTCTTGAGTTTTTCACAGCAGATGATGGTTGGATCACTCGCTTGTTGGCTGTCGAAAACAACTGCAGTTTTTGCATGGCACCTTCCAAGTACGTACAGTGGTCAATTGCACGGGACTCTCAACATAACATTGTGCACAGATGATTGTACTCTTTTCCCTTTCGAACTGTTTTTGGGTGTTCAACCGCCTTGACTGTACCTGCCTTTATCACTTTGTTTTGACTGAAACATTTTGGTCCTTTGTGCTCCAAAAGGGATGTTTGGCCCAAGAAAATTGGCAAGTCATGCCGGACACCGTCCCGATTTTCCGACCACAGGAGGTGGAGCTGCTCTCAAGTGACGGTGGCGAGAGGCTTGGAATGTGCACATGCTTTTTGTTCCAGGTTCATATTCTGCATAGGTGAGGGCTTCCCACGCATGCAATCCTTTGTTCTTTTCGGAGAAGCAGTTCTATAGGTTTGCAACAATGGAACCGAATTGTCGCTGGAGAAAAGTTTTCGTGGCAGCTTTCACGGCACCCTCGTTGAAACGGAGACACTGCCATGGAGCCAAGTTCCCGAAGAGTGGAGGGAATTCATTTCGTGAGTGTGTGAATGCCCAAAAGAGAATCGTTTTCCTTGAGCCGAGACAGCTTTGCTTTTTTGACATTGATTTGTCCCTTTTCAGTTTATACGAAGCCTTCTGATGGTGATACGGAGATCACAACAGAAACCAACAAAGCCATTTTCTTGACAGAACAATTTCCTCCATGCAGATTGGATCTCCCACAATTGCATATCTGCTCTGAATCAATTGACGACGCATTTTTGGAAAGACACTTCAAATTCACCTGATTCCAGTTGACTCAATGTCGAAATGTTTGATGCACCATTCAAGGAGCACGTTGAAGGGTTTGATCAGTTTAACAATTTTTGCGTGCAGGCGAAATATTTTCACTCACTCCCTGCACGCAGTGCGCTGTAAAACACCGGACTTGTATTGTCCGACCGTCAGCTTGCAGGGTGCCTCGTTGTCTTCACTGGACTACCGGACGTACTCACACAGACTTGTTTTGGGTTCATGCTGCAATCGATGGTATCAAATCTGATGCTTTCTTCACTTATCATTCAAATCATAGGACGCATTCAAGTTTCATAGGGGTGCACGCACGAGTACGATCGCCTTGATATGTCTTTCCAGTGGGGTTCTCAGCGCTGTTTGAATGTCCTGTGGACACAGCGGAATCACAGGTGCTGATCCAACCACCACGCGGGCTGTACCAAGACACGGAACAAGAAAGGGTTCCTTTTTCAGAAACAAAGAAACCAGCCGTTTCCTTGAAACTTCTTTTGACTTCCCATTTCTGCATGATGTGATGGAAAATGTCCTTCGGAGGTTGGGGTGGGAAGGGGGTTGTCCACAAATTTCACACAGGATCCACAAATTCGCGGGGGTGGTTCCACACTTCCACACCGAGGCTCAAACACAGCAACACGCGGACAAGGTTTTGAACGTTCCGTTTGCTGCCTGACAAAACAGACGAAGAGATTCATCACCTTATCTGGAATATCTCCATGGATTGGAAATTCCACTTCATTGAACTTGTATGCAATGCATCAGTTACTTGGATGAAAGCACAAATCAATTAATGATTTCGTTCTGTGTGGGAAATGACAGGCTGAAAATATAATTGCTAAATAGGCTCAAGACCCCAGGCTCCACGCAACACTTGCTGATCGACGCGACAGAAGCATCGAGCGATTGCCAGCAAGCAAGAGGTTTGGTCCCAGAAACATCGTTCACAGGCAATTTTATGAAAAGGGCTTGTATGGAAGAGAAGCCTGTCTTCAAGGTATGTTTTCTGTTCTGGGGGAGATACAGGTGTTGTGTGTGTGTGTGTGTGTGTGTGTGTGTGTGTGTGTGTGTGTGTGTGTGTGTGTGTCGTTAGGTTTGTGAGGCCGACCGCATTCAGGCTCCAGATTCATTGTTCGTTGCAGCATTTTTGAAGTTTACTGCGCAGAATCAATAGGAACTCTGTGGCAAGAGTGATCAGCGAGGGCATTGGAATCTGAATGGGCAAACAGGGTCAATACACCCGCATACATTGTGGAGCTACATTTCTGGGCATCCGAGTGTTTGCACATCTCACTCTGTTCTCAGATCAATGAAAAACGAAGAAGTTGGAATCTGCAGTTGAAACCGAGGTTCTGCAGGTTGGCTTTGGGAACAAGGTTCCAGGACACAACCTGATCCTGGAGTTGTTGCTCAGGGCTCGCACCCAGGTGCTCACTCGTGTTGGTAAACAGTTGATCTGGTGATAAAAAACGTACACCCACCTGCCTGGTGCACTGGCTACTGGTTAATTTATAACCCAGACACCTTGCAAAAATTAACTCCCTGTTGTGCTTGTGTCTTTCGAGTTGGCTGCTTTCGTTCTGACATGGATGTTCGCAGCTGGGGCCTGTTTTCCTCCACAGCAAAAACCATTGCATGTCGTGGTCAAGACTGGTTCAGGCTGCGTGTGTTTGGTTCAGTCAGTCCTGTGCGGCAAATTGTCATTTGCCAGGAATTTTGACCCGCTAAGTTTCTGTTCAATTTGTGCCTTTTCTGACAATTACTTTTCTTTGACTGATTGTGGAACCTTTTGTGGCATTTATTGTGCTGTCGAAACAAATTCAACGAGTTGGGGGGGGGGCGACTCAAGTCTTTTTTGTTTCAAAAAATGCGCCCAAGTATCTGAAGCTTCAGTTCAAAGTTTTCCAGAACGAAGCATTTGTGCAGGTTCCCGGAAGATGACGATCACCTGCAGACCGTCGATTCGGAGGTCGCCTCTTGTTTCTGAAGAGAAAACAATGTGAGGAATTGACATCAGTCTCACACCACAACATAATTGTAGCAAGAAATTGGAACCTGTCTGAAAGGACGTGGGATGGCTCACTTGGGGATGATCCAAGCAGGGCATTTGTTCCCCCAGCAAGTGTGATTTTCCCTCTTCAAAAACCCTGCACTGTCAGATTCCTTTTTTGCCATTTTGTTGTTTGAGTGCTCAGATGTTAACTTACTTTCCAGGTTTGAATTCGTGTTCTTTTCTGAAGATCCAGACAAGCCAATGATCTTCACGACTTGGAAACAGGTGGATGACATTTGTTGTTGGCTGTGTTTATGTGAAAAAACTTGCAAAGAAATGTGTCCTCACAATTCAGAAAAATAGAGTCTGCCCTCGATCCAAAAGCCGTCCGGTTTTCGAGCTGGTCTTGGTCCCCGTCGAGGATGTGCGACGTTCGCCTTTTGGCTGCCTTGTTCTCCAGGATTGACTGAATTAGCGTGGGTGCTCGTTGTGCTTGTGCACGAAACTGAAAATTTTCCGCACAGACTTGAAACAACACTTCCTCGAAGGTGTACGGGTGCGATTTTTTCAGGCAGCAGACGAAAAGTCCCGTTTTGCTTCAGTTTCACACGCACTTCAAAGACACACCTGCCTGAAATTTTTGTGCAGTTTCCTGTGAAAAGCTTGTTCGCATTCCTTCTGACTCGACTGAAATCCTAGAACGTAGTTGCTAAAACTGCTGTTATGGCGTCAGAGCCAAACCGTGAGCACTGCGAGAAAGAAAGAATGTCCAAATGGGTATTGGCAGGTTCCAAGTTTAGTAACGTGCCCAAGGTTGGTGCATCAACAATGAGATGAAAACACCCCGTCAAAGAACTCCACTGCAGAAAATTTGCGCTGCAGAACCGCCATAAAAGTTGTTCGGGTAGTGCGCACGTTTTTCCACGATCGAGTGGAAATGTGTCAAAGAGATAAGTTTCCTGTTCCTGCTTTGTGTGAGTTTTCCTTTCCTTGTTTGGTCGACACACCCAAATTGGCAACTTTCTGTGATGTAGGGGACCTCAAAAGATTGGCATGCCGTGTATCCTTGACGTTGCAGAAGACCACTTCTGTGACTTGCACACTGCCAACACCAAGGCCACAAACTTTAAGCTGGGATCGCAACATTTCCTTCTTTCAGTCGGTTTCTTGTCCAGAAACTAACGGGATGTTGGCTGAACTTCAAACATTCGTTCGTCTTTCAAGCTTCATTCCCTGACCAGACTCTGCAGATTTGGGCAATTCACCCGCGGTGCAGACATGCTTGGATGGCAGAGTCTCATTGGACAGAAACAACCTCTAGCTCCCCCCCTCCGCCCGCGTGAAAACGTCAGGTTCGCAGTGAAACGGCCCTTGAATAGGATGCACAGTGGGTGTGGTCCATGATGCATGGTACTCGTGTGCTGCGAGCTCACCTGACTGACTGCATGGTCAAGGACTCCGCTCATCTGAATGAACTTTCACTGCATGTGTCAGTCAATGCGTCAATGCCCTGACCAGGCCTCACAAAGGCAGTGACAATGGTTTTATTCACACAGTCCGCGCTCACATTTGTACGTGCACAAAGCAAGACACAAGGAACGAGTTTGTTTTGTGGCATGAGAATGAAAAGAATGAAAAAGATGACAAACAAGAGACCGGAGTTGCGCAGGCAAGTTCTTTTTTGGATCAGGACATGATCTCTACTTGGTTCGAGACACACGACCACAGTACACAATGTAGATCTGTGGTTTTTGGGATGCCGACCTGAAGCTTTTTTTCAGGGATACGCGGGGGTGTGAAAAATGGGCACGAGTGAGAGATCAGCTGTTCACGTTTGGCATCTTGATGGATAGAGACAGTGCTGCCGGGACATTTCTCCGCACACAGATTGTACTAATGAAGCAGAGATTTCGCATGCGTCCTTTGTCGACACTGACTTAATCCGATTCAAATTGGGCTCCTTGGAACCAGAGTTGTTTAGTGTGGACAAGGAATTCATGTGTGAAATTTAGAATATGAACTTTTTGCGGTTGTCAGCAAAAGTTTGTTCCGATTCCAAGTCAAGGCTGAATGTATTCGTGCGAAACAGGCGCACGAGGATTCACACCTGTACGAGTATATTGTCCATTCCGCTGTTGGGAAATGGCGCTCAGCTGGGCATGAACGTGCACGCACGATGATCTTTCGTCCTGTCAAGTTCGGCTGCTTTACAGGTTTATACAGCAGTAAATCTCTGAACAACCCGCACTTCAGTTTGTGTCTCTGCATCGACTGCCTCAAGTTCTTTCACCTGTGGTGACATTTCCTGAATCCGAACTTGTGGTTCTGTCCTCAGTTGACGCTTTGCTGGGAAACCAACAGCCATGCGTGGCATGCTTGTGTTCAGAACTGTCTTGAAAGGCGTTGTGTCTTCAAATGAGGAACTCTCATTGTTTCCCTATTTGGGCCATTCGGACGTTCTGTTAAGAGGAAACTGTTTCAGGGCCAGCCCTCTTTATCGTGGAAAATTAATTCCAACGCATTCCCACAACACAGTTTTAATTTGCACATGGAAATTTGTTCTGAAGTTCATTTAATTTTCTGTGTCAAATGGCAGACAAAAATCTGCTTTTCGGAAGCTGCTTTGAAGTGGAAAAACAACTCGAAACTTTGAAGACAAATCATCAAAAACTTCTGTCGGCGGATTAGCAATTTCCACTGCTGAATGAAAACATCACCTTCGATGCAAGTTCAAAGCGAAAGACGAGTATGTGTTGCCGGACTGAAGGAACAAACTTGGTCAATGACATCTGTTGATGCGCTCAATCCACTGGTCCGTCCACTGTGCACGTGCACAAACAGTTGCGCTCGGCCTGAAGCGCAACGTACCTGTGCAATACAGTGTGTCACCTGGTTGTTCCCGAGTTTTTCATCCCAGCCCGGGCTGGTTGAACTCGTGTTTGCGGGAGGAGGAACAACAGCCTGAGGTTTGCCAGCTTCAAGCTCCAGTTGTTCGTTGCGGGGAAGGGTTGTGCCAGTCTCGAGTTGGTCAAGTCCATCCTGCAGTCATTCAACCCCAGCATTGAGGCGGGCAACTCCGATACCAGCCAAGAGTCAGTCAGTCAACTTCAATCAGCAAGAGGAGCCCACTTCAGCCAGGCAAGGAAACTCCAGCCAGGATTTTGTGCGTGCCAAAACCAACATTTGAACTTTTTCATTTACAGCAGTCGTTGGAATCCAGAAAGGCTTGCATTGCCACAGGGCATTCTGGTCACCCCATTTGGGAGAAATCGCCTCTGTTTTTCTTGAATCGCACATGCATGAGAAAGTTGACACACGAAAATGACACAATGACACAACTGCACTGGATTCTAGGACCATGCAGTGACTGCAGGGACCTTGGTCCAACCGTCGTCAGCCTGAACTTTCTTTTCTCCAACACTGGCTGACATGCTAATTTATGTTTCAACTCCTGGTTCGATAATCGAAAAACTTACTTTTCTGTGTGCAGCAGAGGACGTTCTGTTGAACCTTTGAATTGTGTTTGGTGAGTTATGACCCAAATCAATTTCCCTTCGGGAAATTCTCAGCCTCAAACAAAGGGACATAAAGCAAACTGGACAGAACCAGGGAGATGTAACCGGATTGTCACGCAGTCAGAAAAGAAATCATGCCAGATTGTACGAAGATGACATTTTCTTGCGCTGCCAAGACGTTGTCAAGCTGGAGGGTCCGCAAAACCTTGGGAAATCAGAGAACCCTGAATGGTCACTGAAGACCAGGCGAAGGCGACATGCATGTTGTGCCCGGAAACAGACAAGAACTCGACAGTTCCTTCTTGTGCACGGTGTCGTTGCTGCATGGTAAACAAGGTCACATTGCAGTGAAGGACAAACCCGCAGACAACGCCTGCAGAAAACAACTTGCTGCGATGTTTCTGTGACATCACCTGCGGCAAAACTCGTACATTGATTGGGGCTGGGAACCGAACATCTGAGATCCTGTGTGGCTGGAAATCGCTCAACCGTGGTGCGATGTTTGTTGCACCGCACTTCTCCTGCTCAAAGCCATGTTCGTAGCGTAAAGGGCATTGTCATCTGACATTGATTTGTGTTCCTGAACATGCAACCAGCTTTGTTAAAGCAATCAGGAGAATCCAGGCAGAAGGAAGAGTGGCCCCAAGATGCCTCCGGGACATTGTTGTGTGTCCTCACCACGGGAGCAACAATCACGTGTGAAAACCAGTGCACATGTGCACAGTTGCACAAAGTGGGATCAGCTCTGTGCTTCGTTTGCTGGGCTTGCTGGGTTTGTTTGGAGTTTTTGAGTCCAAGGAAAGCGAAGGATTCTTGGTGAAAACTCTTGCACTGACGGGGAAGTTGGTTCGTTCCGGAATCAGTGGCCAAATTATCTCAGTAATTAACTCAGCTAGTGATCGGGGATCCAGGATTTTTGGTTTGGGGCCAACCGGTAACGGAGCCAATCCCAACTATTTGCGTTCAGACTGATTGAACGAGCCTTGGGACAAACGTTTTTCAAAATTTTGTCGAGGGCCATGGGAGGCCATAGATTTGCAGTTGGGTCCAGCAATGACACCCCTTAATCGAAGTAGACTTGTCGCTTTGTCCCTGTTACATTTGTTCTTGAGAACATTTGTTGTCTGGAGTTCAGCAAAGCCAATCCGATTTCAAAAGCGCACGGGAATTTGGGACAGAGAGGCAGGTGTGGAGAATGAAAAGGCATCAAGAAGAGAAACATTGAAACTCGGGATTGACACGAGCGTTTGAATAGCTGGGATCTCGCTACAGCTGCGAGCGTCCCGCGTTGGGAGACCTGTCGTGCGGAGAAGCCTCACGAGACGACCGCAATTTTATTAGCTTTGGCGCCAATTCGTTGAAAGGTATTGTACATCATTTTGTTGTGTTATTTTCAGTTGAAATCCATCGAGACTTAGTGTTGGCTGCCGAAGATCAAACGTTGATCAGAAATGTGAGACGATATTTAATGGAACATGAAAAAGACTCACGCACGACTGACAGTGGAGCAAAAAATGCACAACAAGCTTTGTAGGGGACAAATAGTTGTACAGTATTTTCCGGAGAGAAATGAAAAGGTACCTACGACAGGTGAAGGTAAAGACAACCAACCTATTCTGATGTCAAAATTGCACACACGAAAATATCAAGTGGTGAAAATGATCAAGTTGTCTGTATGGTTGCAGCGACTGATACCCAACGGTGCACCAACGCCCGTGTACGACTCATATCGCACACACAGATCCCAGTCGCAGTTCACTAAAATGTCGGCGAGTTCACCCAATCAGTGCATGTTCTTTGCTTTCGTGCCTTCAAGCAAACACAAACACCGCCTTTTGTTTTCTTGACTGAAGGTCACAACGGTGGTTCTTTCGGAGAGTTTCAGCCAAGTGAAGTTTCGTCACCCACAGAACACGGAAACCGATGTTCTGTTTCTTTTTCTGTTCGTTTGTGTCAGAGTTGCGTGTCTGCTGCTTGTGCAGCCAAACCTTGAGATGTGGACACGCCAAATACGTTCGATAAGCCTTCCCACAAACAGCAACCTGATCATCATTCATGATTATGGGCTGTTCTACTCTTGAACCAAATCAATCAAGGCAAAAAAGTCAAAACAAGTATCTTGTGCTCATACAGATTCAGTTGTTCTGCTTCACAAAAGCGGGTTCGACAATCAAGGCTCGATCAGGAACACATCGTGTTCGGTGCACACACACGTCTTCACTCTTGGCTGAGGTTTTCTCTGTGATAATTCCAATCCAGACGACTTTTGTGCACATGGTCCTGACATGCGTATCGTGTACAATTTGCAAATTGCCACTTGAAACTGCAGTGTACGCACACGAGGATATTGGAGCTGGTGGCCCCGAGCAAGGCAGAGCAGACGTCAGTCGGATTTAGACACGGAGGGCGAACTCTTGAGTCGAAGCCTGCAGGATTAAGCTATTGCGCTGGAAAGCTTTGCTGTCTTGACAGGTGTTCATGACAGAACTGACGCGTACTTGCCCCAGGCCAGTTACACGTTGTTAACCAGCTCAAACAAAGATGCCCAAAGTGAGACACACATTCACGCTGTGCGTAATGAGATCAGCAGCTTTGCATCACGGCAGTTTCTCATTTTCCAGGTCCTCTCTGCTGAAAATCCTTTGTTCTGGAGAAACTGCTTGTTTTTGTTGTCGCTTTTCAGTCTTTCCGCAAGAGAACTCTGTCAGTTGTACTTCACTCTCTGTCTCGCTCTTTGTGTGTTCGTCTATGTATCCCTGTCTTGTGCGCATGTGGCAAACGCACGCGCGCACACACACACACACACACACACACACACACACACACACACACACACTCAAAGCATCAAGATTGTTTTCAATGAAGTTTTGCCACATCTCTCTTCGTGCTTGTGCCGTGGAGTTCTTTCTCCTTTGAGTTCAAACAATTGTCACATGCGAGTCGACTTTCTGTTTGCAGTTTACAGTCACCAAGGTCGATGAAGATGAGGACAGCCAGACAGAAACGAGCACTGACGAGAAGTCCAACAAGAACGGCCCTGTCTCCCAGTTTCACTTGCTGCAGGTGAATGAGTCTCACAACTTGCAATTGTTTTGTTGCAACCGGTCACAAGGACATTTTTGGGTGAATTTCGTCTGCAAGAACAACTTTGTCTCTTTTTGTTGTTGGTGCGATGAACAATTTTCCAGGCTATTCCACAGCAAGCGACATTTTTCATCTGTTTGGGACGAACATGTGCACAGACTAACAAGCAATCATGGGCTTAATTGTTCCATTGGCATATTGAATGCTTGTTTTGCAAGTTTCCGCTCAGAACCGCATCAAAAATGAAAGGCAATTGGTTTGTCTGCGCGGTCTGTATCCATGCAGGTGCCAGAAACTCACTCGGATGGAGAGACGTCCTACAGCGACACCCTCACGCAGAACAGCATCACAAGGCTGCTGTCCAAGAAGTTCAAGGTTTGTTCTCATAACAACTACGGGTGTCATTTTTGAGGGCAAACGAGCGTAGAACGTAGACCCCCTGACGCCAGGGCACGAGAATGCAAAAAAGTTCGTTCTGTTCTTCATGTTGGTTTTGCCAAACATGACAAAAGTGCAAACCGGTTTTTCTAGTGCACGCACATTTCGCACGTGGAGAACATAAAGTTGGTTTTGATTGCAGACTTACAGAACTTACAGATATGATCTGCGAAATCGAGAAAGAGCCGACTCAGAACATGGCTTCAAGAAGCGGATCATTTCCAAGTACGAGGTGAGTTTGTCCGGTGTGTGGATGGTGACTGTTTTGGGGGGCAACAAGTCTTCATGGAACAAAAACCCTTCTCAAAAGTTTCCAAAAACACTGTTGGGCCCAAGAGTTGTTGTGAATATCCAACAAACATGTGGATTTCTTCTTTGCGTTAAAAAGTTTCTTACTGATCGCACCACGCAGCCAGAATTTTGGCACGAATTGTGGCCTTTTTTCACGTGGCTGCAGTGCAGTTGAATTGCTGGAATTCATGAGGACAATTTGAAATACAAGTGTGTGTGTGTGTGTGTGTGTGTGTGTGTGTGTGTTTCTTGCGTGTGAGGCCTTCATTGGGAGGATTCGCATTGATGTCTGAGAAAAATATCGAAAACAGGACACAAACTCTGAAGAATCAGGAGTGTTCCAGAATTCGTGTGAGGGGCGTCCAGATGTGAGACTCTCCTTTATGAGGACAGCATTGTGACATCAATTCAGACAGCTAACATGTCTCAAGTTCAGAAGTCTTGGGAAGACCTGGGAATCCTTCACTGCATCTGTGCTTCCTTGTGCATGTCAGTGGATGAATCTGAGACGAAATAAAACCCTGATTGTGATCCAGTAGCGTCACAGGATACACTTTTGTCGATGCCCAGTCTTCCTTTGCCACATGCAACGGAGAAGGTGCGTCTCCAGACTGAGAATCGCACCACAACGTCGGAGTGGTAATGTGTACACGCTTCCGTTTCTGGGGAAAGGTACAAGCATGCGAGTCCTCCCTGGTGTACGGGATGTGCGTTTGCCTTCAATTCAGAGAAAGCTGCCCCAGAAGCTCATTACCAACAACTTTCAGTGGGGCAGAAACGAATCATTTAATTTCTTCCATGTTCACATGGGTATCTCCACATGGACAATCCAAGCATAGTGGGGGAGCAAAACTGGAGCTGAAATTGCCCACAGAATACAAATACCAAACACAGTGCAACAGTGCAAACTACAGAGCCACGTAATCCGGGAATCATACACATAAATTTAGAGATCGGAGTGCTGGAACTCTGAATCAGGTTGGCAGGATGGAGGAACGTCATGGTTTGTCACATCCATTTTTGTCACAAGCTCAACCCAGCACCTTTTTCAAAACGACATTGTCTTTCAAGCTGAGGTGAGCTTCAAAAAACATGAACAGAGAGACGGAGCCAGAGAAAAATCAATGGCCCACATCCCTGATCTTGTCTGTGAGGCACTCAGGTTTTTTCCTGCGTTCGACTTCTTGTGTGTGTGTGTTTGTGTGTGTGTGTGTGTGTGTGTGTGTGTGTGTGTGTGTGTACCTGTCGCTCTCTTCGAGTGCCAACGGGTGCTTCGAGCTCACAAGTGACTTTGAGAGGTCTTCAACTGGGAAACCCACTTGGGAAGTTACAGACAACGAGGACGAAAGACATGTGCCAAGTATCCAAGTTGTTCTAGAATGAGACTTTGTGTATGCAAGTTTCCAATTTAATTGGGTGGCGTGCTCGCTCAAAACAGGACGTTGTACCCAGACCCATTTGCTGACATCTCACTTTCAATCTTTACTTCAAAATTTCAGAGAAAGTTCATCACAATTACACGTACGAATTACCGTGCTCAACATAACCAAATGTCAGAACCTTTTGTTCTGTGACGACTTTGAATTAAATTACAATTCCCCGAAGCGCGGAAGCTTCATTCACAATGGTTTTGCAAAAATTGGTGCATCAATCTTCGGGTCTCAGGGGACTTCAACACTTGCAATCGTTTATACGGCAGGTCAGAATTCCAGGCCTCCACGACCTACATCTTCTCACGGGGATCGTTTGCCCTTTTGCCAGTTTCATTTTCCTATTGAACAAGGGCAACCAAAACGACGAATGAAGTTTTCCCTTGAAACCAAAACGTCCAAGTAAAAATGAGGACTTTTATTCATTTTCTACCAATTTCAGAGTCAGGATTATGACCAATGTGAAAACGCCTTGTTCCTCAAGGAGCAGGAGAAACTCAAGTCCAACGTGAGTACGCATCGTTTTGCAATTGTGCGGACCTGATCAGAAGCGCTGTTATGTTTGAGTGGATGAACGCATGGTGAGCTGCCCTTGTTCAAATATTGTCTTTTGTAGCTTTTCCCGATTGCACGCCTATTAGTCTCTGCAGCTGAATTCAGGCTGTGCAGCGGATGTAACCCATATGGACTTGGGGCACTTTCCGTGGATACTCATGTACGCGTGCAGGAAGCTTCTGTCAATGTGCGTTTGCGCTTGTGTTCGAGCAAGGCTTCCTGCACTGGAATCCTTTGTCGGACCTTTCCCTGGCGTTGCAGCTGCGCTTTTCGCTGCATGGCGAGAACTGCGTGCAAGGTTGGACGTTGTTCTTTTGCAGTGCAGTCTTGAACATGGCCCTGCGCGTGGCCATTCGTCTACCAGGGCTCAGTCAGTCAAGAGAATGTGAATCTGATACAACTCGCACACCAAACTGATATTGTTCCTGAACGTTCTTTACACTTTGGCAGTCCAAAATCGATAACGCAGTCCGGAGTATATATCTTTTAATACATCATCCAGGGTCCCTTGTGGTGACTTTTTCCAACTGGGGAAATTGAATGCATGACAAATATACAATTTCCACGTCAAGAAAGTTTGCTTACAATCACAAAGAGTGTACAGAGGGGAATCGTTCAAAGCGCCATTTGTGTTCGGTAATGACTTTCGTGTGAAAAACGTGAAAACGAAGCCGTGAAAATGTAATTTCAGACAAACTGCAGCTATTGATTCTGGTAATTATTAATTCGAAATTCCACCACAAATCCATCGTTCTGCGTCATTTCATTTATCGGTTCACAACGTGCCCAGACGATGGAAGACCAACATCAACGTCTTATTTCCTGTAGCACTTGAAAACTGTCAACAATGTCTTTCAAAATTATTGGACATTTTCTTGTCGTTGTTATTTTTCATTTTTGCTGCACTTTTTATTTTTTCCAAAAAAGTACAGGACTGATACTGACATGTGCTGTGAATGTGTCATCTTGATGGGAATCACCGGTACATAATTTGCTTGTTGTGCGATGTCCCTTTTGGGAAGAGCACTGAGCGGTGTGCCAATTTTTTTTTGTATACATGCCACTTTGGGGAAGATGTCCCCGTCATGTCATGTCCCCCCATGGGGGGCTATTAGTGGCTATTGGTGCTGGCCTGGGGCAAATGGTCTGCTCAAATGGTCCACCAATGTACAAAAGTATATGGCATCTGGGCCAAGATGTCCCTGTCACGTCATGTCCCCCCCATATCTCAGCAACTGCTGAAGGTACAGACTTGATCTAGGGCTCATTGGAAAGGTCTTTGAATCCACATTCCATTTTGAAAAATGGAATATCTATGGCAACCTCACTATCAACCAGATGCAAAACTCCTTAGAAACCATATGCAAAATGAAAAATCTAA
>JAAUXT010143670.1_pt1 | contig 21698 bp, 15 predicted proteins | sample 7278171 | NCBI WGS metagenome assembly JAAUXT01 (sample SAMN14350112, study PRJNA611818) | marine sediment metagenome | isolation source: surface marine sediment (1.8m) | place: French Polynesia: Moorea | collected 2018-08 | reverse complement strand
GGACACCCAGCATTGACCCTGCCAAGTGTAGTCTGGCTGACTCATCGAGGCATGCCACAGACCGCGGCACAGAACATGACCAGTCCAAGAATTAAATGAGGGAGCCTCGTACGTCTCCACAGACAACAGAAATCAAGCTTCTAACTGTCATCTCGGTGCTCTAACTTTCATCTCCATCACATTTCGCACCGAGAGCGGAAGTCATCTGCCCAGTTATCTTCCATGGTGTTTGTCTCCGGGAAAAGATCCACGTGTGTCGTCTGTCGCAATGGACCACGCACTCGGAAGTGCGAATAGCTCACTGTCAATTACGTACTGGTTGCTGAACGGCAAAAAGGTCAAGAGAATCCACGCTTTGAAGACAGTCGAGACAGCTGTCGAGACTGTAACCAAAATGTGGATATGCGATGCAGTCCAGCAACCACTGTCCGGTATCTTTGATGATTCTTGAACCAATGCTAAACATTATACATGTCGAGGGTTCAAGACCCACTGAACGCACCGAAACAGTGAAGAACGAACTTCAAATTGAGCACTTCTTCGTGCCTTCAAGTGGTCAGAAGCAGAGGAACACTTCACCTTCCTCAGGGATCCAGCTCAGTGTAACTGGAATCTGATCCCTGTCACTTCTTCGATCTGTCCGAAAGCTCTGCTTTTGGGTTGATCTGTCTGTGCTGGACGTGCGTTTGCTCTTCTGGTGCAAGTAAAGTTCACCAGGTGAGTGTGTGTGCTCAACAAAACAACAGTGCTCAACAGAACAACAACGAACACAAACGTATCGCAGAAAAGGTGCATGCTGCACTGCACCAGCACTTTGCGGGTGCTCATACTGGCTCTGTTGTTCCGAAAGGCACGAATCTTTCACCGGAAGGGTGTGTCTTTCCATTGTGGTGTCACGTGAGAAGTATCGTTTGTTTTCCAAAAAGCAGGGTGCATCGCAGAGCAACAGGTGCTCGTCCTCCTGAAGGTTTGCAGGATCTTGCCCTGTGCTGTAACAGTGTGGTGGGTGGTCTGTGCCCCTTTGTTCTTGTCTCAATGTCACCTGCCTTTCCGAAAACCTTGATTCATTGTGACTTTGGTCCTGTAATTCACAGAGTAGAATGCCACATCTTGGCAAGTTGATGGTAAATCTCTGTCCGTCACGACAAGTACGAGTAGTGATTGATCGGTTTGGATATGATCAAGGTGGTGGTGGTGTTCGGACACAGGTGCGTTTGAGAAGTCCTCTGACGTGGCCTGCTTCGTGGTGCACGTGTCGCCGACTATACACCAGCACTGTGAAAAACGTTGTGCTTGAGGGCTGTATGTACTCAAATGGCCACTCTTTCCTTGAGGCAACATGTTCGTGACACGCACGCGCAGTCTCCAGAACCATGCGACGTGCATGTGTTTGGAATTAGAGAATACCTGCTCCAGAAACCCACCCAACAGGTGAGGGTTTTCGCCTTTTTATGATTGATTTGTCGCCACCAACAAAACGGAAGGTCGGACACTTCTTCTGCCTGGTCTTCGCAGACTCCAGGCCGAGAGGAACAAGGCTCAAAGTGCCGGTGCCTGCTGCCGTGACTGGAGAGCCCAATTAAATTCCAGAGAGACAGGTACTTTGCGCCAAAACAAAACTCGTCCACGCGTAAAGTCCAAAAGGAATTGGGAAGTCAAAACTTGTGCGTAGGTCTCGGTTCGAAACAACTAACGAAACACCGAATTGCTTCCTTCAAGGTTTTGTGCGTTTGGGAAGACGCTACAAAACCACACATGCCCCAAATACAGTTCAGTACACAAGAAAGACAGGAAATTATCCACTCCAATAGCAATGACGTTTTGGGGATTACCGTGTGAACTGACTGGAATCAGTTGGGTTTTTGCAACGTTTTGCCGCTGAGATTTGTCGACTTTCCTCCAATCAGAAACATAATCTTGAGATGCATCTGTCGAAAACGACTGTCAACCTCGTCACAAGCAAAAGGTTTTGAGAATGGATACATGGCAGTGAGTATCTCCGTATTTGAATGCGTTTTCGATCTGCAGATTGCTGTGTCTATCTGTGCAAATGCACATTTAACAACTCTGCACAAAATCGATTCTGTTGTTTCAACGTCTTTCTTGTGTGTTCCACAAAAAGCAGACTGAAATGAATGTTATTCAGATACGTTGAAGCATGTTGGTTGAGAGCACACAGGAAAACCTACCTCCTCAGGGCACGCAGGAAAGATCATGCTCGGGGTTCGGTTCAGACATAAAAGATTTTGTGGTTGTTGATGTGAGATAATACTGTGTGTTCCGTTATGAGCCAAAGATGCACCCGTGTAAGAAAGTCTGCGCTCGTAGATTTCAAGTGACCAAGATTTGCAACAGCAGAACCTTGGGCCCAATTGAGCTTATGACGAGTCACAATACTGCGGAGGTCGGCCTCGGGGTACGCTTTGCCTTGAAGCAAGTCTCTCGTGGCCTGTCACCATTGGCTTTTTTCAGAAAACTTGCCTTCGAGTGATTTTGAACGTGTTTTCAATCCTTCAATTTTTAGCCTCCAACATGTGTTCTCTTGTTCTCTCGAGACGGCGGCAAAAGACACACGTTCTTGATGCGTCTTTGATGCTTTTTAGCCTCGACGGAGATTCTTGAAGTCAATCTTGAAGTCAAGAAAACAGGGATCGTACACTTTGCGCACATGTCGCGTGACTGCAGCAGATTCTGGCGTTGAACAATTTTAAAGACATCAAGCGGAGTTTAGACGTCAAAACACATTTATATTTTGCTGAAGAACAAATTTATACGGATGTGAGGCCGTAATGGCTGAAGCGTGTTTGTGCGGTGCCGTGTTACGTGCTATCGTATGGTTCACGCTCAGTTGATCCAGCTTGTACGGTGGAGACATGTTTCGGGCTGTTCAAAACAGCTCATCGTCGTCTGTCAGACTCAAATGGTGCGCGAGGTGCGGTCCCAACAGCACTATGGATTTCGGATTCTTCTTTGTCTCCCCGTGCAATGTAGTGCTTGTTGCGTGTATTCGGTGGGAGTTTTGCAAGCAGCGATTCGAGTTTGGCTGGTACAACCGAAACTGCTTGGCGTGAAGACCCTTGGCAGTCTTGTCTTCACTTGGTGAGCACCTCTCAGCAGGTTGGAGTCTCGCAAAGAAACCTAAACTTCGTCAGTCTGTTAAGAGGAAAACTATCGTCTCGTGTCAGGCAACTTATGCGCAGCAGTTTGCAACCGAATTCTGTGCCATTTGAGACATTTTCATTCTCGCTGTCTACAAAAAAGAATAGAAAGACAACTTTCAGACGCTCGTGATCGCCCACGTGTTGATGGTGTGTTGACACTTTGTTGCCATGGAGCAGCTTCATTGGCCATTATTTTTATGTAATTTTCAACACTACTTGGATTTCCACAAAGGGGTTGATGGTGCAGAGCTCTGCCAATGTTAAGTGGTTCTGAGAAAAGCCAAGGTTGTGTTTTGTCTCTTTCTGGCTGTGCTCTGTGCTTGCCACCTACACAGGTGGCACTGATCTGCCATCAGAATTGCAGGGATACACGCAATTTGATCGAGGGGCCTCAAACCCCTGCAAGACATTCAAGCCTGACATGTGCAGCGTGAACAAAATTCAGAGTGCAGCAATGGAGGGGTCAGGGCTCCTGCCCCAAGAACATGCACCTGGACACACATCACTGAACCCAAGCTTGTGTTCAGGTTGATCACTGTTCAGACCTCCCGATTCATTTCTTGGGCGCTCCTTTGCGCAGAATCTGATGTTGACCCGAAAGGTGGTGAAGCTGTCGTAGAATGGTTTTCCACACTGGTCAGGACCCGAGTGCTCAGAAACGCTTTGTACGTGAAAACCCAACACCAGTCGGCTTTCCGACCCTCGCTCTGATTCTTCGTTTGAATACGAGAAACCAAAGAAACAGAAAGCGAGTGGCATACGCACAACTCCTACATCTTTTTCCGCCACAAACTGATTCCAGAGGCGAATGTTTTTTTGAGCCACAAGGAGAATCGGATGGACTGTGTTTCAAATATTTTTTTCTGTGTGAAACGATCATTCAAACTGTTTAAAAAAGGACCAAACAGGGTTTCAATCGTTTCTTTGTGCTCCCACATCTGTGGCAATGGACGGTCTCATCTGAATTTATATTGCATTAAACAATTTACGTCATGAACCAATTGAACCTGAAAATATCTGCACACGTACTTTTGGAATAGCATTTGATTTTCCCTTTGAACAGTTTTCTTCGTTGTAAACTGTTGTACCTCCTCCGTTGTATTCACATCGATGCTGCTTGGTTTCAACAAAAAAATCTCACTACAACGAGCATTTTGTATTGATTTGAGGCCACAAGAGCGTCAGATTCATTTTCCGCACACTACTGTGGACCTGAACAATGTTCGCTGTTCGGTTGGTTTGAAGGAAAAGACAAAACCGATCGACTTTGTGTCGGAAGGATGAAAGAGTACGAACGAGTACGAAGCACATGTATCCATTCGACTCGGGCTCAACAGCGTCGTCTGCGTCATGCAAAACCGGAACCAACATGGTTGTAAAGTGCAGCCCTGGTGGATTGCTTGGCCTGGTCTCAGTTTCGGCTGGCGTCGTTTTGCGTTCTTCTTGGAGCATTAAGTGTTTGTGTTGGTGTGGAAAAGTGTCTCACAAACTTGCACAGAAGTCGTTTGCTTGAATCTTTTTTTCACGAGATTGTTTTTTCCTTTTTAGTGGCGGTCTGACACTTGGGAAATGCTCAATTTTGTGTCTCAAGCGGACAGAAAGTAGTGCACCTGACGGACGTTTTACGTGCGTTTTGATCTGCAGCCTGGCTTTGACAACTGTTGTTCTCAGTTTCGTACGCACAGAATGCAGATCTATTCGGATGGCAACCAATGGGTGCGCGCTGAAAGAATGCAAGTGCCACGTCTCTAGAGTCTGCTTCCGAGTCATAAATTGTTTTGCTTGAACTTTTTCAGACTGAAGTGACAGAGTCCTGGAGGGATCAATGATCAATGAGCGCGTTGACGTCGCCTCTCAGACCGCGCAACCTGCACAAACTCCCGAGGACCCGCAGGGACAGCGAGCCGCAGCCCAGCCCAGTGTCATGCGACGCTGAACACACCCATAAAGGTACACTTTTGGAGCACAAGTGGAACGAGAAAGGGTTTTCTGACGTTGAATACGTTTGCCGTGAACGAATGAATTTCAGAGAGTGTTTGCAGATATTTCCCAACTTGAAATGAACTGAGTGAATGGCGCATTTCTGCGCATTGAAGCGAGGAACACCCGAGCAGAAGAGAAGATTCAGAACGCAGGGTGTGTGCACTCACGGGACCAAACCGCAGAACTTCTCCATGTCTGTTTCACACATTATGTGCACTGAAAACAGAAAGTACCGTTCAGACGGTGAACTTTTATTCGTGAGGGAATGTTGTCCACCACTCTCATTCACTTTCCTTTTGTCCGAACATTTCTGTGTATTTGCCATGGATTGTTAGTGAGTTCGGAGGAGAAACAGCCACAGACAGAAACTTCGCAGCGGCAGTTTTCACAGGGCGTGACATGATGTTTGGTGCACGAATTTTCTCAGTCTCGGGTGCTAAAACTTGGCAGGTCTCGATTCTAGAACGATCCCTTGGAAGGAAATTGAAACAGAAAATAGACCTTGTTGTTTGTGTGACGTGGAAGGTACTGGTTCGCTGCAGATCAGACCTCGTCATGATGTACTCGTGATGTACTGAGGGAATTGTTTTCTATTGTTGCAGAATGCAAAACCTTGCACTGAGTGATGCAAGGCACCGCGATAAGAATGAACTGGTGACAACGCGGAGGAACGGAGCAACGGCTTGACACTGGACGTCAGCAGTTCCTGCAGCCATGGCAGCTACGGCTCCGAAGGCTACCAACAACAATTCGTGGGCGACCATCGCCACCAACGGTCACTACAAGGAACAGATGCGGCGCATCCAGGAGCAGCGGGTCGCCGCAGGTGAGATCGAAGCCGAGGTCACGGAGAAGTGCGCCGATCCCATCGTCAAACCCTACACCACGGGAACAGACAAGTCCAAGTCTCACGGACTCTTCGTCACCCTGGGCAAACTAGGTAAGGGTAAGAACGCAGTGCTGGGCACTGAAAAACCAGAGGACAAGGCACACGACGGTGCTACGCGATGTGTTCAATCACAGGATCAGACGGAAGTATCTCACAGTGATTCTCAGGCGACCAAGTCGCAAGACCGGTCGAAACCGAGTGCGCCACCAGTTCCTGTGGAAGGCCCAGTGGGCTTTATGTGCTCGATTCACGATCAAGACTACACGAACCAGTCAGCCTTCGAGGAGATGGTTCGCCGGGCTCAAGACCTTCAAAATAAATTGCCATCGCTGTGCAAAGTCCCAGAGAGTCTGGACGAAGACTTTCCTGCTCTGGTGAGTGCGAATGCTGAGCACAAAAACATAGTTCTGGGGAATCCAGACTTGTACAAAATGAAGCGCTCTGTTCAGGCACCGAACTCTCCAGAAGGGTCCCCGAAGAAGGTTCTGCGCGCCGCGGATGGCAGCCTTTACTTCGGAGTTGTGCGCAACGCCAGTGATAGCGACTTGAACCGACTTGCGATGAGCGCCAGTGACGACTCTGATTCCGAAGAGAAGCTCTCAGGTCAAATCACATTTCCCAAGTGGGAGCTCGGATCGCTGCCTGAGACACAAGCCGCTGCCCAGCAGGAGCAAGACAGGGAGGATTTCTCGGGGGAAGAATCGGATGGCAAGGATTCCAGTGACATGGTGATTGTGTCTGACGAGAAAGAAGACATGGACACCTCTCGCGAAGGAGAACCGATCTGGGGAGTGGACTCCACGCTTTTGAAGGCCCCAACATTTGCATTCGACATTGAGATTCTTCGTGAGGATTGGTTGACCCCAGACCTGCAGGGATGGCTCCCTTCCACCCATTTCCCGGCTACGACGCCCGCCAAGAAACCTCAAGATGTGGAAGCACAGAATGGAAAAGCGCATGAAGCTACAGAGCCTGAAAAAGTAGAGAGCAAGGCAAGTGGTGAGACAGAGGCTTGCGCTGAACGCTGCGGAAGTCAAACGGACCAACCAACGGGTAAAACAGAAGCGGCAAAAGACACTGCAGAAGAGGAGCGTGGTGACAGGACTGTTGTTTCTGACCAGGCTGAAACGTCTGAAACCTCTCGGTATAGGCCGGAGCACTGTCGCAAGCGGAGAGCGGGAACGATCGGCAGTACGGACGACTCAAACCGGAGCAGCCCCCCGAGCGAGGGCTGCAGCCCACATACGTTCTCCGGAGAGTCCGACTCCGAGGGGCCAGGCGACGGCGTGGACGGTGGTGCGGTGCCGACAGACGGCGAGCCCGCGGCCAGCAGCAGCCACGCTCCAAGTTTGGCCGATTTGAGCTGCGCACCGGATGACGCTGTGTGTGGGTCCTGGGGCTCCAGGTGCCCCAGTCCACCGCAAAGCTCCGACGAAGAAGCGGAGGTGGCCCCGGAATGGGCCTCTCAGCCTCACGATCTCCTGCCAGTCTGGTCATACGAAAAAGAGAATGTAGGTAGCGCTTCAGACGTCAACCCCAAGAGATGCCATTCCATACCGGACCTGAAGATTGCCCTCACCCCTGAGCAGGAAGAAGTGTCAAACAAAGACGAGACTCAATCGGAAGCGGTCAAACAGACAACTTCTGACGATCATGTGTCAGAGACGAAGCGTACTGGTTCGAGTGTTTGCAATTCTTCAAATGACTCCAAGGATCTCGATCCTCACGATGTGGTCAAGGAAGTCAACAACGAGACAGAACCAGCCATGAATGACCAGAATTGCCAGAATCAGCAAAACAAACTTGACAACACTGTGATTAGCGTTTCTGACGACAGTAGCGCTCCGTTCCATGGTCTTTGTGGCGAAGTCAACAGCAACACTGAACGACCAAAGACGCCAGAAGAACAACAAATGGACACTGATGTTCGGGAAAGCAGACCTCAGGAGAGCCGGGTCACCGTTTGTCAGTCCTCGCGAGATCAGTCAGCAGAAGGGAGGGAAGTAAAACAGATATTTGCTGCAGCCAGAAGAGAGGTGCACTCAAGCAGTACCAACTCTCGGGAGAGCTCTCCGAGACAACTGGAATCCAAGCAATCAGCGGGCACTGGACCTTCGCAGGGTGAGCTAGGCGAAAAGGGAGCGTTGTCACCAAAGCACCAGAGGCGTAAGAAACGCAGACGCTCACAGAGGAAGCCAGAAACGAGAGCAGAGAGTAAACAGGAACCAGAATCGAGTCCCGAAGTGCGTGACGCGCCTCCATCTCTGACAGCCTTGCCGCCCCAAAACCTGGCGCCACTCGAACTTACCGATTTGATTCGTCTCAAAACTGTTGGCGCTTCTTGCAGCAAAGGCTGTTCAGGCAATTACAGTGACAGCTCAGAGAGCAGCCGAACCACAGTCGTCAGCAAAGTTCCGACCGCCAAGTTTCGGGGTGTGAGCAGGGGACTCGTACCACATGAAACTCCGCTCGAATCCAAACACAAATATGTGCCTCAGAAATTTAGTGAGTTTCAGAAATCTTGTGTCGTCACAGCTCCAGTTTTTGAAACGCACAAAACAAACAGCTCTGAAATTTGTGGATCGAAAACCAGAGGTACGTCACCCAGTCGTATGGATGCGTACTCGTCTTGGAACAGTCAGGACTGGAATCCTCTGGACAGTTTTCTCAACCAGCCTGCAGCACGTCCGAGACGATCCCCGAGCTCCGGAGCGACCGGTGGGCAGAGCGACACTGACAGCGGACACTGGACGGCGGCGCACGAGGAGCGGCCGAGCCGCCGCGGCACGCCCCACAGCGTGACGGTGGACTCGCCCAGGGTCAGCCACATCCCGGACCCCGACCCCAACAGACACGTTCCACCGGCGCCATCACTCGCAATCCGAAGATCAAATTCAGATGCTGATCGCGACAACCGGAGCGCCGGGCACAACCATCAGACGATCAGACACAGAAGGAGTCTTGAAGATGGAAGCTGTTTGTCGTTCCAGGGGGTTCACTCTCAAAGAGATGTCAGAGCCGAGAGCAGGAGTGAGAGTGTTGGCAGCAACGCGTCCATTCAAAGTTGGGTTCCATCGGGCCCGAGCTCTGCTGTTGCGCACCCCTGTCCAGTTCAGCAGCAGCAGCAACAACAACAACAACAACAACAGCTGTGGATGAACATGCTGCAACAGATGGCGGCACAACAGTACATGGCACAGCAGTTCCAGCAGATGCAGATGTTGCAGATACAGCAGCAACATCAACAGCAACGCACAGTGGGACAGTTCAACCCCTGGGTCCAAGCCACCTCTCACACCGTGTCTCCTCATGTATCTACAAATCAAATGTCAGGTCAGTTCATGTCTGGCCGGTCTCTGCGTGAAACACAATCTCACCTATCGTCTTCAAATCAATCAGAGCAGCACACAGGAGAGACGCAACTTCGTGCAAACATAGCCAATCTTGGTGCGTCTTGCGTTCAACCTGAAAATGACACAGAATCCTTGCCTGCCAGGCCGAATCCCCAGAAAAGGTCCACTGTCACAAATAAACCAAACAAACCCACTGTCACAAAAAGACCAAGTGAACAAACCGTTGGACATGCGCACGTGAAGAAGTCGCAGATTCCGAAGGTCTGTCCGGAAAACTGCGAAACTGAGCAGAAGGTTCCCGATCTGCGCGCTTCAGGTGACACCACAAACGTTTCAAGAAGAGATTCGACACCAGGCGAGGCAGACATTGCGAGCAGCAGTATGATGGACGAACTCGACGACCCGAGCGCAGAATCGGAGCTGAGCGACCGTGAGAGCGACACAGCCGTGGCGGAGGAAAGAGAAGACGTGTCGGATGACCCGGAGGAAGAATCAGACCAAGAGACTGACGACACCAACAGCGGCAATGAAGGTCAGGCTCAAGCGTTCAAGGAGACCACGACTCATACTCGCCAACCAGACAAGGTGGCAGCCTCCAGACAAATCAACAAAGCGAAGAAGGAGAAGAAACAGTCTGCACCTCCCAAGCAGGCACCAAAGAGGTTCAAAGGTCTGCGCAGATGGTTCAGGTCCAACCGGCTTCTTCTCATCACCATCTTTCAAATTTTCTTCATCATTGGAGTCGCTATTGTTTTGTATCAGATTCTGTCCGGAATAAAATCGGGAAAGTTGTTCGGCAAGAAATGAAGATTCATTGCAAAGCCACTGGACGTGTGTGACTTCAACTTTGAGACATTTGCAAGTTGAACGTGGACGTTGGTATTGACCTGTCGAGTCGCACCGATGGGTTTGTTGAGTATGTCAACTTGTACGATCAGAAATATCTTTCAGGTGACCCTGGTGTGGTGAATACGGAGAAACTTGGATTACTTTGAATCAGGGCTATTCAATGGTAGCGATATCAATGTGCCTTTGACTTCACAAAACAACCTCCCCCTGGTGCTCTTCTTGGATGCTTTTGCTGCTCTTGTCTGTGCGGTTTGCGCATTCAACAAACGTGTTCCTTTTGAGGTTCCTGTCACCGAAAATTTCCAGTTGTGTTCATTTAATGCAGATAAACTCGCCTCGAAAGTGTCCGAAGTACGACTACTTGTTGCGCTGTACACATATTGCCACCCAACATTAAAAAAAATTACCAGAGCTGCAAAGAACGTTTTGCGAATGAATTTCTTTGTACAGTGTTTCATGTGTTGGGTTCAGCTTCCTTTTTTCAAAATTCAGTTTTGTGCAAAAATTGTTTGGTTTAGTTGTTGTTTTATATCATCATTTCATCATTCAACAATTAATTGTCAGAGAACAATGTTACTGCATGACAAAACAAGCGATCTCTTGTCGCACAGTTGCCATTTCTGCCATTTCAGTGTGACATGCAGACGAGCACGAACGTGTAATCGTCACACAGCCCGTCAGTCAATCACACCAAGTTGGGTGAAGAAGCATTGTATCATGCATTTTTGTACTTCAATGTGCATGTCATGAAGTGAACTCTTTGTCGCGGAACTGTCCTTGAGGACACGAAACTGGTTTAATTCGATGAAAAGGAGGGTCCTGTGACTTCGGAGCAAGCTTGGTTTCCATGTTTGCTCTTTGAGTATTTGTGCGAAACTCTAGTTGCGATGACGGCTGGTCCGAAATGCGAAGTAGAGAACTCAATGCAAGATGAATCTGTTGGTTTTGTTTTTGCACTGCAGTCACACTTGAGGACGTTCCGCTGTGTTCAAGCGGAGTGTTTTTTTCCAACCTGCATGTTGTTCAGTACCGAGTGCAAAGTCAAGCACAAAATCATGACTCGGTGAGGATTTGTTGACTTGCAAGCAAAGATGTTGTCTGTGCAGGTTTTGTACCTTTGACACTGTTTTGTGACACTTGACGCGTTTCGCAGTTTCTATTTGCAGAATCTTTCGTTCATCCAGTTGAGTCTCAAAAATTGGTCCATTGGAAGAAATGTGGAAAAATACTGACAGTTAGAGACGAACTGGATCAACCAAATGTATTTTTGCTTTTTTCATGGTTGAAAACTGCATGTGTGGGTGTTGATAGTTCAGGAGAAGATGTTGGGATCTGAGAGGTTTTGCACCTGCAGCACATGCACGCACTGGGAACTGGTTTGTACTGCAGCGAAAACGGGGTGCACGTGCTAAGTCACTTGAAGGTTGTTCTTGGGTATTTTTTTTCTTTTTTGCCGTGGGAGTCAATCTCAAAGCTTACGAAGAACATATATTTACGAGTACAATCGCACATGTATGTCTGTTGTGAATTGTCCGGACATCATAATGTACTGTGAACAAGTCCTTTTGCTTCAGTAATATTCAAGAACTGTTCGGGGAATGAAACACCACGAGTTTACAAAATCGGCCAGTTCTAAATTTCGTGCTGAATAGTGTGCTGTTATTGAAAGGAAAATTGCCACGTAATTTTGCAATGCTTTGCTTGAAAATGACATTGTTTTTTCAAGGTAGACACTGCAAGAAGAGGAAACTTGTACACACACAATCGCAAGCATTGTTAACAGTTTTTAGGTGTCAGGGTGTTGGGGTGTGGCTCCTTCTTCACTGAAAAACGCTTTAATAATATGGACGACAACCTCCGGAGGGCTGTCTCACTTGAAGACCCGGTTTCAGTGGCTCAACCAAACGCCAAACGTATACACACCTGTTGTTCTTCAGGGTGTTCCCCCACGCACCTGCACACCCACCCTCTTGAGACAGACAGACAGATGAGCGACAGATTAATCGGGATCGCGACTCTGACGTTTGGAGTGACAGAGTAAAAGCTTGCGCCACACCTCCAGAAGGTTTCCGCAGATGTACTCTGCATTGTACTTGGTTTGTTAAATGAACAAAGTGTTCTTTCCACTGCAGTTGGCGGTTCAGTCATTTCAGTGATCATATCAAAACATTGTGATATTGCTGTCAGTGGTCCTGGACAGATGAACATCTTTTGGTGTGGATCCACAGTGAACTTGCAAGACGCCGTTGAAAAACGTATTTTTGGCTTCATGAAGTGCCTTTGTCATTTGTACATAAGCATTCCATTTTGGTTCAGTTTGTTGCAATAAAAGACACACATGTACTCTCGAGACAAGTCACAAGGTCTCAACCTGACAAACGTCAATTAAGTTGAGAAAGAAAACGAAAAGTGGCGCGATTTGTCGGGCCAAGTTTTTGGTCGTTGGACCTTCAGGCAATTTACTTCGCGTATGGTCTCAGTTTGTTCCTGTTTGGGTGTTGTGAAAAGTGTGATGGCGAATATATTTTTTGTATTGAAGAGATTCGGACGTGAAGATTCTTTCCACATTGATCAACTCAATGAGGACACAACAACTTTGGCTCCACTGGCAACTCTTTATTGAGGAATTCCAAATATGAAGACTTGCATTTTCGTCAAGAATGAAAACACTGTGCATTGTTTGTATGAATTGGGATGCGAATGGTTCTGAGTGGTATTGTTGTTTTTCAACTTATTTTGTTGGTGTCTGTGGTCACTCAATAAAGGTCTGCTGTTGTGCAAAACGTTTCTTGTACTGTACCTTTCATGCGAGAAAGACCCGAACACGAGTCAGCGTTCGCGTGAAAAAAGACGAGCCATGCATGGAGGTTGTGGAAGGTATTCCACGTCCGTTCATCTCACGAGATCGTGGGACGCGAGTCATCAGATTGTCATCTCTGCTTACAAGGAAACATTTTTACTCTATTTGGACAAGAGCAAAAACTGATGCTTTCAGGAGAGGGTCCGATCCTCACAGCAGAAAATAGCGAAAAAAGCTCCGGATAAACTCTACGCTTTTCTTGAACAAGGAATTGCTTACTGGAAAAGGATGGCTTTATTGCAAAAATATTTTCTGTATTCATCATGACCATTGAGGCATTAGCTTCCCACCACGCTCTTCAACGTCAAAGTTGAATTGGACAAGAAGTTTGTTTCTTTTGTAACGCAACCTTCTGCCATGGTCGCGGGCACAAGTTCTCTGTGAAGGCTCGGTGGCTTCAACGTTGCAGCTGGAGTGGCTCACACTGCTGAGGGAAGCATTGGGTGTGGTAACAAGTCAGGAGACATGCACAAAGACTTGTCGCGTTCACTCAGCGGGTCGTGCTGCTTTGACTTTTTTGTTTTGTTTGGCCCTCACATTTTTGTGTTTTTCCGTGCACTGCCATGCAGATGATGTCACAGTGCAATAACCACCCAGTTTTTGTGCCCACGGCTTCACCGGGCCTTTCACTCCTGAAATGTTTGTGTTCCAGCTCCCACCAAACCAACTCATTTCTGGTGGGTTATTTGGAATGACAGCAACGGATCCAAATCCATTTGGACACGCATCAAAATAGTTCAAGATCTGGCGGGTCTGAGGATGGGCCGGAGACAATTTTGCATTTGAGTGGCCCACATTTGAATCCAAAAATGAAAAATGAACAAGTCCCTACCCAACTGCCACGATGTTCGACAACGGGGACACAACCAATTCGAACACGAAATCTGTGGAACAGTACAAAGTGTGTGGTCCCAACATGTTCGCCTCTGCCAGAATGGGTCGACACGGGGCGATTGGGTTTTGCGTCTGCGCGGAAAGACCGAGTGGCTTTTGAAACTTTCGTTGGGTCGACCAACCATATTGTGTCCATCCCTCAAAAACATTGACGCACTTGAGCTGATTGTTTGTCCTTTGCTTTTCGACACAAAAGTACAAATTTACTTTCTCTTTCTGAGATCCTGACTCAACACGTCCCACACATGTGTCGAGTCCACAGGGAAACCCAAATCCGTTGTGCTTCCGCCCTGTGTTCGTTTTCTCCTCCTCGTACTCTGCTTGACATTCTCGTCTTTCCGGACTCATCTTACCTCAATTTGCAAACAAAATTTTCTTGATAATTGAAAGCGAAATTTGAGCGCCAGGACACCGCGGAAGCATGACCGATTCTGGCCTTTTTATCTCACGAAACCCATCATTGTACGTGCCTCAGACGCAAATTTTCTCGACTTGACTCACCTTCACTGATCATTTTGCACAAAAAACAAAACAAACAGTTATGCCTGGTGTAAAAAGGCACAAAACATTTTTCTGCACTGGACGAGCTTTTCACTGGTTTTAGTTGGAACATTGTGCAGCGCTAACGGTTGCTTTTTTGCAGCCAGACTTCAAGCAAGAGATGACTGCAAAATTGTGTCAACAATATCCAACAGCCTCACAACTCATCTGGGTCCGAAGCTTGAAACAAGCAAAAGTTCTGCGACCTGCCAAGGAAATGGTACTGGCCGCGGCAAAAAAACAGACCATTGTCTAAATGTCCAGACAAGCCAGTTCCCTCACTGAATGAGTGCTGTATCTGGAAAAAGTATTGAGTTTCAAGTCGACTGTTTGTTCTCTGCAGTGGGAATGTCACACAAAGTGCAGCACACGTTGCATTGAATGTCCACCCGGTGTTTCGTGCCTCAAGGCACAAGAGATATCTCTGGGGAGAACAACCTCCATCTGTAGGACTTCAGAGCATTGTCCTGGGTGTGCGTCAAATGACATTCGTTGCACCAGGGATGTGACTGCCCTGACCTGAGTAAAGTCACTCGTGAGTGGGGACGGGCTTCAGACCACCATGGCACTGTCCTGTTCTCAGCTCTGAGCGGAACGTTCCGAAGAACGGCGCAAGATGTATTGAAGAAGCGCCAGAGGCCTCTTGACAATGCGTGTTCTCGTTCCACCACCATGCTGGTGAGGCTTCTCACCACCCAAGATACAAAACTTCACCCCCGCCCCTGCCACAAAGATAACAACAACAAAAAATTGCTCCGCAGTCTGAGGGAGTTTTCTTCAGTTTTTGCTTGTTGGTTTGAAGACGAAGTTTGGGCCAAGATCGAGTTCGGGCTCAACACACCGACCCTGGATTTGTTGGAGGCCATTGTGGAGTTGCAGTCTGAACCAAATTTTTGGTGTTGTGGGTGCTCATTTGCCACGTGGAGAGCTCCATTTTGAATGACCCCCACGATGGACTCTACCTCTGAATGTCATCTGTTACCTTCTCTCGTGACTTTCTACAATTATCAAAACATAATTAAGTCGGAGAAACCCGTAATGAAGACCAAGATGCCACTTCGTGACAGTCATATGTCCTTTTGAACAATACGTGAAAAGGGAAGGTCAAAGGTTTGAAGATGAGATGACATAGCGAGATAAGTAAGTCACGCTGCCTGTTGCAGGGTCTTGAATTGAATCTTTGCTGGCGCCCACCTGGTGAATCTCCAATCAGGACAGGTGTTTTTTCTTATCTTTTCAAGGACATGAGTGTGCGGGCAGATGTGCTAGAAGTTGTTTCACCCGAGAATCCGTCCATTTTCGGGTCGTTTGTTGCCCCATTTCTGTGTGTGTGTGTGTCTCTCAAGAAACCTTCAAATCCTCTGGATCTGCATGTCAGGATGATCTTGAACGGGTTCAAAAAATCTGTGAGGATGAAGTTCAAGCACTGCACAAAAGTGGAAAATACGTGGGAAGTCCCAATGAAAGCGGCTTATGTCCCAAAAAAGTAGCTTCTGAGTGATGCAGACAACTGAAAATTATACAGAGACTACTGCAAGTGAAGTCAAAAAAGATCCTGCCAAAATTACCTCCCATAGATCTAGACAAAACAAAAAATGGGTGTAGCTCATGATTTACTCAAAACTTTACCTTTTTGTCTTCCACTCAACTTTCTTCTCTGTGGGTGAATTTAACAGAAAATAAATGCACTGATGGTTCAAAACAACAATAAGATAAGGATATTGTGTTTTTTTAGCTGCTCTAACTGTCACAGCAAAAGTTCTAAAGCCTGTACTCAACATAATTAGTTTGTAAGGAACAACAAAATAATTATCAGCTATATTTGATATGTGCTTCATGCCTTGACAAAGCCCTGTCTGACAGGATCAATGTTTAGCCAGTAAAACGTGGACACAAGTCGCTTTCATTGGGACTTCCCTCGTAGCTCCTGTTTGGTGTTGTTTCCTGCCGAGCTTTGTTGGACAGAACAATCCAAAACAAGCGGCTTCGCATGCCTGTTTGTTCCCACTTCTGACGACCAACCAGAACAAAATCACACCGCTTGTATCTTTGACTGATATTTAATTTTGTCGTGTGTGCTCGCATCGTGGTAGAAATGGATTCTCACCTCACAAAAAAGGTTCATGTTCAATCACACAACTCATTTCTCGACCAAAGTTCTCGAAAAGTCATTGTGTGATTTCACAGGAACCCTTTTTAGAACCTTGTCTTCCCGTCCAAAAAAGACACCGACCAGCTATGGCCAGAGAAGTATTCGGAAAAATGACTGAGAAAAGTTGCCTTCAAGCTGGAAAAATACCTCCCTCCCAAAACGATTTTCAAGTTCATGACAAAAGTGCGGCTGACAGGTGGGACTTTTTGTGCCAGAATTGGACAAAAAAGTGCAATTGTGCTGACTGACCGGGACCAAAATTTTAATCAACCATCACTTTCCGTCCTCAGCGATATTCACCGCTGCAGTCGGTGTGAGGAGTGCGTGATCCCCGACCCACGACCACACGACGTGAATTCAGTGTTGCTTTTCTCGTGACGGGCGCTGTCCACCGTCCGGTGTAACGGGGAGGCAGGGACCAGCAGTCCGAGACCTTCCCCAATCCATCATTTTATTGTTTTCCTGAATCAATGGGCAACAATCGGAAACTTTCTGAACGAACCTGTGGTGACAGATAATCACTCAGGTTGTTGTCAGTTCACATTCATGTGACTCAACATCCATTTGCAAAGCGCTGCACCGACCTGATCACGTTGGGTTTCCTCCTGTTTTGCTGTCGTAGTTCGGAACTTCTGGGTTGGCAAAGAGTAGATCTAAGATTTCACAGATCGCCTGGAAACCCTCCGTCTTGTCGGAGTGAGTGCTTTGTGTTCGACCACAGCAGAGCCCATTGTTTCCCCGACAGTTGTACTCACTCGCCTATTCATTGATGCTTGTTGTATGAGGAACAGAAAACTAATTTCCAGCTCTGACATGTGTGTTGCTTCTCTGAAACTGAACCAGAGGTTCACGAATTGGAGGACCCGTTTTGTCGTTGAAAAGGTGATACAAACAGTGGCCAACACATCGGTGTTTCAATCGGTACCTTTTTGCTCTGTGTGGCATCTTTTTGAAACAAGGTGGGTTTTCTTTGAGGGGGGGGGGTTGTTATTGACAGGAGGGTGCCGTTGTGGTCATCATCTGCGGAACTGGACAAAATCAGAATAAATATATGGGCTCATTTTTGTTCGTGTCACTCGAAGTGGACAAGGGGAAGAACTTTGCATCTGGAGAACGAGAACCTGACAAGTGACAGTGACAATCACACGGTGCAAGATATGTGTGGCAACCAGCTGAACATTTGCCTTTCCCAACAGTGACACTGACGTTTTTTGTTCAAAATAGATATCGATGATCCATGAAGACAGTCCCTTTTCTTGATGGTCCACGCCCCATCTCAGTCGCATTTGTGCAGGCAAGGTTGGAGTGTCTGAGCACAAACCGTGGGAGTCATTTCCCACAGGAGTACACCCGCGAAGAATTCTGAAAATTCACGTGCGACGCACAGTGCGGTCTGAAACAGCAGAGGTAAACTCCGCTACACCGCTAGGAATCTTCGGCCCACTCAGCTTGCTCTTTATCTCATATAAAGTTCGCTCGCAAAGCTGTCTGTCTCTGAACTATTTGACTTTGTGTTGTTTGCAGAACCGAAACACGTCAGCAGAGCAACCACACCCAAAAAGGGACTGGTGTAGCAAGTTGGGGATTTGTCAAGCTTGAATATGGTGTTGGTGAGAAGAACGAAGGGGCAATCAAGCGAGGAATCCTGTGTGAGTTTCCAGTCTGCGGCGCACTTGGAAACGACGCCTCGTACGGGTGGCGTTGGTCTAGCGACGCCATCCTGGCGTCGCGGCGCTGTCGCGCCCCTGTGGCTGCAAACTCTCACTTTGTTTTGCCTGCTCAGCTCTGGGCTGTGCATTTTCTACACGGACTCGAAGGAGAATGATTTTCCGCGGTTGGGCCGGCGTGGCCGACCGTTCAGCGCCAACACCGACGCGTTGGTGCGCGACCAGATTGGGCGCGGGCGGTTCCCTGGGGACGGCCTGAGTCTGCCCCGCGGCGGCGCCCGTTTTCCACCGGGCGGTCCGGCCGGCGCCTCCGACGGTGGCGTCTCGGACGCGCTGCTCGACGTGGACGTGGACGAGGACGGCATCATCTCGCAGAAGGAGTACCACATCGCGATGCGGCCGCGCCACCAGCTCGATCAGTGGCTCTCCAAGTGGAACTTCCGCATGTCAGACACCAACAGTGAGTACCGCGCGTCTGAGGGTCTTGCTCAGATTTATCACCAAGATCGAGTAACAACCAGAACTTGTTCCGTTCCAGATGAACATAACTCTGATGAAGCAAAAGTATTCTGTCAAACAAGTTGCACAAACTCACAAGGGTTGGTGTTGTCGACTTGAAAAAAGAATCAAGTGGTAAGCGAAGATTCTTGCACACAGACTGCGTTGTTTCCCGGTCAAAACAATTGAAATACCATTGTAGTCGAGGAAAATTCGAACAAATTGGTTCACAGCAAAGAAAGGCTGTGCTTCTGTCACGACGAACGCAGCCTAATGAATGCGATGCTATTTCCAACTTGAACAACAGATTTTAATTCATGCCCGGAACAAAAGCCATGACTCTTTGACTCTTGGGCAGAAAAAGTGTGAACGTTATCATTTTTCGTTCTCTGTGAGGAGAACAGGACTGTTGCTGTTCAAAAAGGAAAAACTTCTCTCGAGTCACGAGAACAAAAAGTTGGCTTGAGAAATTCAAGTCTGCAGCAAAATGAAGGTTCTCGCATGTCTTGCTTCTGAGATCTCCAGATTTGTGTTTTTGTGGAGAGTTTTGTCTGAAATCCTCCACAAGGCGAAGAGAATGTTTGTTCAAGAAGCACTCTGCAGGAATGAGCCTTTCTGGATGACGTCAACATTACTAAGGTCTCTTATCAGCGAACTTTGGCCAGGGCGTGTGCGAATACCTTCCCGGGTGATTGTTGGCTGTTTCCGAGAGCTAAAAGTTCTGATCGTTGTTGATCACAGCCAGATCCTTCAGATTTCTTGACTTCACGCAGTTGATCATACTAGAATCTGGTGTCGCAAATTGAAAAAAAAAGTCCAAAAACGGCACTTGGTCAGAATTTTTCAATGCTTTGTTTCTCTCTGCTGTTTGTTGGGGGTCTTTGGTTTCCTTTTCTTGATTTTCCTTGTTTTCACACACAAGGTCAAGAGATTTGTTCGGACACATCACTCCTTTCTTTCGGCTTCTGTTTCTCACCCGCAAGCTCTTGCAGTTTCTGAAATAAAGTTTCACAACCAAGCGCTGATGTTTGATGAATGACACATGATCAAAATCTTCAACTGAAAGAATAACACACAGTTCCGTGACAGATTTCAGCAAATAATCGTCGCGAAGCTTCCTGTGTGGCAATAATTCCTCACGATATGCTCAAAAACAGGCAGCGGGTTTGGCTGTATGCAAAGCTCCGTTTCCGGCCACCTTTGAGATCGGCTGATTCAGCTCACAAGGCAAAAGTGGGTTCTGTTGCAGACGATTAGGGAGCCCTGCGTGTTACAACTGATGAGTGGAGTCATCTGTATGTGCAGAGCGGAGTCGGAGCGGGACGGCCAGGAGACAGGTCGTCTCGGATGCATTAGACACAAGCATGTCCTGCGTCGGTGACACCACGCACTCACAACTTCAATTTGACATGATTGCTCATGTTTTCTATTTTCTTTTCCGACAGCAAACAGAGAATCTGTCTGAAAATGAAATGCCAAAGCAAAACACGTGACACAAGTCCAAATTTTGGACAACAAACTTGTGTCCTTTTGCAGTCGGTCCTGTACACCTGAAAAGACCAGACTCGTGACCAAGCCACCAAACAGGTTCAGTGTCAAAGTCTGATCCAGTTTGTGTGCAGGATTCCCCTCCCCTCACAAAGATGCCAGTTTTGAGTTGAGGAGGGAGAAAACAATCAAACGGAACTCTCCTGAAAAGGACCACGTACGAGTATGTCGACCACGTCAAAAACTGCGCAGTCCAAGTTGGAGCCGGACCAACTCAGTCTTTGGCTTTTCTCTTTCAATAGAACCAACCTGCACTCAGTTTGTCACTCGTTCATCTTTGCAGGAGACGGGTATCTGTCGAGCGACGAGCTGGAGGACGAGTTGACGAGCGCGCTGCGCCGCGTCATACACAGCCGCAGCCGCCGGTAGACCCGCCGCCGCCACCGCCGCCACCGCCTCGACCAGGCCGAGCTGGATGCAAACCCGCGAAAGTCTTTTCGTCTGCAGATCAACTTCAAGATTAATTTGAGTTTGCCGCTATCTTCAGTTTTTAGTTTTTTTTCTCAAAAGGTCAACAAAGCTCTTTTAACAAACATTGGAACAAACAGAACATTTCGGAAACACTGGCAAAACTTCCTGCAAAACACCAATGTCGTTTTGCACAGTATCCTGTTTCTTCACAAAACATTGTGCAAACTGTCTGACGTGTTTTTTGTTTGTTGGAATGGAATATATGAATCAATTTTGAAACTCGAAACGCGTTCGTTCTTGTGCTTTCCTCAATGGTGCATTGCCTTCAGGAGACATCCACAGAAACAGATAGATCTTCATGACATTGATGCGAGTATCATTCGGTGCAAATGTTTGGAGTTCTTGAGTGCAAGTATGTTTGTCTGTGTGTGTCTTGGAATCTGAGCAAGAAAATTTGAAGTTATATTTGGCCTTCTTTTCTCGGCATATCTGCTCGCTGAACCACCCGACTTGTTGGAGGGGAGCTTGGCGTGTGTCAGATGGAATCCGAAAGATGTGTCCACCGACAAAACGAGCACCCAGCTCGTCCGCGCTCTCCATATCCGTCAGCCTGAGCTTGCAAGTTTTGAAGAGACGCTTTCAGTTGGACGTGGAACCATCTTGTCCACTGAGGTCGTCCTTTCTTCGCTGAATCTGACACGTTGTGAGGATCGATTCAAGAAGCTCGCCAATCCATTGGTTCTTTGGAAGTTCTGACAACACTGACCAAGTCTGGTGTGCACTGTACGAGGGAGATCCACGAAGTCCGGTTCGTCGCTAATTTTGAGTGTGTTCCTCAGGTTTCAACTCCCATTTGCCCATACCATCAGAAAGAAAAGGTACTAAAGATCATT
>JAAUXT010063151.1_pt1 | contig 21700 bp, 21 predicted proteins | sample 7278171 | NCBI WGS metagenome assembly JAAUXT01 (sample SAMN14350112, study PRJNA611818) | marine sediment metagenome | isolation source: surface marine sediment (1.8m) | place: French Polynesia: Moorea | collected 2018-08 | reverse complement strand
TTTCTACATCCATACCCCATATTTTCCACACTTCTAAATTCAAACTTTTTTACCTAAAGAACCCCAAAATTCAAAGTTCCCAAAATTATTCCTGGCACATTGTCCCAAACCCAAACCCAAATTGAACTGAAAGAGCCCAAAAGATCCAAAATTGATCCTCATCTTGACCATGAAACTGCTGTACTTTTGGTGAAGGCTGCCCACAGGTGATATGATTTCGCTTGCTCTGATTTCACTCCCTTTTTCCAAAAGCTCCCAAATCTCACAACCTCCTCAAATCACCCAAAAATTATATAAATTATACAATCATTTCAAAAAGAACAATCAAATGAAATGAAAAAGAGGAAGAAAGCAAAACTTGTGCCCTGTGAAAGTCAGCAGTCGCTCACTGAAAAAGCCACCCTGGAGTCAAATGGGGACTTGCTACTGGCGTCGATCGGCGAATAGTCCTGTCTTGAAGAACTTGAGCCGCAATTGGCAATGAATGCAGCCGCAATGAATGCTCAAGTCATCACAAGAAAAAGTATAAAGATCTCCGTTCTTGCTGCATAGTCTCGTGCTTTCAGTATCAACGGACTCCTTTGTCGGGGTTTCCAAACAATAAAAGAAGCACCGGTCACATTTGATCACGTCCTCGAACAGTTGAGATGATCACTGAAGTCGATTTGGATGGAGAACAATTGAGTTTGGTGCTTCTTCCATTCGAACTTGTCGGTACATCATTCACTCACTCTCCAGTTTCTTTTGAATTCACAAAACGAGTGCCAGTGAAAAAGATCGCTTTTCTGCGCGCGCGTCGCTGTTGGAGACAAGTCACAGCGTCAGAATACAGAACAGAACAGTCAAGACAGGCAGTGTTGCTTTCATTGATCAGTCAAGATAAACAGCGTTGTATTCATTTGTCACACAGTTAACAGTGACAATGGTGTGACAACACCCCACTGTCTGGTTCGGATTTATTCTTGGAACTACTCCAGGACAAGGTTTCTAAGCTCACGAGAATGCCACAAATGAATACATGTCCTCAAACAAGTGCGATTCACCTCTGGTAAGGTTGGAAAGAGAATGAAACTCTGTCAAAACAAAACTGAACCTTCTGGGTACCGGTAAATAGATTTTGACGTGAAAAGTCATGTCACATTCACCTCCACAACTTTCGATAGAAGGTCTGCTCACGCCAAATATCTCAGCGTTCCTCGACAAAATAAACTCTGGTTACAAAACATGAAATCTCAGCGCTGCAGAGTTGATCAAGTCTAATCCGAGTCTCCGTCAGTGTCACTCATCTCAACCTCGGTGCCTGACACCGAAGAGTCCGTGAAGTCAGAATCAGTCAAAATTTCCTCGTCACAATCCTCGTCTGAATCCTCCTCGTTGTTCGAGTATTTGTTGTCAATGTCGTCCAGTTCTGGCAGATTCAGATACTCCTTGATGGCGTCAGGCAAACCAAGATGATCTATTTTCTCGGGAAGGCTTGTACCCAACGTTCGGCGGATTGTGATTCTGCAGCATTCTGCCAGAGTTCTTGGTTGACCAGAAATTTCCTCAAAGTAGGAGATGATGCTGTTTTTCGCACTTTCGGAGATGATAACATCGCATTCCAGCGCGCTGTACCTGCACATCAACAAGGAAAGAATTGAAGGTGGAAGAATCTAGAATAACAAAAGTTCCCACGTTGGTTGACCACCATCAAACGAACTTTTGATTGCGTTTTGAAACGTACCATCTGAGATTCGATTCACACCAGGTGGCCGTGGCGCCTCGGCTGCTTCCCGCAGTCCACAGCATTTTCACAGTACCCACGTTCCCCAATCGAGTCGCAACTTCGAATGGAGACTGAAAAAGACGCCACTGGATTTTGAGAACAAGCAAAACATCATTTCACTCCTGATCCTCCCTCGCCACACACAACACAAAAACAACAATTCCAATCAACAATGGCCTTGATGTAGTTGTCTGTAGGACCCTGAAGAAATTTTTACTGAAGCGCAAAAATGCTTTGGGGAACCTGCCTGCAAGTCTTCGTCTGAATATGCTTCCTCCACATTGTTTGTTATCACACACAAGTCGAACTTCCCATTGAGATTGGCGTCACACCCGAATCTGAGGATTCCTTTGATGACGTTGAGCCCGTTCCAGGGGTAAACCCTGCAGCCCCTGATAGCACACACGAGTGGAGTGCGGCCGTGTAGGTCCCGCTGGTTTGGGTCCGCGCCGTGCTGAAAAGCAAACTTCTTGGTTTAACTCGTGTGTACCTATTGGAACTGATGGCAGAAAGTGAAAAGGTGCAGAGCTACCGCACACGGAAATAGTGTCGACAGTTGTCGCGAGCGCTTACCTTGAGCAGTGTGAGAACATTCTCCGAACACAGCCTCTCACAGGCCAATGTCAACGGAAGTTTTCCTTTCTCATCACACTCGTTCAAACAGAATCCACTGCCAAACTTTGACTCCAGCAGAAACCGCAAGCATTCAAAACTGTTTGAGATGCAGCACATGTGAATGGCTGTACCGTGCTCCATGTATTTCTGCATACAAAATAACACAGTGGGAAGTGATTTAGTTTCAAGAAATACTTTGCTTCATCTCGACATGTCTCCAAGTTCTTCCTGAAAGGAGACGGCTGTGCACGCAGGAATTCAGCTGGTTTTCCGTTTCTCACCTGATACACGTTGCAGTCGTGATCAACGAGCAGCTTCACAAGAGCCAGATCGTCCCGCTTCACGGCCATCACGAATGGAGACAGGCCGATGGAATTCGTCTGGTTGACATATGCACCTTTCTCAATGAGGTACTGTACCACCGGACCCCGCTGAGCGGCCGTCGCCAAGAACAGAGGTGAGCGACCTGATCCGTCCGTCTGAAACGAAGGGGCTCCGATTTCTCCAGATCAAAGACGTTTTTTCCCTGCCAGGTTCGAAAGATATTCTTCGGCACAAACGTCACGTGCTTGTGTGTGTAATAGACTTGCCTGTTGAAGATTTGCTCCCTGATCGAGCAACAACTTGACAGTGTCGACGTTGCCATTTTCACAAGCTTTGGTGAGGGGCGAATGACCAGAGTAATCGTACTCGTTCACATCAGCTCCCGCCCTGACAACGAAGTGCAATAAAAATTACACGGTGTTTCCCAGCAAGAGGCGGAAGATGTGCGAAGAAGTAAAATCAAATCGTCATGTGATCACTTGCTCGATGAGTAGTTTCGTGCATTCAGTGTTTCCTTTCTGAGCGGCGAAAAGAAGAGGTGTTTGTTGGAAGAAATTCTTCTTGTTTACATCACTTCCGGCTTCAATCAAAACCTAAATTCAACGGAAATAAATCCTTTGATCAAGCAACAAAATTATACTCATTTCCAGTAGATTTTCCTGACTTTACCTCAGTTCATGTGATTCAGATCAGCATCCGTACCTTCACGATATTTGCGTGACCTTTCGAACAGGCCACCATCAGACCTGTGTCCCTGTCGTACACATTGGGTAAATCCACAGCAGCTCCAGCTGAGATCAATTCTTTTATGCAGTCAATGTACCCTCGCTCCGCAGCGTAATAAATTGGATATGCCCCTGGGATAGGTTGAAGAAAACATGTGCTCCGGTCTTCACTTGCTTGTTGTCAATACCGCAAGCCTTTGGCCAACAACATTGTCTTCGAAAAAAATCAAACCTTTTTTGTCTTTGACATTGAGAAAAGTCTTCGAAACAGCTTGAGGGGATTTCTTCACTTTCCCTGAGAGCGCACTTTTCACGATGTCCAGATTTCCTTTTCCATACCGCAGCACGTAATGCAGCGAGTTTCTGTCAGTGACATCTTTGTGACTGACATTTGCTCCTAATGACGGAAAAGGAAAAGAACTGTAGTTCTGTTTGAAGACAGATATGCCAACCATTTCCGAATGAAGGACCCAAACCTGCCTGCGTCAAGCAGAGATTGAAAACATGCAGAAGACCCAACTTTGGCTGCCGTCAGTAGTGCTTCGTTGATCTCTTTCTTCGCCCACTTTTTGGACAGAAGACATTCCAGGAGAGCTTCGCATGAGTTTTGACTCACCAGATCATTGAGACTGCAGAGAAAAGAAAAGGTCGAACGAACGACTGTATTGTATATAATTGGCTGTGTTTTGCATAACTTTTCTGACCCTTTGAACATTCCTGAAGGCTCCACCAAATGTCTCAATGTCACGCGAACAAGTTCAATGTACCTCAAGTTGTTGCTGGTGGAAGCCATTGCATCTGAAAACAGAAGACTCCAGTTGTCATCACAACCAATACATATATGAAGCCGCGGTTCTTCCGCAGACCCAGAAATTGTTTTCGTTGGCGCTCACTACCCCAAACAGTGGACAAAACGACGGATTAGTTTGTCCCGACGGCAGAAATGAAAGGTGCAAACGATCAATTTTGGTGCCAATAAACGGGCCAAAGCCCCTGCTAAGAAACACATTGCAAGGCAGCTGTCTGTCTGGACATAAACAGTTCAGAATGTTCTTGTGTGAGAGTGACATGCTTTTCGGAAATGCGACCAAGAGCAAAGTCCCCTGGTCTACGAGCGATCTACGTAGCACAGGGCAGCATTGCACGGCAATGCAACAAAATCACTTGCCTGGCTTTGGTTCACTGAGGCAGGTCAGAATCAAGCTCAAGGCAGTGGCATTTGCCCAAGTGGTTTTTCAACAAGAAAACAAACCAAAAAGCAACAAATTGAAAACGACAAAATTTGCAGCAGTTGAACTGTAGACTCGCTGGTGCCCGCGATTTATGTACTAACTGGGCCAGGTTCACTGGGTGTCAAATGTGTGTAAGATCGAGATACCCACAGCGAAAATGTTACTCTTATTGAGTAAATCAAAGTATATTTATAAACAAAATTATTCAATACAAACAGTGAAATATTTATACCATACACTGCAGAAATATAATATTATTTCCTCTGGCCTCTGGGCGACTTGTCAGTCTGCGCCGTTGCAACGGTGTCGAAAATATGAAGATGGCCGCAAATGATAATTTTCACAAAAACACTTTGGTGCTTTTGGCCAGATCACTGGCGTCAATCAAGGATATCCCCTGGGAGAAGGTGAGTTGTGTCAAGTTGGAACTTTGGAGAACCACTGTTGGTGAAAGGGACAATGTTAGAGAAGTGTCATCAATATCTGTGCAGGTCCAGTGTTTGACGAAATTAAATCGATTGGACAGGGATCAAAAGCAAAGTGGGATTGGACTCTGGATTCTGCAGATCTACTCCACTTGCTGACAGGATTGTCGAGCACCCATTTGAAGAAATAAGCTCAAAATCCTGGCTTCAGTCTGTGGCAAAAAGATGTCTCCTTGTCTCTTGAAGCAGTCCTACAGCGCAGGTGACTGTCGTCGGCTCTGCATCCCCCCGCACACACACACACACACACACACACACACACACACACACACACACACACACTGCCTTCTGGTGCAAACTTTTGAGCCAGTGACTTTCTTGACCGAACATTTGAGCATAAATCAGCGCACAGGTCAGAATATCCGAGATAAAATGTTGGGTGACAGAGTCACAACCTTTGCAGGACAAAGGTTCGTTTTGCCCTTCATGCCCAAAAGAAGCGTTTCAACAGGTTTGCAAAACAGTGCAGTGTGTAGAAGAAACCAGTGAATTTTATGAGGCTTGAAGTTCGTAACTGGTCAGCTTGTGTCAGAAGTTGGAAGGATTTTGAAAGGTGTACTCACGCGGCAGAAGGAAACGAAGTACGAGATTTCTTCTGCCAAACCAGACTTGAACTTCAAGCGGCGTGCTCGAAAGATGTCTGAGTGAACTTGAACGAAAAGTTGTGGGCCTGGAAAGGGCATGTTGTCTTGCACAACGTGGTGTCATCCACTGTGGCCCAATGGGGTTTGCATGAATCGGATTGTTGGTTGTTCGGATCACAAAGTCTGATTTGCTCAGCACATTCTGGTTGCACAACGGTTGCACAACGTGATGCAACAACTTCGGGGGGGGGGGCACACCAACAAATCTGGAGTGTACGATCCATTGTCACAAATGAAAAAGTAGCCGGTACCACAGGTCCTTTCACACCTGTCCTATGAAGAACGATTTCCAGAATCCGTGTTGTTTTTATTTCCCTTTTTGCAAGAGCTGTGGGGAAAAACAGACTGTATTCTGATTTTTGAGTTCCCGAAGCAGGCACTGTACGTAGATGTCAACATTTCGTGTGTCTCTGGGTGTCGGTTGCACTCCTCGCAACATGTGTCTCTTGAGAGGTTTGCGTTTTGTTTTTTCAAAGGCGAAACGGTTGTTAGATCTGTGCCCCAAAGAATCCAGCAGTGGAATCATCCGCATCGATCAGCGAGCGCAAGATGCTGTCATTGCACTCGGAATATTTCTCCTGGAATCAGGACTTCAGGTGAGACCTGCAATGTGAAACACAATTCGAACCAATCTGCAGCAGTGTGTTGACAAACAACACGTTGACTCTGCACCTGTAAGTTTTCTGACAACCGCCACGGTGACGATGGATTCTTTGCAGCATTCAGAGACGATAGTGCCCTACCTGCTGTCCGTGCTGAAGGGTCTACCCAAAGCACAATGGGTTCCTGCGTCTTCACCGTCTGGACACAGTGAGTGGGAACAATTTGTCTGGTATGTTTGGGATAGGCACTCAACACTTTATGTGATGCTACTTTCTGTACCCACACAACGATTTCTTTACAGAATTGCCGGTCAGCGAGTGTTTCGGCTTCAGTCTCAACACTCTTCTGAGCGATGTTGCAGCCAGAGACACAGCGCTCCGGAATCAGGTGACAAATTATGTTCATCATGAGGGACAAACCCTTGTTGCCACGGGTGTGAAAGTGTATCGAATGAAATGGTTGTTTTCGTTTTCAGATTTTGCCAGCGCAACTGGAAGTGTTTCAGGTGTTGGCGCGGTTGATACAAGGGCCCCATGACATACCGAAAGGTTTGTTTTTTTTTCGCGACTTTAATTTGTATTGAAACAAAGGAGAAAACATTTTTTTACATATTTTGCTTGCTGGATGGATTTTCGAACGTGCGAACGTATGTCACGACATTTGTGCCGAGATCATTGTTGCACATTTCAAACTTTGTGTTTTTACACAGAAAGTTCCCATGGCCATCTTCAAGAGCGTTAGTATTTCTTACAAACACAAAACCCCTCTGAACTCAGTTCGTGTATAAATACTGGATCTTTCAAGACGCTTCTTCAGAACCTGTCTTGCCTGAGTCTGGCTTCGTCTGTGTCGCGAAAAAAACCCCAAAAAACTTTCAAATCTTGGCATTTCACTGAACGGTCTCTGCTGAAGAAACGACGTCGTCTTGTTCAGGCAGCTTCTGATTGAATCTTGTGCCTTCACATTATCTGTTTGTTGTTTGTATTCCTTTCTCTGCATCCTGGTGGTTGTTACCTCAGCTGCGCTGCTGTGAAAAGAAGTTGTTCAAGTACGAGTAGAGTACGGCAAGACTGTTTTGAAACGACGAGAAGACAAATTCACAATTAATTCATTGAATTTCATCCTTTTGCAGGCTTGCTTTGTCGAGTCAATATCCCGCTGTTTCTCGGCATCGCGCGGTCATTGGGCCGCTGTTCCGAAGACGCGGACCAGAGTTTGTTTGCGCAGCTCTTTCCGGCACCTGTCATCCCCACCCCTCCTCCAGTGCCTGTGCCAGTACAGAGACCACCGTCACCCAAAAAGGTGCGTGTTCCAATGCACTGCTGAAAGAGTCAACAGGCAGGATTCTTTGTTTTGTGGTGAGACCAAAAATCGGAATTTCCCATGCTTCAGGGGAGTGTAAAAACCATCGGAATCGGTATTTTGTTGCAGACATTTCCTCAGTTCCGACCCATAATTCCACGCACGCTGTCCTCAAATCTGTTGAGCGATGCGCACAAGCAGTCCATGTTTTCGTCGCACCCCGACCTGTCTGCAGCTGCACTGTCCACCCGGCAAAGGTCTCCGTCGCCCATCGAGGTGAGTACCGGAGAAGCCACAGTACTTTGGTGTTGAATAAATATTCGCAATTTTTCGGAGCAGAATTTGTTCGTGCTTGGTGACTACAGAATTCATCATTCCAAAGTCCTATCAGCTGATCCCGTGGTGTGTGAGTTTGAAGTGAAGCTTTGCAAGAAATATGTTCTGTTCTGGCGAAATTTGACAAACCAAATAGTTTCCGGTGTTGTTTGAAAACAGTTTTACACTCCTGCGACTGGAGAGGAAGAGGTAAACAAATTTGTCTGTGTGTAGGCTTTGTTGTGCAGATTTTTTTTTTCTTTTGAGTGACGTTTGTTGTGATGTCAATCTGTTTGATTTGAAGCGTGGCCGGAAGCGTTTCAAGAATTTTGACAGGGCGAAGAAGAAGAAACAACATTTTTATTGCATTTTTTCTTGACTTCCTTTTCGCGTATGTTGTTTGCTTTTGATGCTGTGTTTAGCCACAACGTTTCTTTTAACAGTGGAGAACCCCACATATCGTTTTCTTGAACACAAAAACCTCTTGTACAAACGTCACTCCGAAATAACTTGAGGAAAGCAAGGGAAGGAGAACAGATTGTTTTCCCACAGTGTTGTGCAGAGAGTACATGGGATGGCAATGCAAACCCTCGAAAATAACACGAAATTTTGCTCATTTTCTGTGATGAATAATCCACTTTCTGACACCTTCTGTACAGCATCCTCAAGACTTTTTGCAGTTTGCAAAAGGAAAACGAGTAAAGTTGGAGTGTTTGGTAGCTTGGGTCAGTTCGTTCTGTCCAACAATTTTTTTCCTGAAAACAAAAAGAAGATCGAATTGTGTTGAATTCCCGTGCCATGAGTGGAAGAGGTCTTTCTGTTGCGTCGCCGTTTTGAACACCGTTTTATTCCTTCGCACAGGTTCCGAAACCCGCGAAGCCACTGACTGAAGAAATCGATCCAACAAAATACTACTTCGACAGAATTGGCTCGTCGTTCGAAAAAGACGATGGAAAGACACCACTGGAAACTCACGATGACACGAGTCCCAGTTTGTACCTTTCCAGCACTCAGTTGCAGAGCCTTCTAAATGTGGTAAGATTCCGACGCTGTGGAGTCAAATTGAGATACGTTTGGTTTGTGGTGTCGAGCTGCTGAAAGACGGGTAATCACACACAGGCCAAGAAAATCATGAGCAAGGAGGCGCTGTCGACCCTGGACACGATCACCGCCGAAGTGCACCAGGTGGGAATATTTGTAACTTTGCTGTAGAATTCTTACTGGAAACACGCGTGAAGTCTGACTTTGCTGCTGCTTCTGATGAAATAACAAGCATTTTTGTGTCGACACAGGCTGCGGTGACATCAGGCAGTAAATTTCCGTACAAGTCCTACAGCGAAGCAATCACCCTTTCCACGGTCAAACTGTTGAAGCACTGTCTCAGTCAGCAGAAAAGTAAGTCCGGCTGTTCCGTGTTCGTTTTCATCCGACTCTTCCAGGGTAGCAGGAGATGCATCGCAATTTGAACTGTCGCTGTTTTGTAGATTTACCTCCTTCGTTCACAAAAGATGTCCAGGACTTCGTCAAGAATCTGTACCACGTCGGTCAAACGGCGTTGCAGAGCAAGGACCATCACACAGACGCTGAAAAATCGGGACTGAACCCATTTTCATTGACCATACAGAGTAACGTAGTCTGTATTGAGCTGCTGCTGTGGGCAGTGAGAGAAGAACCGGGTACGTGAACTTGTGTGTAACGCATTCTATCCGAAATAGTCCACGAAAGAAATTGGTCTCATGAATTTGGGCGCTTGCTTGCAGAAGCCGAAAGTTTGTGTAACAGACTGACTGAGAAGATTTACGCCGTGCATGATTACAAAACACTGATTGCACACCATCCCCTGTTGCTGGCAGCGCTACACACGCTTGGTAAGGTTTGACACCGGACGTACCCAAAATGGGCACACGTTCACCAGAATGGACTTGGCTAATTTGTCCTTTCCAACAGGAAAACTGGCTATGAAATTCACACACTTGTCGAACACGGTCACGTCGTCGCTGAGAGATTTTCTGGTCAACCCGTCGCCAATACTGAGCAAACTGAACAAGTATGCTGCAGGATCTGGCTCCACAAAAGCAGGTTCGTCCAGTGTGTAATTTGAAAGACATTGCGGCGACAAATTTAGCTTGATATTTTCAGAACCCTTCACAGTAGTCTGTTTCGTTTCCAGGAAAATTTTCTATCATGGTCACCGACGACTCGAAGCCATTTTATCCAGACTCGTCTCAAAGAGGAGGACCACGATCCAAAATTACCTTGATCTTCGAAAGTTTGAGAGATGCGGCGATTGAGAACGTGTGCAGGTGAGTTTCGGGTTCTTGCAGTTTCAGTCGAGATGACATGACACCAAACTTCGGTGATCATGATGATGATTCGTCGTCTCCGCAGAGCATTGGAGGCGGGTCTGGCGATCGACCCCGAGTGCGTTCAGGCCTTCCTGGCTTCACTGTCCAACAGACTCTACACCGCAGAGATGAGTGACAGGTGCGTCCCGACCCCCGCTCAGAGGTGTTGTCGCCTGTTCCCACAAATGACGAGTTTCAACACACGTCAGATCTGCCGAATTTACAACGTTTGGATGTTTGCATTGCCTTGGAACTGCTCAGGTCTGCGAACACGGCTGGATTCGTTTGCGTTGTTTTCAGGGAGTCGACGCTGACGACGATGAACACGATCCTGACCCTGGGTCACGTGGGGGTCGCGCTCAAGGACGTGCCGCGCACCGTCGAGTCGGTGCTGCAGATCTTCCAGCAGCGCTTCTGCTCGCCGCCGTCGCCGCTCGACGTTCTCATCGTCGACCAGCTCGGCTGCATGATCATCGCCGGATGCGTAAGCTGCGTCTTTTGTGCCGTGAAGTCACCACGCTTGACTCAAGCTGGAAAGTCGTGTGACGTGACACTGATGTTCGTTTTCTTTTCATGTCGTGTAGTTCTTGTCTTTGTTGTCTTGCAGCCCACTGTTTACGGCGAGATCATGACAATGTTCAACAAAGTGAGCATCGAGAGCAGCGGAGCTTACAGCATGAAAGATCACGGGGCCAGTCATGGATACAGGTACATTATTCCACGCACAGCTTTCTCGCAGAACGTCACTGTGGTTCTCGACTTCTTCTATATCAGCAGCTTCAAGAGAAATCTTGTCTTTGCAGGCACGTGTCTCTGGCTGTGATCAACGCATTTGCAAATATTGCTGCGAACATACAGGAGGAATCAAAAATGGACGACTTGCTTGTGAAGTTGCTGGAATTGTTCGTGCAGCTGGGTTTGGAAGGAAAACGAGCCAGCGAGAAAATAGCCAGTGCAGCTTTGAAGGTCAGTGTACACAACACGAACATTTTTGACATTGGGGGGATGCCGGGTGGAGAGTCAAGTCGTGGTGCAGTTATGCCGTGAAATTGGAACTCTTTTCAGCGATCAAAGGTACAACCACACAACCTTTGGGAAAATTGCGTTGTGTTGTTTCATGTTCGTGTTGTGTTTCCAATACATTGTGTATTCTGTTCCTGCTTTTGTTTCCGAATTCGTTGTGAAGTTTTTTCTTGCGGCGATGCAGAGACAAAAAGAGCTTTGTCCATAGAAATGTCATTTGGTCGTTTTCTGACTTCAGGCCTCAAGCAGCGCAGGCAACTTGGGCGTGCTCATTCCGGTCATTGCTGTGGTGAGTTTATCTTCAAAGGAGCATTTTTCAATTCGGACTTTCTGTGCTTTGAACAATGACCTGTCTCGTCATCAGACACCAGTTCAACGTGATAATTCCTGTTGTGTTATTTGCAGCTGACGAACCGACTTCCTCCAATCAGCAATCCCAAACCCCGCCTGCACAAACTATTCCGAGATTTCTGGTTTTACTGCATCGTTATGGGTTTTGCCACAGAGGACTCGGGTGAGTTTCCTGGAGTTTAGCGACAGATGAAGCTGTGTGAACCAGGAGGTCTTTTGCTCTCAGTGGCGAATGTCTCGACGTCTTTCTTGCAGGGCTCTGGCCAGAGGAGTGGTACGAAGGAGTTTGTGAGATTGCGAGGAAGTCGCCGCTTCTGATTTTGAAAGAGCACCTGAGGTCCGAGCTGCAGTACACCTCAGCGCTGAAAAACGAGCACGTGTCTCCGGTGAGAACCCCAGCCGTGTTCACTGTTGCGCTGACTGGTGTTCGCGTTTCCCTTTCTCTGTGCTTAGTGTTGAGCTGGTTTTCACAGGCTGAGTTGAACGAGCTGCGAACCAACATCTTGAAACACCTGGACTACCCCGCCGAAGTCACACCCTTCATCAACAAATTAAACTTTGCACAGGCGACCTACCTGTTCTCAGTATTCAAGTTGGAATCGTTGAGGTGAGCTGCGCCGTGTACTTCTTTCGAACTGGAAATTCATTTGCTTGTTTGACATGAAATTGGCACAGTTGTCTACTCTTTGGACAGAATCACTCACACGAAAGATCCGTCAGCTTTCCACGGACTCTTTCAATACTTGGAGGACAAGACAATCATTGCAGACAAAGCAGGTGTGAATCATGTATTTCATTTTTGAAACAACTCGTCTCCATTGGACCTACAGCTCTGAATGCATTTTGAGTTCCGTGTTCCTTTTGCAGAAATGTGGAAGTGCATAACGTCAGTGGCGGACAAGACATACCAGATTTTCTTGAATACCTTGTCTCAAAAGGTCAGCAGTGCACGAGCAGTTCGCTTTCCTGAGCTGTTGACGTGTGTAACAAGTGAATTCAAATCATACAATGCGGATTGCGCCATTTGCAGCCTAAAACGGAAGAACGTGAAAAGGAAATGGAAATTCACGCCCAGTTTCTACTTGTAAAGTTCAACCACATTTACAAACGAATCAGAAGAGTCGCAGATAAATATCTGTCCAGCCTCGTTGACAAGTGAGTATTTCCCAGTATTTCGAAGTGTTGAATTTATGTTCGCGCAGGCTAAGCCAGTGATTGAGATGTTTTTACAGATTCCCCCATCTGCTGTGGAGCGGCAAAGTTCTGAAGACCATGCTGGATATTCTGCAATTGCTTTCTCTGTCATTGCAAATGGTAATGTCAGCGTTTGAAACCTCCGACGTTGTTCAGATACAGACTGGCATGTCGTCCTGGTGTGTTGTCGCGATGGTCACGTGCATGTGAATTGTTTTTGCAGGATCCGAATGACAGAGCTCCCGAATTTGAAGTTCCAGGCACGCCGTACAAGATGATAGTCATGGATAACATGGCAGACAGGGAGGTGCGCACATTGTTGCCTGCGCAGAAAACATAGAATTTGTGAACGTGACGTAGCACTGGCTTTGGCTGTGCCGCGATGTTTTTGGTGTGTGTGTGTGTGTGTGTGTGTGTGTGTGTGTGTGTGTGTGTGTGTGTGTGTTGTAAAGATTGAGCTCTTTGCAGACGACGGTGAAAGACTTCGCTGCGCGCAGCATCGGGATTCTACAGGAGGCGATGCGCTGGGCGCCGAGCACGACGCGCTCGCACCTCATGCAGTACCTGCTGCAGATGGACCACTCGTCGCGCGGCCTCTACCAGCACAGCGGCCTCGCGCTCATCACGGAGAGCGTGCTGCGCCACGCCGGCTACAATCGCTCCGCCGCGGCGCTCGGGGTGAGTACGCCACACTGCTGTTTGTGGAAATGTGTCGGTTCTGCTGCTGCATGCCTCCGAACACCGTGTGACTCGCTGGTGTCACCGTACAAACGTTCGCCTTCGAAACGTCACATTGGACAATGCGCCTTCACATTCTTTGAACTGTATCTTGTCTCACAGCGACTTGGGGAATACTTCCTCTCTTGGGGGTTCGAGCGAATGAAAATGTGCCTTTGCTGCAAACATTTGCACAATGCATATTGTTTCTACCGGCTGAACTGTTGAGTGAATGACGGCTGATCATACACCGATCTCACGCGCTTTGTTCGTCCTTGTGTCACTTGTAGGTTTTTCCGAGCTCTAGTTTTGGAAATATCGTGGTACATTTGACATTTTTGGTCTTCTCACCTTGCTAGAGTTAAGAATTGTAATTAAAAATTCCCAAAGTAAGCGAAGTGCATGTCTGAATAAATCGCAGTGAAAAGGAATCTTCACTTTTTGCAAAGCATGAATCCATTCCCAGTTGAATTTGCTTTCAGCTCAGGACGCCATCAAATAAAGACCTGCCCAGTTTGGGCAAATCCCCTTCTTACAAAGACCTAAACAAACTCGTAAAAAGCCCCTCCTTCTCAGACGCAATAGTGGTATGTAAGAAGCAGTGAACGTAGATGTGGATTGAAAGCTTTCGCTGTGACCCTTTTCTTGTTTGAGAAAAATATTTTCTTGCTGCTTCTGGCTCGTATCATCCTGATTTTGAAGTTCTTCTGTAAGAGGGTAATTTGATTGGGAATAGGTCAAATCGTGGAACAAGAGCTAAAGCACAATATTTTTTCCAAGTTGATCGTCAACAGTTGCGTGAATTTGATGGGAGGGAGATGAACTTTGGCTGTTCCATCGGAAATGTTTTTCTGAGTCTCCTCTGCGCTGCAACTGCATCACAGTTTTCATCACAATTTGTTTGAAATTACTTCACCACAGCAGAGTGATAGATTTTGTACATACAGTGACATACATTCACATGGTGCTGTTCAGACACTGTTTTTCAGCACAAGGCAAAAGCCGGACTTCTTACAGATTTCAGTGCACTTCCCCCCCCCCACCACCACACACACACCTCTGTTGCGGACCGTCTTCGGCAGTTTCGTGAATCTGGAAAGGGGGATAAAGCGGGGGTTCTGCTTGGACACTGCTTGATGTGCCGTTCCTTCAAAGTGTTGTTGTGAGGTGTGCTTTGCCCCGAGAACATGTTTCACACTGTTTCATGACGTGCTGTATTCTCTGCAGAGCGCCAGCCTCGAGAGGAGACCAACCTGTGTGACCAGCGACTCTTCCAACTTCATGGCCAACCTGACCTTGAGGAGCAGATTTCTTGGGGAGGTGAGTGTTGACTCAGAGAACTGGCAGAGTTGGGTTTGGTCAGCGATTTGGTTTTTGCAATTCTCCAATGCCATGTGACCCTGTTGGTCAGATCGCGGGAATGAGGGCGGCGTTCCCCGAGGACGAATCTCACCTGGTGTCGCTGCTGCTGAACCAACTGGATCAGGCCTGTCAGGGCCTCAGTGCAGAGGAGTCCAAGTCCGTTCTCTTTCGGACCACGGCGCTTCTTATCACTGCCAACAGTATGTGCATTCGATTTCAACCTCGTGTTTGTCATCGAAAACGTTGTGGGTCTTTAGAAATGATCGGCGTGTCGAATCAATTACATTTCACGTGCGCACTTTCAGCGTTTTACCGAGAGTTGTTGCATGCCGTCTGCTGGGCACCGATCAAGCACTTCACAGAGCCGACGATGGAGGCGGCGGTGGCTTGTTGGGAGTGGCTGTTGGCTGCGAGATACGAGTGGAGTCTTCAGGTGAGGCTGTTCGCTTGCGACAAGAGAGTGCTATTCAAGAAATTGGATTGGACGTCATCAAAAGCACCTGTTTTCTGAACTCCCTTGACAGTTTTTCGAGGAGTTGGCAGGTGCGTGGCAGGTGACGGTGGACATGAAGTTGGGCATGTTCGAGGAGCACAAGATGCCGGACGATCCGCTCGCGGTGCCCGAGGGCGTCACGCTCACGCCCAACCCGCCGTTCGTCGCGCCGCACAGCGTCTGGACAAAGGTGCGTGTTCCGTGTCGGTTGCGTGTCACGGCTGCGTCCAAGCTGGGTCCTTTTTGGCAGCGTACAGCTGTGTTAGCACGAATTATCTCGCACGATGGTGAGTGTTCTTGCGTTTTTCAGTTCTTGGCAGAGCGGGTGGAGATGGCAAAGTTTTGCAGACAAGATCAGGCTGAGGTCTTCGCCAGCATGCTTCAGAAATCCCTGGGAATCCACGTGGGAAAGGGGAAGGGAACGATGACTCGACACGGCGCCACTTTTGGCTGCAGATACAGGTGATGCAGCGTGGTTTCGTCGATCTGTTGAACCACTGTGGTGTGGCTTCCGAGAGAGGAAAAGATGAAGAAGAAAATGTGCGCATTGTTTGCAGATTGCTGACGATGGGTCTGATGTTGCTCCAAAGTGAAATTTTGCCCAACACGATGGCGAAGAGCGTGCTGCGGGAGAGAATTTACGCGGCTTCGCTCGACTATTTCAGGTGAGTGCTGCACACACAACCAACCAACGCCGTTCATTTGTACAAAACTATTTTGGGTTCCGCATTGAAAGTGGCGTTTTGATTTCAGCGTTATGCCTACGTACCCAACTCAGCGCGGCTTGGATCTGCGTGACGACATTCTGTCGCTCGTCAAGTTCTGGCACGTGATGCACTCGGACAAAAAGTACATGAAGAGCAGTGACATTGTGATACCAGGTTTGTTGACGACTTCCATGGACAGAGCTCGGCACACGCAAGAAGGATCTCAAGTGCTGGCATTCTTGGCCATTCTGTGCAATTTCACATGAACCAAGTTTGCCACGCGGCGCAAGTTCGTCATGGTCTCATTTCGTGATTTTCACCAACCCAATCTTCCCGTTGTGCAGACACCGGCAGCGGCGCGGACCTGAGTCCCGGTACGTACGGACTGCAGGGCGACCTGCGCGGCGGGAGCGCTGCCGCCTTCGAGTACGGCAGTGGCGGCGGGTCCGGGGCGGCGTACACGAGCAGCGCCGGCTCGTCCCGCTCCCAGCCGAGCGCCGGCTGGATGAACACGCTCTCCAACAGATCCTCCACCTCCAAACGATCCGCCGGAACCAGCGGCAGCCAAGGTGAGACAGCGGTCTTGTTTCAAATTGCTTTGAATGACACCAACAGGAAAATACGGGTAGTGACAGACTTTTGTTGCACTTGCGTTTGAAGCAGAAGTTGGCATGACGTCGAGGGCAGAAACTGTTTCGTTTGCAAGGGACAACACTCGATCGTCAGTGCAGCTGCAACAAAAACCCAAAGTTGCGGCTTCAACATCGAGCTCAAAGCGGGGTAAAATGTGGGAGATGTGTTGGTGTCTGGTGTGATCTGTGCTGGTTCAAGGAGCGGCCTCCCATCTTCACCACTCAAACGTGGATCCGCTTTCAGTCGTGTCCGTAGCTCCCAGTAGGATGATCGTATCGACCCACGTTGTGCCCATCAAATCATCCTTGGTGTCAGTGCCTCGGGTTCATTCGTGTTTGTTCTTTGTCTGAATTTCGTTCCCAGATTCATGGTTGAAACACCTGTTCCCGCACGAGTTCGGCAAAAGACTTTCCATCTGACAAAAGATTCGGTTTCTTACTTCTCACAGAACGTGTTTCGTGTTTCTTTGACTTCTCGGAAGAATCTACATCGGAGCAGATTCACATTGTCACTTGCTGCACATGTCCTTGTGCATTTTCAAACACAGCGCAAACAGCAGGACACGAATCTTCAGCACCTGGGAAGAAAGTCACACTCAGTGAGGCGATCACAATAATCCCCAGCATCAGTCGATCGTCAGGCGGCTCAAGCAAATCTAAACCAAAGCACTTGTTTTGTTCCTCCAAACCAGGTAGATTCTTTGGTGGCCAGGGGATTGTTCGGTTCATTGTTTGTTTTGTTTCGTTGGGTTCAGCAATGTTTTTGACAGTATCGTTGTTGTTCAATTTTTGTTCCGAGTCTTTCATCACAGGTAACAGATGTTGAATTCTCAGTAAAATCCGTAAAATTGATCTCGCGCAGCAAGTGTCACAAATGAGTATTCCGAGACGACGCTGGATGCAATATTGCTGTCATTGCACTGTTTGAGTGTCATGTTTCGTTTGCAATGGTAGTGGTACAAGAGCGAGGAAGTGACCACGGAGTGGAACAGTCAGCCAATTATTTGACTGTCCCAGTCGCTTCAAGACCAGGTAATGGGAGCGGTATTGCCAACATCGGTTGGTTTCATTTGCGTGTGGGACTCTGAAGACGGAGCTCGTGCTTTGGGACTTCTCTGTGGTCGCTGGAACAAAAGGATCTTTCGTTCACAGTGCCGTGTTGGTGTTGGTTCGTTGGGGCCTGCAAGTTCTCGTGTTGTGTGACAACGGAAATGGTTTCGTGCTTTGGACAGGGTTTCGAATAATTGTTTTGTTCGCGCCATGTATCTCGTGCAATACAGGGTGTCCGGAATCTGCACATCGATCTCACCCCGTTGTTGAGAGGAGGGGGCTGCCTTGAGGTTTACATTTTTTCACCAATTCAAAACCAAATCCTGTCTCGTCTAGATTTTCCTGTCACTGTTGCTTCCCCTTCCACTTGCAAAATGCTTTCAAAACCTGAACATTTTTTTCGAATTCAAGGGAAATTGTTTACCTGGAAATTTTCGTGTCATTTGGATCCCACCCTTTGCAAAAATGTCTGATGAAAACATCTTGGATCCACCCTTCGCAGTTCATTTCAGCAGATTTTGACAAATTAGCCTGTGCCAAATGGTTTTGGGAAGGGGCATATGTCTACGTCGTTGGGTTTTCTTGTTCTTCTGCAACATGTCAAATGAGTGATAATGATTGAACCACGCAAAATAATTTTTTGCGTTTGTGAAATTCTTTTCAGGCACCACTCGAAGAACGAAGCAGTCGACTGTTCACTTCATCCGCGACTACATGCGCAAGCGCAACTTGATCCTGTGGCTGGTGGCGAACGAGGTGGAGCGGATGGAGACGTGGTACAACCCGCTCAACCAGTCCGAGCTCAGCATCCCGACCGGAGACACGATCGCCACCTGGCGCAGCCAGGGCGTGTCCGAGAAGCAGTGGCGCGAAATCGTCAACCTCGCCTGGGAGATCTCGCCCTCTCTCGCTGTCTTCATGTTTTGGAGGTACAGATATCAAATTGAAACTTTGTTTCGCAAGGACCGGTTGTTTTAGACCGGATGCCAGTTCTGTGGGCGGAGTCCCCATGCTTCTGTGTCCTGACGAAGTTCGGTTTCCTCGCGCAGGTTCAAGAACTCCGACGCGCTAGAGAAGGAGATCACGCGGCTGGTGCGACTCAACCCGGAGGCGGTGAGCCACATCCCGGAGGCCATCTCCTTCCTCGTCACGCCGCACAGCGTCGAGGCGGACGCGCCCGAGGTTCGTGCCACGAACTCGCTTCAGTTGCATACAGGGCTGTTTGTCACTGTACAGACAGGGCTGATTTTGCGCGATTTGTTCCTGACCACTCGAAAGTTGTCAAGAACAAACACACCATTCATTTTCCGGAGTGAACAAGTCCCATGATGCTTTGCAAGTATTTGGCAAACAGGCACTGCAGAACCTACGTCAATGTTCGCCGAATTTTTCAGCTGACGCACATGTTGACGTGGGCGCCTGTGTCGCCGGTGGTGGCGCTGTCGTACTTCTCGCGCCAGTATCCACCACACCCGATCACGGCACAGTACGCTGTGCGCGTGCTGCGCTGGTACTCACCCGACTCGCTGCTCTTCTACGTGCCCCAGCTCGTACAGGCCGTCAGATACGACTCCGTAAGCAACTGTGCAATTGATCGCGACTGCGAATGAGGCCTTCGTTTACTGCCCCATGATGGCCGTTGTTGTCCTTATTCCCAAGGTTGGAATTCCGTCTTTCGGTTTTGTTTCCTGTGGCGATGATGTGTTCTGCGCTTTGCATAGTTTGTGATGTTCATTTCAGATGGGTTACGTGACTGAGTTCATCCTGTGGGTATCCAAAAAGTCGCAGTTGCTGGCGCATCAAATCATGTGGAACATGAAGACGAACATTTTCCGAGATGAGGAAAGCCTGCACTACGACGGTGTGTTTCTGAATATGACTCGAGTTTTCCCTGTGTTGAGTAAGCGGTGTGTCTGACATTTCTGTTTTGATTTGGTTGTTACAGAGGAAATCGGGGAGCACCTCGAGAATCTGATAGAGCAGATCAAGGGCCAGTTGTCCGGACCGGCGTTGAAATTTTACGAACGTGAATTCGATTTCTTTCACAAGATCACTGACATCTCCAGGATCATCAAGTGAGTTCTGGTTCACGTTGACTTTGAATTCGTTCGTGAAATGGTTTTCTCACTTCGATCAAAAAGATGTGAAGACAGATCTGGCACACATTGATGAACGTGTGTTTCAGGCCGTATCCCAAAGGCTCTGAGCGGAAGTCGGCATGCCTGAAGGCCCTCGGTGAAATTGAGCTGCAAAACGGTAAGCACAGCGCGAACAAATCACGAAGAAACAATCTACTATTTCAAATTTGTTCTTCAATGCAGCAGTTCGGATGATGTGTTGTTTGCAGGGTGCTACCTCCCTTCCAACCCCGAAGCGATGGTTGTCGAGATTGACAGGAAATCTGGTCAACCCATGCAGAGGTAACAAACAAGCACTCTTTGAGTAGTCAGTTGTGCTCCACGCAGAAAATGATCCCAGTGAACACCACACGTTTGATCTGCAGTGCTGCCAAAGCTCCGTATCTGGCCAAGTTTCGCGTGAAGCGATGCGGCATTCAGGAGCTGGAGTCGCTCGGCATGGGAGGCGACGTGGACTCGGACGATGACCCGAAGAGCGACAACTCTCGGTACTGGCAGGCCTGCATCTTCAAGGTCGGCGACGACGTCAGACAGGTGAGTGTGACGGGGTTGCTGGAGTTTTTGTTTGTGTTATTTGCGTGAAGCAGATTTTATCTCACTTTTCTCTCTGCGTCTGGTACAGGACATGCTGGCGCTGCAGATCATTGAGATGTTCCAAAACACCATGAGATCGGTCGGCGTCGACATTTACGTTGTTCCGTACAGAGTTGTCGCCACTGCTCCAGGGGTGAGTTCAGCCAGCCAAACAATCTGTATCCACTTGTCATTGGAATCAGATTCACCAAATGAATTTGTGCTGCCGCAATTGTTTTTGGTTCACAGTTTTCATTCCTGTATTGCAGTGTGGAGTGATAGAGTGCGTTCCAGACAGCAAATCACGTGATCAGATTGGCCGTCAGACAGACATCGGAATGTACGAGTATTTCATCACGAAATACGGAGACGAGAAAACTCCCGAGTTTCAAGCAGTAAGGCGAATTTTCTATTCAGATGGGGGCGGAACTGAAATGCATCAAACGACTGTTCGTCATCCGTCTTGTGGTTTTCTTCAGAAGAACTTGTCTTCTTCACAGGCCAGAAGGAATTTCATCCGCAGCATGGCTGGTTACAGTGTCCTCAGTTTCCTGCTGCAGTTCAAAGACAGACACAATGGAAACATTATGATCAACAGTTCCGGCCACATTATTCATATTGGTGAGAAAGGTTTCAGACAGATTCAGTGTCCTGTTGTGTGTTCGTGTGAACTTGCCAGTCGTTTAGTTGTGCAATGTGTTCCTTGAAACTTTGCAGACTTTGGCTTCATGTTTGAGAGTTCACCTGGCGGAAACCTGGGGTGGGAGCCAGACATCAAGTTGACGGACGAGATGATCATGATCATGGGTGGCTCGATGGATTGTCCACATTTCAGATGGTTTGAGGAGCTGTGCGTCCAGAGCTACCTGGCGATGAGGTGAGAGAATGAGTTTTCAAGTTTTCGGGATCTTGAGTTTGACGCACCCATCGCCCTCGGTTCAGTGCTCGGAACATCAATGTCATGTTTATCAGCCACGCTGATATTGGTTTGCCCGTGTATCCGCGTCCGTCTGTCTTGGGGGGAAAAAATAAAGGCCAGCCATAGCCAAAAGCCAGTGATAAGGAGTGTGAGTGTATGCCAATGCTTGAGGGGCAGATTCAGCCC
>JAAUXT010019897.1_pt1 | contig 21701 bp, 23 predicted proteins | sample 7278171 | NCBI WGS metagenome assembly JAAUXT01 (sample SAMN14350112, study PRJNA611818) | marine sediment metagenome | isolation source: surface marine sediment (1.8m) | place: French Polynesia: Moorea | collected 2018-08 | reverse complement strand
TCCCTGTGTCAAAAATTTGTGATCAGTCTGGACCAATAATTTGACACTCTCCATTGGGCATCATGTTGACTGCATCAAAATTTTGATGTGCGCATCAAAAATTCTGATGCTGCCCAGCCAATGTGAAAACCCTTATTGTAGTCCCAGACAAAGTTTTCAGACCAGACAATGACTGCCTCACTGGGTTGGCATATGGTCCCAGGATTATAGCCCAACCACTTTGGAAATGGTCAAACATTCTTGCAATTGATACTATACTTCACACTTCTTGGTGGACAAGTACTTTCAACACTACATTACACCACAGCTTGCTTTTTATCACCTGCTCTTTGTTTGGCATATTTCCAAGCTATTTGGTCTTAAAAATTCATACCTGGAACTACAATACAACTGGTCAGAGCTAAGTCCTTGGCAGTTATGCTGTGGTCTTAAAATTTCAGGACCAGACAAGGAGCTCATGGTGTGGTTGTGCTCTGGTCCTGGTCATGCTCTGGTCCTGAGACACCGGGAATTCGCTCCCGAGAATTCGCAAACCGAGAGCACAATCCAAACTTTGTCGTGTTCTCGGGCAAAAGTTTTTTTGGGGCAGTCTCGGATACATGTGTGTTGTTCAACTCGTAAATAAATGCACAAGTTTTGAGTGTCCGAGAATTGTGCAGTGGGCACGCAGATCGGAAAAACTAACTTTTTGCCATGTTCACGTGTTCAAAATCATCTTCTGCATGACAGCTTTGAATGATGACAAAGATATTTCGAAGTTCGAATCAAAAAGTGCATGAGACGAGCAGAGGTCCTCAAGTCTGTACGTCGCGCAGCAAAGGGTTAAAGCAGCCGAAAAGAAGCAGCATCTCGTGCTCCGCGCCGCAGCCTCTGTAGCCGACAGGCCGGTCTGAGTAACCGAGTTTCGATTCCCATTCTTATCAGTGGCCGCAGCGAGGACACAGAGAGTTCACTTCCTCCGGTGAGCTGCACAGCAGTTAATATTTTGGATTACAGTTTCTGGAAAAACTTGAGTGCCTGGCAAGGACGTCAACTGGACTGGAATTGCCCCAAAAACTGGTCTCGAGGACGTTTCAGCAGTCGACACCGGTGAGTTCCTGCAGTTTGAATTGAAGTTTTCTTGCAGATTACTTTCGTTGACGTTCGTTGTACGAAATTTTCCCGAAGCAATCAGTGGTAAAGAAGCGTGCAACGCGCGTGCACGTGTCTTGAGTGAGTAGCATGAAAGATGAGATGACAGACATGCATGTGCACTGAGATCAGTCGCACGTGCGCGGATCCAGATCCACATGTGCACAAGCACCGGTGAAGACAACTTTTGTTTCAAAGATACTGCACACCATATGCTCACTCTTTTTTGCCACACAACCTCTGCATGGCCGAGCCCTGTTCACTTTGCTCATGGGCTGCAGGTCTTCAGAATCGTCGAAATAATAATTTGGTACCTGTCGAAACACACACACACACACACACACACACACACACACACACACCATGTACACGCACACAAATTACGTCTTGACTTGATTCTCAGGTGTGACTGAAGTCGAGGGTGGTACGAAATCTTTGAAAACAAGAACACTTGGCAGTGTAGACACGCGTCGAATCTGAATCCACAAATTAATTGAAGACTAAAACAGCACTCGGCCTGACCGGAAGCTTGCAGATTTTGCCAAATTCTGAAAACAAAGGTGGGGTGGAAGGGGGGGGGGGCAGAAGACTCCACCTCCATAAAAACAAATTCAGGCAAGATCTGTACCACTTTTCAGGCAGGCAAAATCTCACCCAACATTTGCCTGACAGGATGAACACGAGAGAAAAGAAGGGGGTGGGGGAGTCTGTCATATTTTTGCCAAAGCGTGATTGCAACACAATCGTTCGGCGTATGTGAAGTCGCCCTGCATTTTGCGTGGGGTGTGCCCAAAGGGGCCAGAAAAACTTTGCCATCATGCATCTTGTTGCCGCTGAAAAATCTTGATCATTCACCAAATCACAACGCCAGATTCATTCATCAAATCTGCCTCAAATGTCACGTCGTCGAGGCTGTTCGAATCGTGTGAGCAGCTTCATTTCATGAGGAAGAATCCCCAGACCCCAGAGGTTGTGAGTCATTCTTATGTGAAGCAAAGGTCTTTGTTCTTTTGAGTCTGAGTTGTACATTTCAGTAAACGAGCCCTTGCAGTTTCGAATTCCCACGCCTTCGTACGAGCGTATACGAGTGTACGGTACGAGTACACAACTGCAAGCGCATGGTCTACATTTGGATTGCATAACACGTACCAATTGTGCTCAATTTGTCTTGCAATTACTCTAGAAACTGGAGTCAGTATCTGTTGGTTGGTTTCTGCACAACACTTGCATGTACGCAAGTAAAATGCGAGTCACTTTTTTTGAACTGCATTCTGCAAATTTAGGAGGATAGGAGAGGACGTGGATCCAGATATTTTCATGTTTGCACTTACTTGTCCGTCAAAATGTTTGGGTTGGTGGTCAGATTCTCCAAGCTTCGACAAAACAATTCATTTGTACCTCTGAGCACAATTTGCAGAGGACAAATACTCGTATACAGGAACGCGTCACCGGCACACTCTCATTGTGTGTCCAAACTAAACAACAGCGATCTTTGATGATCTTTTGATGAGTGGAAAACACTTAGTCATGCGAGCAAAGGTGAGACTGTGTCGGATGGGAGTTTTTTCCTTTGCCAACTGCACTGGCAACTGTTTCCTCACTTTGAACTGCCTCGCCACTGGATGCAGATCGTTTGCGCGTTCACGTTGTTGACTCGGACGGAAGCCAGAACATAAGCCTGTGGCGCAAAATTAGGCGGGAGGTTGGGGGGCGTGCCCCCCTGGATCCTCAATTGTCAGTCACAATCGTGATTGCATAAGGAATCAAATCAAGCACCAAGGCGGTGCGCATTGCTTGAGGGTAGTCGGGCGGGAACGTCAAAAAGTGTGCAGCAGGATTTTGTGCGCAGGAAGCCAAGAAACTGACGACAGGAGTCATGGATTTGGGTACCAAATGGCCCAAAATTGTTTTTGTAGTTTGGGTCGTATCCGGCTTGTCACCAAAACTTCATCGACGGTGCAATCCGCAGGACGGATTGCGGCTGCATGTCGACTGTACGAGTCTGAAGGGAATTCCTTGCGTGCTGCAAACGTTTGGGGAACATGAATTGTTATCAACCATGGACTGACCGATTGCGGTGCCATTAATTCTCCTTGGTTCCATTATATTTCCCGTGGTTTCATTATTGCAACGGTCACATGCATGAAGCGTTTCGCCTGGGGGTGAATCGCGAAAGCAACACGTTTTTCGGTGGCAGCGAACAAACAGTAACACATTTTTCTAACGAGAGGAGTACCAGTCAGAGAGTGCGCTACAAAACTCTGTCACTGTTGACACGAGCTACACAGATGTTTTGTCTGCCACAAATTCCTTTTGGTGATTTATTCCAAATTTGGGAACCACGTCGACAAAGCGTTTTTGGTTGAAATTGTGATTCACCCAAGGATATTGGAGCGAAATCAGAAAAATCCCAAATTGTGCAGCTGCATGCAGCACATAAAATTCTGTTTGGTGCGCAAACCCAGACAGAAATGTTCATCGAAAATTTTAAATCCGAGTCTGTGTACACGTACATTTCCAAGGTGCTTGGTCCGATTGCAAAGTCTGAGTACTGCGACCGTTTTCATACGTTTCAAAGAATCACACACAAAACAAAACAACACAAGCGAATTTTTACAAAAGGATGACATCACATCGTTTTGTGTCACGTTGCGAACACGACTCCTCCCCATGGCAACTTCATGGAATCCAAATTGACTCAGTTTCGGGTGACATCGCAACGCCCGCAATGACTCCGCCGTCGCGGAAAATGGGAAAATCAGCCTATCAATAACGGTTTGATTGAAGTAATGCTCCCCGGGACTCAAAGAGCCCGTTTTAATCTGCTTCAGAGTCTGATGGTTGTCTGTGATATTGCTGGTGGATTGGGTTGGGCACGCCCACGGAACCCAAGTCCAGGCCACAAAGTGGGGCCCTGCATTCTGATCTGTTCGCGTCAGGAAAACAGTCGAATCATACGAGGATGATTTCATTTCTGGTGGGACTACAATCAACGTGAGCGACATGTCATCATGGTCCCTGACTGTTTTGCAGACTTTTCACCACAACCCATCACTGATGCATGGGCATCATGAACTTCACTGCATAAGCCCACGAATCAGAATCTGCAAATGAAACTTATCAAAGTTTTCTGCTTTCAGAAGACAACAACGAACACGATGTCCCTTCTGCACGCCTTGTGTCCCGTCGTGGTCCTGCTGACCCTGGTCATCTCCGTCCCGGCTGAGGTCTCCGTGAGCGTGCGCGATCTCGCCACCGACAACACCGAGTTCGGGTTGGACCTGTACAAGGAGGTGGCCGAGGACTCGGACAACGTGTTCCTGTCGCCCTACAGCATCTCCGTCGCCCTCGCCATGCTGTACAGAGGCGCCAATGGCAACACCAAAGAGGAGGTGAGAACCTCACTCGACATAAAGGTGCATTCAATGCGATCCGTGAAAGCTGCGTTCGGGAAAAATGTTGCAGAAACGTATGGCATTGGCGAAAGAGAAACCAAAATTTGATTTCTGGCACTTGCTGGTTCCATGCTCTTGCCAGACAAACGAACCAGGTGTTCATGTTGAAGAAGCTGTCTGTGTTCGAAACAATTGAGGTGGGGTGTGTTTTTCACGCTCACTCACAGTTCTGCTCCAAAATTTAACGCAGTTTATATCTGTCTGTGCACAGGTAAAGTTCCTGTGAAATTTCTCGAGACACCAAGCAGATTTTCAGCTTACTTCCGCTTGGCTACCTGCATGCAGCACTGCAAAAAGAAGCGGAAGTTTTCTTTTTCGAATAGAACTGTAGACGTGCACCTCTCCGTCTGCTGATACTCCACGCGCGAATCCTATTTTCTCAAGTAGTTGCGGAACATCGACTTGGCGAATGTTGACACTGGCTTTTCAAGCTAGAAATAAATCACAAAAGAAGTTTTGTTTCTCCAGTCTGAGGGGGTTTCCCCCGTTTACTTGCATGGGTGAGCTCCCCATGTTCTCGCAGACAGCTGGACCACTTTAGTTCCGCCGTAATTCACGCGCTTCTTTTTTTCTGCAGATGTCGGATGTTCTTGGGTTTGAGGAGGACGACGTACATTCCAACTTCAAAGAGCTTCGTGATGTTATCTTCGCGCGGGGCAAGAACTACACACTGACTGAGGCCAACAGAATCTTCTCCAAGAAAGGTACTGCCTCAAAGGGATTTTATAACTTGAACACCCGCCCCGCAAGACATTTCTTGCTCCCACCAAAAGCAACCGCTCCCTTCTGTGAGTGGAGTCACGAAAGCGCAAAATTCCTCGCGCTCGTACAAGTGGCTTGACGAATTTGCCTCTTCAAATTCCGGATCCTATCCGTAACATAAGAACCATTCACTCTCCTGCATGCTCCGCAGGTCACTCGCTGCAGGAAGACTTCCAGGCGGACCTGGAGACGCACTACGATGCGCCCATCGAGCAGCTCGACTTCGGAGGCGCCGCAGAGGCCTCGCGAAAACACATCAACAATTGGGTCGCTGACCAGACCAACCAGATCATCAAGGTGGATGGCTCTTAAATTTCTCTTTGGTGCAAATCTGCAGATTTTAGAGGTGTGATGCTCTTACAGAAAACCAAACAGTGGCTACAAAATCGAAGGTGGAGGTGGCGGCACAAAGTACCCAAGTCTTACACGAGCTGGGCAGTGATTTTGCGTCTGTCTCTTCCCGTTCAGGAGCTGTTGGCCAAAGGAACGATCGACGCGCGGACGGTGATGGTTCTGGTCAACGCTATCTACTTCAAGGGTTGGTGGAAGGAACCGTTCTTCCCCAACAAAACCGAACAGCAGTAAGTCACTGTATACCGCTTCAGGCGCACATGAAACCAAAAGCGCACATGTAAGGTTGATACAATTCAACGTTTGGTGCGAGTGCGAGGTTCTCCTGAAGAACGTGGAGTTGAACTGCTCTTGCAGGGATTTCCACCTGAACTCCAACTCGATGACGAAGGTCGACATGATGCGTCGGAGCGGTGCGTTCGGCTACACGGAGAACAGGGAACTCGACTGCAAAGTCCTCGAAATTCCGTGAGAACCGACATCATTTAGTATTCGTGAAGAAACATCAACGAAGCCCGTCTTCCTGACTCCTCCCAACTTCGTCGCGTTCGCGTTTGTTTGTCATCCTTGATTCGCATCCACTTCCCAGTTTGTTTCGTGTGGACATAACGTGGGTGCCATGGTCGGGTTTCAGATACGTAGGAGACGACGTTTCCATGTATATCTTCCTGCCCAACGAGATGGAAGGTCTTTCCGACCTTGAAGACGACCTCGACGCCGACAAGATCAACGAGGTCATAGATGACGTCCGTGAGTTGGGCGAGGTCAACGTGCGGATCCCCAAGTTCAAGATCACGCACCAGCTGAGCGTCAAGAAATACTTACAGAAACTCGGTGAGTTGAAGATGAGCGCAGCAGTAGCACAGCGTACAAATGTTCTCCTTGTTTTCTTTTGGAATCGTCTGTCGCGGAGAACCAGGGGAACTTGTTCCCGCCGATATCCATTCTGAAGCGCTTTCGAGTTCGTGTCGAAACTGAGTAGACTCTAGTTGGAAGTGAAGTGACGGCGCGTGCGCGTCTCTGTCGCTGCAGGGATGGAGGACGCCTTCTCCGGCGCCGCCGACCTGTCGCGCATCGACGGGACGCGCGAGCTCCAGGTGTCCGACGTCGTGCACCAGGCGTTCGTCGACGTAAGTTGACTTGTCCTCACTCCACATGCACGCGCGAGTTCTCAGCTTTGCAATTCGGCTTCCATGACAGTGTTACAACAGGAGTAAAATCTGTACCGTTGCGACGCAAAGAAAACCCTCGAGTTCATTCGTCAAGGCTCGTTTCAGAGACAGCACGTGCTCATTGCACCGCATGCTTGCTGCAAAATACATCGCGCGAGGATGTCCATGATGTAGACTCCACGGTGTACGAGTCCGGACCTGGTCCTTTCCTCCTCTGTCCATCATCGTTTCACTGTTGAACGCCAGGTGAACGAGGAGGGGACGGAGGCGGCGGCGGCGACAGGCATCATCGTCGTGGTGAAGAGCGCCCCTCCGCCCGTCCCCGAATTCAGTGCAGACCATCCATTCTTGTTTCTCATCAGGTAACTCCGCCGGCGGCACGGAGCAGCAAGGACTTCCCTGTCCTTTTCCTCTCTGCACTTCTTGCAGGTTCCTCTCCTGAATGGAAGCTGGGCCTGTGGTGTTGTTTCTATTGCTGTCACAGCGCCGGGAGAGAATGAGGCTGCCAGTGGTTGGGGTTATTTTTCGGAAGGTGCTTTGGTTCTGAGTTTCCTATCTCTCCGGCGACAGGTGAATGAAGAGGGAACCGAGGCGGCCGCTGCCACGGCGGTCATCGTTGGGTTCAAGAGCGCGCGAGCACCAGTCTTCCACGCTGACCATCCTTTCCTGTTTCTCATAAGGTATTCCAGGGTCTCTCGAGCACTCGACTCTGCATGTGCTTCGCCTGATGATGGAACTCGCACGGAGGTGGATGGTTCTACCGCAGCGGTGGCCACTTCCAAAATACCCTGCCCAGACTCACAGGTCACTCTGCTCTTTGTAGTCAGGTTTTCAGGTGCATCCTGTCCACCCATCATCTCCAGGCCCTGGTCAAACAGAGCACCCACAAAATTAGTGCCGCCAAACCACAAGTTCTCAGACCTCTCGTTTGCTGTGGCCTTCAGGTAAATGAGGAGGGAACAGAAGCCGCGGCGGCCACTGCCGTGATAGTCAAGCTAAAAGCTGCCCGACCGCGGATCGAGTTCATTGCTGACCACCCGTTCTTGTTCCTCATCAGGTATTCTGAGCTTTCTTCTGTTTTTGCGACTGTGTTTCGCTTCGCTTCTGACAGAAACTCCTTTGCATGCTTCGCTCTTCTTTGGTCTTTCCCCGCTTTCTCCTTGCGGTTGTCGCGGTTTTTTAAGCGTGTGGTCCCGAAGGGTGTTACCACACGCTTAGTGTAATCACCATCAGTCTGTATGTCCATCTGTCCAACCATCCGTGTGTGTAAAGTGGGTCTAACCAGGGGGGGGGGGTTAGACCCACTTTTGGAAAAATGGTCAGTGAGCATCACTGATCATTTCTGGCTATTTTTCCCAAAGTGACTTAGGATTTGTGATGTGGGTGTTCAACAACAAACGTTTATGTGACCACATGCTTTTTATGCGTAGCATTCTTGTTGCTGCAGTGGTCCCCCCTCCATTTCAATAAACACTTGAAAAGTTGGTCAAACTAACAAAAACAGGAAAGACAGCAAATTTGGTTGGTCTCCATCCAGCTGTTGAAAGCTTGTTCCTCGTGTGGTTCCGTAGCGTATTGCTGTTGGCCTGAACTCCCGAGCTCTTCAGTTTGACCTGACCAGTAGGGACAGCGGATTAACAGAACTAAACTTTGAACTGTGTGCAAATTTATATCCTTGTTTACCTCACTCAGGTGAATTATTATCACAACGATGCGTTATCTCAGTTCCTGTTCAGTGATAATGTCGCAACACACACTTGGTTCAGAACAGTTTGAACCTGATTTGAATTGGTTCCCAAGCGGGTGAAGTAAATGCCACCGTCTGGAAATTGTCGTGTGGAAGAGTTGGCTCTTCCCACGCGCGCAATCCAGCTTTCGGGCGAGGTGCTGAGTACCGATGAAGCCGCTTCGGCGGAGCTGCGTGAAGCTGAAGCTGTGCACCGGACTCGCAGCTCACGCTGCCTATTTAAAGCCGCGCCCACGACACCCTGCATCTGTCGAGAGCTACTGCTTGAGACAGGAGTGAGTTAATAAACGTTTGAAGCGTACGCTTGAGTTTGACTCCACTGCGGCAGTCTGGCCAAGCCGAGGCTGCTCTCTACAGCGGTGCCGCAGGCAGCGGCAGTTGTGAGGACGGGCTCCACCGGGACCCGACCCGCACACAACAAAATTCTTCGAAATGAATTTGCCGAGACCTCGATATTCTCACCGCACTGTGGTCGGCTTCAAGAAATTTGACATTTGCACGCAACACCATTGATCCATCCTTCCCAATTTCAGCAACGCATCCTGCACGACCAACTGTCTGGCTCCCCTGGCCAAGGTGGTCAACGACAAGTTCGGGATCGTCGAGGGCCTGATGACGACGGTGCACGCGTACACCGCCACGCAGAAGACTGTGGACGGCCCCAGCGCCAAGGTTAGGAACGGGCCGCGAATGTGCAATCCAGAGAATCGACATTTTCACACAACGTTCGAGAAAAATGGCCAAATTTCGCAGCGTGTTTGTGCGAGATCCGTTTGAGAGTGCGTGTGTGCGCGCGCGGGCGGACGGTGCTTTGTGTTTTGAACAACTGCAGCTTCACGTGAGGAATTGGATGTTGCAGGCTTGGCGTGATGGCCGTACCGCGTCCCAGAACATCATTCCTGCTTCCACCGGAGCAGCGAAGGCCGTGGGAAAAGTGATTCCCGAACTGAACGGGTGAGCGAGCGCTGCTGCTTTGAGTCGTTTGCTGCTTTTGTCCGTTTCGATCGATCGTCCGTCGTCGTGTGTTGGTTCAGTCTCACACGATTCACCAGTTACCATGTCAGGACCGGTCACGGTCTCTCACGGCCAGACCGTGTTTGGTGTCGTCTGCTTCTCAAAACGATGCGCATTCGCCTTTTCAACGTGAAAAATATTTTTCAGCAAGTTGACTGGCATGGCTTTCCGCGTCCCGACTCCCGACGTGTCCGTCGTGGATCTGACGTGCCGTCTCGCCAAGGACGCGTCCATGGACGAGATCAAGGCTGCCGTGAAGGCTGCGTCTGAAGGGCCCCTCAAGGTACGTTGTCCTGTGGCTGTCCTCCCCCCCCCTCTGCACCATCCGATTCTACTGCTCAACCCCCCGGCCCCCAACCTGTTCTGTGAGTTATGTGGCTGGTCACATCACAAAACGAAGGCGAATCCCTCTTAACTACCCCAAGCCAAAGACTGACCGACATGAGGTCGAACAGTCGGAACTGTGGCTTCATTGTCTCGCTGGTGTTGCAGGGCATCCTGGGCTACACGGAGGACCAGGTGGTGTCGACGGATTTCATCGGAGACACACACAGCTCCATCTTCGACGCGCGCGCCTGCATCGCTCTGACGCCCCAGTTCGTCAAACTCATCACATGGTGCGTGGCACCTCATCAGTGCGGTTTTGTTCTTGTTCAGCGTCTGGCGCACGCTTACCGTTTCCTCCTTTGTCCACCCTGGGTGCAGTGATACATGAACACCACACACACACATACACACATACATACACACACAACACACACACACACACACACACACACACACACACACACACACCGCATTGGTCCCGGATTCAACCAGATCCAATATGTGAAGGAATCCAACAAATTGCTTTGAGACCATCGACTTCTTGCAGTCTGCTTGAACTCTGCCCTGAGTTGGCTCGTCTTTTGTGCATTGCAGGTATGATAACGAGGTTGGCTACAGCAACCGCGTCGTGGACCTGATCGAGTACTGCTTCAAGAAGGACCACGCGTAAATTCGAGGCGGCAGCTGAAACTGCGCCTTGAAGTCGCATTGTGTACAGACCCCTAAATTTTGCCATCTTCTCATCTTCTCGCGTCCATGTACACGTGTTTCGATCACAAACTGAATAGGTAGACCAACCAACATTGATCGTTGTGACTGAGGAAGTGCAGAGAAAAACAACCAGCGAAAGGAAGTCATTTGAAACTGGTGATTAGCCAATTGAAGCTGTTTCTTTCTGGAGACTTGTGTAGGTCTAGAGGAATGTTAGCTGGTGGTCCAGAACTTGCAGGCGTTTGCGTGTTCTCTCCGTGTCCTTGTTTGCCAAACCTCTTAGCTCTCGTCTAAATTTGTTTTTTCACACCAACGCAACAAAATTTAGTGCCATAAGACTTTGTGTTCGATGTTCACCTTCGATTGTCAAACTCTCAAAAAAGAATAATTTGGAGTTGTGTCAAAAGTCCTCAAAAGTTCTTATAACTAGTTGCGAAGTTCTTTGAGTTGACGTTGCACTAAATTTACACCCATGTTACGGAAGATCGGCGAGAGAATAAAATTGAAAAAATATACCAGAGCTTGTATTTTACTGTCAAAACCACCGGAACGAATGCATGGGCATAAACAAAATATTTGCTGAAAAAGACTCATCTCGCACTTTTTGGCCGACAAATCATTTGCGATGGATGCGCCGATCGCCGTATTTAGGACACACGTGGAGATCTAAATTTTTTAGCGCCCCACTGAACCGAGGGGGTTTTTGAACACGAGGATGTGTAATGTTTGCTGGTGCTTTAATTCGAACAGGTAAACAATGTCGGCTTCTTTCAACCAGGCGAGAACACAGGTGTTGACATTCGGGTGGTGGTGCCAACCTTGTCTGAAAAGTGGCTGTCAGGTCGAGATGTTTCACCGCGTGTCGTCCAAGATACTCGTACGAAAATTAAATGTGTTCAAGAAGGGAAAAGGGCCACTTTCTGCAACTGACAGAGAAGGAGGTTCCAGCAGAGCCAGTTGGCCTGGGCGCAACTCCCCCCACACACACACACACATGTATACACACAACAACTTTGTGCGTGCGGGCCAATTTTTGCACGTTAGAGGAACCCCACCCCACCCAAAATTGTTTGAGGTTGCCCCCCTTTGACCTTCATCGTGGTTCCAGCAGAGAGCGGAAGTGGTATGAATTGGAATGAGGCAACCCCTCCCCCCCCGGGTGGGCCGTGGCTGGGGGCACCCTTGCCCCTGGGTGGACTATGGCTGGGGGCACCCTTGCCCCTGGGTGGACCATGGCTGGGGGCACCCCTGCCCCTGGGTAGACCGTGGCTGGGGGCACCCTTGCCCCTGGGTAGACTGTGGCTGGGGGCACCCTTGCCCCTGGGTAGACCATGGCTGGGGGCACCCTTGCCCCTGTGTGGACCGTGGCTGGGGGCACCCTTGCCTCTGGGTGGACCATGGCTGGGGGCACCCTTGCCCCTGGGTAGACCGTGGCTGGGGGCACCCTTGTTCCTGGGTAGACCGTGGCTGGGGACAGCCCTGCTTCCGGGTGGACAGTGGCTGGGTGCACCCCTACCCTGGGTGGAATGTGGCTGGGTGCACCCTGCCCCTCAGTGTCGGTGCTCCCCTACCCATGGGTGGACCGTGTCTGGGTGCACCCTGGCCTCTTTGCGGACCACTGCTCGGTGCACCGTGCACCCTTACCACCTGCGTGGACCATGAGTGGGTGCCGACCTGCCCTGGGACTGTGGCTGGGTGCAGCCGCCCCCTGGATGAACTGGCTGGGTTCACCCCCGCCCCGGGGAAGACCGTAGCTGTGCTGCCAGTTTGCTTCGCCTGAAGAACGTACGTGGACACGTACGTTCTTCAGTGGCTTCATTCAGTCCGTCAAACATTTTGTGCAGAAGCAATGCAGGCCTGAAGTTTGGGTCTGCGCTCGCGTTGGTGCTGTGTCCAAACAGACCCGACAGGTTTCAGATTCCCTTGTGGAGAGAATTTTCAAGCGTCTGTGCACACGTGATGTGACTGAACACCAGTTTGAGAAAACAGATCAGAAGATGTTTCTCGTGTTTCTTCCTCGTGTGACTGTGACTCACCTTCAACCACCACCCTCAAGAACATTGTGTATCCTTTCTGGAACAATTTGAAACAAAAGGACCTTTTTGGCGAGAAGTTTTTAACAATTTCCCCAGGTTTTTTCCCCAAGACATCCTCAAAAAAAAGAGACCACAAAAAGGGCATGGACTTCGAAAAAAAAAGTTCCTGATGGCTCTTTTCCTTGTGCATGCTGAGTTCTGTGACTGGAGAATCGGTTGTTTTGTTTGTGTGTGTGAAGGGGAGGAGAGGTCAGCCTGCAGTTGAGCAGTTTCAACACAGCCCTGCAGTGGAGTGATTCCAAAATGCCTGCCAAGAATCCAAGGTGGTGCCTGACTCAAATGGAGACAAACGAATGTCCGTGAAATAATTGTGCTCGACAGCTTTTCAACAAAACTGACTCCACCGCTGTCGAATAGTGTCGTTGGTTGCGCCGCCGGTCTCCATGGTCACAGGAAGTTGTTCTGTGAGAATGCCGAGTCCGAGCCACGAGTGCGACAAGGGCAGATGCTTGTACCGCGCGATCCTGAACAAGAAATCCTCGTGTCCAGTTGTGTGACGATCAAACAGCGCTGCCATTAATTTGGACCATCTCTGGCTGCGGCTCGACGTTCTCGGTTGCCAATGGGAGCTTCATGTAGCACGATGCCCCCCGGCTGAACAGACGCACACGAATACTTCGATGTGGTACAATACATATTTATATCATACACACTGGCCATCAGGAATTTAGCTTTCGGCCTGTCGGGACCTGATGGATCATTTGTGCTTGTAAAGAGTGAATAGTTCGTGTTTGTCCAATTACCTCAAAGTTGATATGCTGATGATTTTGCTCACAATTGCGCACCTTGAATTGGTGGTGATTTCAAGGACTGGACGGTTATGCGGGTTTGATGACTGGGACACTTCACCACAGTGATGGAGCCGACCATTGTCCGCTGTGTCGTGTGAGGTTTTGAAGACTTTTTGCTGGATTTTGCCTGACTGACCCGCAAAAATTGTGAGACTCTGGGAAAGGTTTTCCTTCTACGACCTGCAGCTCTGTCCTGCGGGAAATCTGGATGTCTCAACTTATCTCACTGCATCACGCTGAGCTGTGAACTTGTCAGGACAGGAATCCACCTCGTGGGAAACACCAAAACTCGAAACCTCGTGAACTCGAGAAACCGCTTCTTTGTGGCTTCACACGTGAGTCAGTGAGTCGGGTCGTGATTACAACAATGGAATATGTTGAACCTTTGCTTCTTCAGGTAAAGGATACCACAACAAGACAGACACTTCATCACGAGCGACGCAACTCGATCTCCCTCCCGATCATTGCCTGGGAACCCCCCAAAACCCTGCCGCCCTTGCCTCGCAACAGCCACAGACGTAAATCATTCAATCTTCTCGTCATCCTCAACAAAAACTCCAGCAAAAACTACGACATATTTGGATCTCTGAAAAGAAAACTTCGAACGCGCAAGAGGTGAGTTTGTGTTGTTCTTTTTACTTTTGCCTTTCTTTCAAGCTTTGTACACTGGTGAGTACGATTATGCTGCAACACGTACAGTTGGACTCGGTTCTTTTTGAGGTATTTCTATTGTCCAGTGACATTTCTGAGTCTCGCTTGGCATGATGAATCGGTTTTGCCTCTTTTTACTAGAAAATAATGCATTTTTGTATTGTGGGAAAATTGCCGCCAGGTTTGCACCGGGTCAGTGCAAAATTCTCGTTTACAAGGCTCTTTGGACAGTGCCACTGACTTTCAACTTTTTGGTGCTGAGTTGGCTTGAATACTGCCTCACAGAAAAGAGAGTGCGGCTCAGTAATCAAGGACAAATGGAATAGCTCTTTGGAATTTTGGGTTTGGCTGAGCCGTGGTCTGTTCAAATTTTTCACACGAACAACAAAAGCTTTGTCAATGCAAGAATTTTTCGATTGAGATGACCAAAATCATGTTCTGAACATTCCAAGACGACCCAAAAAAGACTGTACGGGACGTTGACACTTTTTCACACACGGAAACTGTTCTTCGTGAAGGCTTTTCACAGACGTTTGTCGCAAATTCAGAAATTCCACTATCTCACTTGGACTTCTTCAACAGAAATGGCAGTCTGTCGCTAGGCAACGATCCACCGCCAGGCAACGACTCTGATGCGGCGACCAACACTGCAGCGGGAGAAGAGTCCAGCACAGAAGTTGTACAAATTATGGAGGAAACCGAAGATCTGTACGAGAACTCTGAAGAGGAGGATTCAGGTGAGTGGAGAACTCTCTGTCACATTCCGATGAACACACCGTGAAGAGATGAAAGCTTCGTGCGACACACACACGAAGGGGTACACACAGACATGCAGACACAGACACGCAAACACATCACACGCACGCGTGCACACAGCGGACAAAAAATATCCAAAGAAGCTAGGATGCCTGTTCGGGTTGGTGGTGTGCAGTGTGCAGCTTCCGAGGTGAAGCTGAAGTCAGGTGATCATCATCTGGAACTCGAGTTCTCCCACCGGCGGATTGTAGGCGTCGTGTGAGCCTCGCAATGTCCGTGTGTGTGTGTGTGTGTGTGTGTGTGTGTGTGTGTGTGTGTGTGACACTGTGTGGTGTGTGTGTGTGTGTGTGACACAGTGTGTGTGTGACACTGTGTGCGTGCGTGTGTGTGTTGAGAGAATATGGATCACAACCAGACAACACTTTGTGTGCAGTGTCCACAGCACTTTGGGAGGACTGCTGACTGGCAATTCTTGAAGGGACCAAGACGTGGGAACTTTCAGTGTTTTCAGTCTGATTCGGGAGGCGAGGAATGCGAAGAGTCGGTGATGAGATTAGATATCGTCTATCAGCAATAATGTTGGGAATTTCGCTCGATTATGGCTTTGAAATTGATCAAAAGTATTTTTGTGGCACACTTACGCTCCTATTCACGGTGAAGCTCAAGCGCAGCGCAGACTTGTGTCTGTCGATTCCTTCGATTCTTATTTATCAAACTGTGTTGCGATTGTCAACCAGCCACAATGAAGGTGCAACGGCAAAAAATTCTCACCAGAGATGTTGCCTTTGTCGTTTTTATTTGACGTATCGTATCGTTCGAGTAAGTGGTGGGTTGTTTTGAGGAGAAAAAAAAACACACACACCACTTGAACACATGACAGGAATCACGAGATTCACAATTATCTCAGATGTCGTGCGATGGCAATGACTGCAAACAGAAACTTTTCGAAGTTCCGGTTGGGTGTCCTGGGTGTCGGAATCCTTGACTGCTGAAAATGGACCGAGAAAAACACATCTTGGGAACAAAAATCCTCGAGTGCTATTTTTGCCACACATGAGGTACGAGCACGGAGGTTGCTGAGCTTGCCTGAACTGAGACTTCTTTGTTTTAGTTGGAAGCACTTTTCTTCTCAATGGCTGGACTGGTATTTGCGCGATTTGCCGAATATCTGTTTGATGATACTCGTGGCATAAACGCAACTGTTTATTCGTTTACTTTATGACACTTGCATGCTGTTGAATGAACGTGATTTTGATAACATTTCTGTCCAAAGAAGGTTTGAAGTCTGTTGAGCGATCTCCGGCCGCTGTGTACCACTATCGTGGGCTGTTGCAAACTCAAGTGTTGTTCAGATATGGAAGACGCAAGACAACTTTTTTATCACTCAGTTTAGACTCAGTGCACTTCAAACAGATTCCCGGATGATTTATGGCTTAACGACGTTGCTATTATGATTTTTTCAAACACAGTTGAACGCCTTTCTATGAAAAGAAGTGATTACATTCAAACAAGGAGATCTCATCACCAACACACATGCGTGTTCCTCTCCCGTTAGAGACGGGAGTTTTTGCCAGGTGTTGTGTTTGTTGGGCGGAATGAAGAAGAACAGTTTCAAATTCAACATGGGAGTCAGCGGTAATGCGTCGGGTCTGATCAAGCGAAGAGCGTCGTCCTCGGATAAGAGCTTCTCGCGTCGGAACAACTCGATGCCGAGGAAAATTAGCAAAAAGTACGAGACGAAGATCCTCAGAACTGTGCTCGGTAAGAAAGAGGCCTCAATTCTTTTCATTAATTTTCCTTGCTTCGTTGGTCACGGTGGGTTGCGGTGGTGTGGTTCGTGCGAGCTCAGTTCTGTCTGTGATGCAGTTTTGCTTGTTCATCACTTAGATGGAGGCTGAGCACCGAGACGGGCGTTGTTGCGGTGAAACAAGATTTCGTGTGTGTGTGTGTGTGTGTGTGTGTGTGTGTGTGTGTGTGTGTGTGTGTGTGTGTGTGTCTGCGTGCGTATCTGTGCTCGTGTGTTTGTGCGCGTGTTTGTGTCTGCGTGTGTGTGTGAACGAGGGCTGAAGTTCCCAGAGTAGGCTCGTGGAACTGAAATTCGTCCATTCACAAACTCTGCATTTGTTTTTTTTTGCGTCAACAGCGATTCGTGGGGTCTCAAGATTTGTCCGACGGCAAGACGAAAAGGGGATGTCCGCTTGGGAAAGACCACCACTTTCGTGTTGATCGTCTCTCATACAGCAGATGTTACGCACTGATTGAAGCCCAACAAGAAATCAAAAGGCCGAGAGGCGTCCGCCGGACCAGAAAAGGAGTGTTGATAAGGAAGAATGTCAAAATTTTGCGTCAACCCTTGCCGTGTGTGTGTTGTCGGTGGTCAGTCGGGTGTTCGGACTGTGCAATCCGATGGGCCCCCACCCTTCCCCCAGTTAGGTCGTGGTGCACTATGGGGGGGGGGGTCAAGGCAAGTGACTTGGGTACTTCCTCCCTGAATCGAACAATGTTCAGCCGAATGTCCAGTGTTGGCTGCCATCTGCCCTGAAGGAGTCGTGGGACCCTGGATGAAAAAGCTTTCAGCGGAGGGTCAGGTGCCGCGTGTCCACACCGGATGCTGTTCTTGTTTCTTGTGCAGTTGTTGGCTTCTCTGGATTGGCGAAACGCTTGAAACGCAACAGCGTTTTGAGCTGCAACTTTCACTCGAAAGATCTCCATTCTTTTTGCCAAGGCTGCCACTCATTCACACAAGTACAGGGCAGCGAAATTAAAACGCGGCGTGGGAGGGACACACCCCTGTGAAGAAACCTTTTTTTTTCTCAAGTTGTCCTCACTTTTTGCTGGAGTTTGTCGAAACGAATGTGTTTGTCTTCTTGTTCCGTGTGCCAAGTTGAGGAAACTCATCAACTTTATGAGTGATTTGAAATGTAGCAAAAAGGTTGCAGTGCAGAATTCAGACATTGTTTGCCCACAATACTTGTGAGCGACGTCGGTGCTCCACCCGGGTGTCAGTCTGCAAGTGCAGATCCAGATGGTCACCGTCAGAGGGTCAGTTTGAGATTCTGCACCTTTTGGCGTTGCTGTGAGCTCTACCAGCTTGTGACGAATTTGGTGCATCAACGTTGATGTCGGAAGCTGAATGCTATGTTGGGTTGAGAAAGGAATATTTCAAGAAAAAGAGAATAAAGCAAATGTTGTTGCCCTGTCGGAGTGAAACGTTTTGACAGTGTAATCCATAAATCGCGTCCCGAGGTTTGTGGTTCAAAGCTGCGTTGACAAATTGGAGAGTCGGCGCTGCAAAGTGGCATTTCGGAATGGAAGGAATCCTTGCGAAGTTTCAAAACACGCGTTCGAGTACAGAATGATTCACGCAGTCAAAAGCAAACAAATCAGGCTTGTGTGTTTTCCTGTGGGAAACGAAACTCTGAAATACCTGGTGGATTGTCCAACGGAAAGGATTGCGCTTTGGAATCAGCACAATGCAAACAACAATAGAAGCTGAACGTTCGCTGAGGGAGCGGAGCCAACAATGGACCCAACACGAACAATTCCAGTTTGCAGCCATTTTTTCGCAGCAATTCACCATTTTAGAGACATTTTGCACTGTGTGAAGGAAGGCAGAGAACTTCAATATTTATTTACGTTCTTTGGGGAAGGTGTGTGATTGTACTCACACACTCACACGAAATTCATGCGAACGCCAGTTCAGACCTGTGACAGCACGGTGCCACATTTCTCTGACAGTCAAAAATTCTGAAGTTTTGTCATTTTTGTCAGGAGACAGACCCGTTTTGGATGCAGACGGACCCCAGTGTTGCGAGCACAGGATCCAAAGATCAAGGCCCCTTCTTCATTTCAAAACCAACATTTGTGTACAATGGCAGCATTGTTGCGTGCTGTGCCCTGGCCAAATGGGCTTTTTGTGGTTTGTGGTGCACACAAAAAAATGACGGGAAAGAATCATTTTCCATTGGTCACGGCCAGGGAACCCTACCTCGCAGGTTTACTGAAGGTGTTGGCGTCATGTTGTGTTGTGATGAGTGACCACGCATGATTCACGCGAAGAGAACACGGAGGCGTCATCATATCTTTTGGAAGTTTTGAACGAATTTCGTCGAAAATTATATATGTTTGAAAAAAGCTTTAGCTGTTGTCAGAAATTCACCCAGTTTCCCTTGTGCTTTTGTAAGAACACGGTTATGAGCACAAATCTCTGTTAAACAGGCAGTGAGTGCGGTGCGTCTCTCGGAGGCGGGTGTCAAGAGACGTGCCGATTGTTCAAATCCAAGGCTGGGCCCATCATTTGCTGCGTGCTTGTCGTAAGCCACCCCACTTGTGTGTGCAAATGTGAATTTGTTGGTGGATGTATTATTGCGTTTGCTTTGGCGCAGCGTGTTTCATGGACTGGTGAACGGAGAATGGCTCGACAGCACACACGTTGCACGACACGACGAGGTTCACTTCACTCCACTTCACACCCGCTGCGTGGACGTCAGTCACTCCTCATGCGACGCATGTTGCCTCTGAACAATGATGCCAGGTTCTTCCGTCACTGGATTGCAATTCGGACGTCGAAGCATCGTCAAGACGACAGGACGTCGTCGCCAAGATCGTTGGATGACCCACAAGGGAATGAAGATTGGAGAGAGCGTAGCTTTCTTGAACATTTTCGTTTGACTGGAAAGTTTTGCGGAGACTGTTGTTCTTTTTCACTGCAAGTTTTTTTTTCGCAGCAATGGAAGTGACAGACTTGGAATTGGGATGCGCGGACAGAGGTTGACCCTCTCAGGCGGATCGCCGTTGTTTTTTGCACCGAGAGCAGGGGTCATGTCTGCTGGGGGTATCGCCGCCGCTGCTCAAACCCGAGTCCAAACAAGACATTTGTAACTGGCCGCTGTGACAGTGTTGGTTGGCATGGCCTTTTCCTTTGTCTGAGACAGTTTAAAAACTTCAGGATGTGACATACTGTGGAGAAAAGGCGTTGAGCACGTTTGTGGCGCACATGGTGAGAAACAGGTTCTTCGTCGGACATTGTTCATGACACTCGGATTAAACATGCCAAGCAAGATGAACTTGCCATTTTCGCCAACGCGTAAGGACTTCCAATTGGATAGTGGGTTGACAACGTACGTGAGCGATCCCCTGATGAACTGGCTCAACAAAAGTAGCAGCAAACCTTCAATTCCGAGACCCAAGTCTCCTTCGAAAGCATTGGCAAAGTTAACACATTCAAGGAAATTCTTAAAAGGTAAGTCGAAAGCCTCGGTGTTGGCATTGAAATCTGACGAGAATTTTTTTCTCGATCTGACAGATACATGTTATCGTATTTTGCTTATCCAACTCGTGGAATGCAATTCAGTGTCCTGAAAAGGACATTGCTCAAGAAAAAGCACACATGAGTGGAGATAAGTGTGGAGAGGCAAGTGATTCAAGCTGACCTTTCTCATGTGGTGGCGGTGCGCGGTGCCTGTCCGTGGGGCGAGATTGAGATCGCTCAAATCCCCATTTGCGCTTGAAATTGGTGCAAAGGCGAAAGGAGAACTTGCGTGTTTTCTTTGTTGCACGGTCGCATGTTGCACGAAGACAGAAATATGGTCTTTGTCTGCGTGCCTGGTGTGGCTTTTTATCAGTTCTTTCAATCACTTGTTGCATTTCTGTGTTCCTTTTGCAACTCGCTCGCAGTCTGTTTTATTTTTGTTCCAAGCAGAACAAGTTTGCAGACTGTTGGACGCAAGTTAAAGTCTCCCCCCTCTTTGTTGTCACTGTCCAGTCGTACGATGTGCCCTCGTCGAAAATGGAACGGGAAACACACAGGCAACAGGAGACTGTGACAACCCTGTCTTTCGGCACTCGTGGGACGTTTACATGGAAACTCTTGACAATCTGGAGACCCTGAATGAGCCAAATTTGCTGTTTCCGAATGAGTTGTCGGAAGCGCATGAACACCATCCTGCCATGGTGTCGGCAAAACGTGACGAAGGAGCTCTTCGGACCGCACATGGGTTTCGCATGGAACACTGTGGGACAGCACCATTCATTCCTGTGACGGGCCGCCTCAAGGCTCGAATCTTTGTAAAACACGAGGTTGGTGGCAGGAGACATCTCCAAACTGAGCTGTGAAGTGTCACCCCATAAAGCTCGGGTACAACAGGAGCCCCGGTTCTTTGCGGAAAGTGTTTGCACTTGTCAACAAACAAGGTTCAATTCACAGTTTTGAGGCGCGCGATTTTGCGTGACGTGCGCGCGCATGCAAGGGGAAAACTTGAGTGAACATTGACGAGAAGCATTGTAACACATCAAGTGCTGTTTGTCACTTCCTTGTCACCTGTTCTTGCCACATCTGGGTCCTTCCTGTCCTTTGTTGCAGCTCTGCGAATAAGTTCGCATCAGGTTCTCCTGAATCCTTTGAGCATTTGGCCTGACATAAGGAGTGTTCCGCGGAAAGGAAAATTCAGGTGACAATTTGCTGAAAGTCGGGAAAATCCGCAGTGGAACCATGAACAAGGGTCATCTGTGTTCAGTGATTTCTTTTCAGTATACGAGGCTGTATCCAAATGTCTTAGGAATTATCATGCGCAACTGTTTGACCTGTGCACTGCACAGCTCGTTGAACACAGATGAAACAAATGACAAAAAAAATAGTCAAATTAACTGTTTGTTATTGTTTTGAAGGTACACTGTTCTTGTTGACAACACTGTGAACAGAAACGAGTTGGCAAACGTCAGAAATGTCACTGGGGAGG
>JAAUXT010058854.1_pt1 | contig 21703 bp, 17 predicted proteins | sample 7278171 | NCBI WGS metagenome assembly JAAUXT01 (sample SAMN14350112, study PRJNA611818) | marine sediment metagenome | isolation source: surface marine sediment (1.8m) | place: French Polynesia: Moorea | collected 2018-08 | reverse complement strand
CACTTCCTCCAGGTCAGTGCTGCCCCCATGTGGTCACTTCCTCCAGGTCAGTGCTGCCCCCATGTGGTCACTTCCTCCAGGTCAGTGCTGCCCCCATGTGGCGGTCACTTCCTCCAGGTCAGTGCTGCCCCCATGTGGCGGTCACTTCCTCCAGGTCAGTGCTGCCCCCCTGCGGTCACTTCCTCCAGGTCAGTGCTGCCCCCGTGCGGTGCCCGTGTCGCGGTCATTAGCGAGTTTAAGCACGACGTTTGAAAACCCCAAACGTCGCGCCAATGCCAACGCCACGTCACCCACACGACGTTCGCTCAATTTTCATCTCCACGTCAAGTGTTGAAACAACAAGTTTGACGTTCAACGTTGGGTGGGTGGCGCGACGTTGGCGCGGCGGGGCACTGACGAGCTCCCCATTGCGTTTGGCAAAGGTCAAATCACGTTGCGTGCCAGCCTTACAGACTCCACGCACTCAGCGAGCCTGATTGGGTGACGGCGTGGCCGACTCTCCTCTTGGTTGAGGTTCACACACCACAGATCTTGCAAACAGTTGTTCAGCACCACGACCCAGAATTCCTCAAACTCGTTCTATCTGCAGCCGATTGGTGGTGTTTGTGTGTGCTTTCCCAAGAAGGAATTCTTCAGAGAAAATTTCCATTTCTGGCAATCGTCGCAAACAGCTGTTGCTTTCATTTCATTCCAAAATCAAATAGAAACTGGGGCAGGAGAACAGAGAAGCAAAACTAATAATTTCAGGAAATTTCCCCAGTCTGTGATTTCTTTTTTTCATCAAAATATTCCATTAAAGTCGGTTTCAAAGCGACATTGTCTGCGGCTGGATCTGCAACTAATGAGGCGAGGCTAACAAATGCGTTTGCGCTGCCGCCATATTGCGCGTCATTTATTATCGCTCACGTTTGAAGGCGTTTTCAATCGTTTATCTTTCTGCGCCGCTGGGCATGAGACGCGGTTAGTGGTTGGGAAGGATCGGTACAAGATCAGTGTTTGAGTTCTGATGTGTGAGTCGTCTGATCAATCTGATGCAAGAGCACATGGTGATTTGGGAAACTGACTCTTGTCACATTCCTTGGGTCTTCGGTGGGCAGAACCACGGACTGGTGTGATGTACCAAGACCCAACGCGGAAACATCAGTGACTCCACTGAATTTTCGGTTGTTGATCAGAATTCAGTTTGTGTGGAGATTATATACTGCAGATGGTCTTGTGGGTCTCGCCGTGTTGTGTTCGCGAAGAGAGAAGGGCCGTGTTTGACTTGTGAACCAGAAGGAACCAGAACCAGAAAATTCTTTCAACCTTTTATTGGTTGGCAACATGCATGCCAGAACCAATCAAGAGACAGGACTTTCTTGTGCTGGTTCCTTCTGGTCTACAAATCGAGCACAGCCACAATCCTTTGCTGGCTCCAGGTTGAAGAGAAGGGAACCATCTGCCCTAGTCCTTTGCAGGCGCCAGACTCCCATACAACGATAGATTCATGCGGAGCTTTTACACACCCTTCATGTTCGTACGCACGGTGCCCCAATTGCCACAACAAGTCGTACAGAAAGCACAACTATGCACTGAGAGCCAATGACAAGTGACCCAATGGTATCTGTGTCACTGACCTGGCAAATTGGGGCACGTCGGGACAGGACCGAACGCACTTGCTGAACCTCCCTGTTTGTCCGTGTTTCAGGACGCGTTCACGGCGGAGGCGCACCGGACGCATTCGCTAAACCTCCCTATTTTCGGACGCATTTGCTAAACCTCCCTATTTTCTGCGTTGAGGACGCGTTCACGGCGGGACAGGACCGGACGCATTTGCTAAACCTCCCTATTCTCCGTGTTTCAGGACGCGTTCACGGCGGAGGCGCACCGCTTCGCTCCCGTCGGAACCCGCGTCACGCGCATCGAAGCTTTTGACGAGGACAGGGAGAAGTACAACTCCGAGGTCAAGTACTTCATCGAGAAAGGTGAGGCCAGGGGCGTTGGTCACGTGACTTTTGCCGCATGCGCTCTTCATTGGGCGTGGCCCAAATCAGGTTTTCCAAGGTGAGGTCAGGGGCACGGGGCACGTGACTTTTGACGCATGCGCCATTTACTGGATGGGATGGGGGCAAAATCAAACAGATGCAAATTCTGAGATCGCATCTCTGACGCCAGAAAAACAATTTGCAGTCAGCAGGGAAAACGTGACCTCGCCCCTTGACGCCAGACTTTTGCAGGGAAGACGAGTGATCAGACTTGAAGTGTGATCTGCCAAGAGAGCGCCCCTCCTACACTCTTCCAGGTGTCGCCCCCTAACCAGACTCTTGATTCAACCCTGACGCTGATCTGTTTTTCTGCAGGGGAGTCGAGTGACCTGTTTGACATGGACCGGCGCACGGGGTGGCTTCGCTCGGCGCGCTCGCTCACCGACGCCCTCTCGGTGCTCTACCTCCAGGTGGTGGCGCAGGACACAGGGTCCCCGGCCCTCAGCCGCACCGCCACCGTCACCGTCATCCTCAGGGACCTCTCAGGTAGGGAGGTTCAGCTTTCACCGACGTTCGTTCCGTACGGTGGGCCCAAATTGCAGAAGTGGTCTTGTTTGGCTTGAATCGTCATCAGGGAGATCAGTAGGGAGATTCAGCCACCGCCCACGTTTGTTCCGTGTGCATGGTGGACCCCAATTGCCAGGTTCTTTATGCAGGGAGGAAGTCATATTTGAGCATTTGTCAATGACTTGCAGTGGGAACTTGGTGGTCTGTGTCAACGGTGTGGCAATTGGGGCAGGTTGGCGGAGGACCTGACGGACCTGCTGAAACTCCCTATTAAACCTCGGTGCGTTACGCAGTTACGCGATGAACAAATATTTCTCTGTGTCTCCAATGGAAAAAGTGCAACAGCGAACCACAGAAGTTGACATGCAAACTATTTCATTTTGTGCCCAACTCCTCAGAGCAGCGTGATTGTGTCGCACTCAATCTGCCACGTGGTTCACATGCAGAAGTCAAGTGAAAACCAAAGTCACCTCTATCGGAGAACAAACGATGCAGAGGAAATCCCTTTGTAATCTGGGGGATTGCGTTTCGGGATCCAGTGCGCATTGCCTGTGTCTCCCTCTTCATCAATTGGACATGGAGCTGAGGAGGTCAGTAGGTGGATTGAGAACAAAGCAATCAATGGGAAATCCGCTGATACTCGAGGCCTCTTGTTGTGCGAAGTCCCTTCAGGGCGAAGCACCATGTGGTAGTGCAGTATGTGGCAAGGTGGATGAAATGTCCCCTGCCCCCCTCCCCCTAAGCCCCCTCCCCCTCCCCCAACCCCTCCCCCTCCTCTAACCCCCTCCCCCACTGGACCCCCTCCCCCCTGCCAGACCCCCCTGCCAGACCCCCCCACTTCCCTGCCAGACCCCCCACCACCAGACAAGGAGGACAGCGAAGAATCGACGACATTACCGGCAAGGGACTTCGCACTGCAGTTGCCTTGAGTACTGCTTCTTGTTCCCTCTGATTCCCCATGCTACTCGTGCCCACGGTTGGAGAGGTGTGTGTCTCAGCTTCAGTCACTGTCTTGGATGAGTGTCAGTCCAAGACACGGGCAGCAGTGTAACAAATAGGGTGAGATTGGGGAAACTTTCTGATGTCATTGCTGCAAAATCCTGACCCTTGTTCCTGGTACTTGACGTGCTGACGTGCACGGAAGGGGATATATCATGTGTGTGAAGAAGCTGGCCGCAAGTTCGCACCAATGGGGTGTTTCAGCACGACGCAAATTCTTCACGTGGGTTTGCAGACACGTGACTTTGCCCGTCAGCTTCCACAAACTTCCCATTTTGTGACGTGGCTGACGGAGAAAGCCACGTGGTCGTGCTCTGAGTACTGGTGTCTCAGGACCTCCTGCTGACCAACACATGGGCCTGTCTGCGATCAAAAGATGCTCCGTCAGTCTGGTTACTCATGGAATTCCTGAAGTCTGCGGTGAGTGAAATACGAGGGAATTTTTGAGAGGGGATTGGGGTTGAGACAAGGAACGAAGATGGATGTCGGGAGGCGGGTGGCTTCTCTTCAACATTACATCTCTCTCATCAAACCCTCCCCCCGCAGCGCTGTGCGAAATACACGCGATGGCACCAGAGGAGGCTTTTCTACATTCCTAGGTCATTTGCATTGAGAACAATGGGTGTCATTCCTTTCAAGATGGGGGCTTTTCACATTGAGTGACGCGCAGTCGTTGTTGGGCTGACGTCAAAAATTCCACCATTGGGTCCAATGCAAATTTTTGACGCCGACGTCAAAAAGACGACCCCGCGTCACCAATGTGAAAACCGCTGTTCCATCAGCCACACAGGCTGTGGTTTAGTTTTGTGTTTACACCCGCCCCACCGAACAACGCAAACGTCCAAAGTTCAAGATGAAGAGTGGAAAGAGCCCAGAGTTGAAATTCTGAAAACGGAAGAGACACAGAGGTATTTTCAGTGTCTCATGAGCGCAAGACTGGCCCACGGAGGTTCACTCAGTGCGGCGGTGGGCTCCGAGACAGCTGCTGTGGGAGGTGATGGAAGGGAACCAGTGATGCGAGGTCAGTTTGGATCTGAAGCCGTGCATATGGTGAGGGGCGGACACACTGAAGCGTCGCCCATTGGGTCAGCATGAGGCTGCTTTTGCGTCACCCCAACTGATCCAGGAGTGGTTGGGGCAATGCAACAGCAGCCTCCATACAAACCCAATGGGGCAATGCAACAGCACAATGGATGGTTGCTGCGTCGCTGGGAGTGTGTTCCCAGCCTTATCGTACAAGGTGAAACCCCTTCTCGTGGGTGGCCCTGGAAGAGGGAGAGCTGTCCAATACCCTCCACGACTGGGCCATTTTCAGAGCGCGGAGGCTGGGCAGTCTCCAGTGACCATCGCGGACAAGCGTGTGCGTGTTTTCCATTCCCAGCTTCCCTGAGGAAATGTCTATTCCTGGCCCTGCTCCTCACTGGACTGCTGCATGTCCACTGTACATGTTTATCCAGGCAAGTTTGAGAGACATGATGCAGACCTCAAGCGTCTTTCACGTTGATGACGACGTCAGCTTTTTCTGACGTCGTCATCAACTTTTCTTGACGACGTCAAAGAATGGTCTGGACTGTTTTTTGACGCCCACCAATTGGGTGTCAGGTCAAATTTTGACGTCGACGTCAAAATTCTGCTGTCTTTGACGTCGACAGCATCAATGTGAAAACGACCCTTGATTGATTGGTCAAGGCGTGGAGGGCAGATCCAGGGGTTAGTGAGGATGGTCACTCCAAAGTTTCAACCAGAGAGCAAGATCTGTGGTTTTTGAAGCTGCTGGCCAATTGTTGTTTTCACATTTTTTCAAAATGCACATGTCCGGACAAAAATTTCCATATCCTGCAGCTGAACCAATCTGCTGTTTGTTTGGCAGCGGCAAAATAATCAGAAAAACATTTCCACAGAATTGACATTGTTCCTGTGAAAAAGGCTTTTTCAACAAAGACACTGTGAGTCCTGATTTTTGTTGCAAGAGCGGCGTCTGTTTTGGAAAACACAATTTGGTGTTTCTTCTTCGTTTTGTGCGCTTGTGACCATTGCATCTCTGTCAGTGTCCTTCTACCAACTTCGGGAAGCCAAAACGCAACCCCCACGCCCAAACAGAGACAAAATGACCTGATTCGTCTGGTCTCGTAAAGCCGCGCCGAGAAACCATGGTAACTCGGCAGCATGTTGCACAGCGTCCAGATGCAGCGTTGTCTGGCGGCGAGGCAATAAAGAACGCTGATCGTTGTTTCAGCCTGACAGCGACTGCCGAGCTCGCGCTGCATGTGCTCACCAACATGTGAGCGATAATACCACGAAGCGGTGGATGGCGTCGGCGCCGTCTGACCATCGGCTTCGGTCAATTTCCGTCATACTGTCATTTAGCACTTGTCACGGCTAAACCACACATTGTTTGTGTTGCCCCTGTTGTCTGAAGGCACAGAGATGAATTGTAGTGGTTGTTGTGCTGTCTCTGTTCCACATCTGCAGCATTACTTGTTTTGCCTGTCTGGTCGTGGTGCCAGGTGGCGCATTGCCAACGCAAGTCTCTTCTTACTTCTGCCTTTCGTGGGGATGGGGGGTCCTCCCCATACAAATTCCTCTGCTTGGAAAAATGATCATCAAATGTCAATATTTCAAGGGGAAATTTGTCTTGATGGGGCATTCAACAACTTTTGAAAACGACTTCTGTTTTCCCATACAGTAATTAAACGCTTCTGGTTGTGACGCTTCATGCTGCCGCTCTGGTGAATGTTTCATTAGCAGCAGCGCAGCGTGACCAAGCAGAGCCGCCTGCAAAACGCAACAAAGTGACGCATGATGCCGGCAGCGATCACAAACCGCACAGGATTTCCAATTCCCTTCCGTGGAACAGTCCTATCTCTACTCAGAATTGGGATCGCGCTGCTCGCTCTGGGCCCAATGTTTGCTGTTTTCATGTTCTAGTCAGGCCTGTGGCCCTGCAGGTATCATATCTGTCTATTTGTAAGCAAACCACAAGGTTCCTAGATCCTCACCTGTATGGGTCCCAGGGCCCGGCGCTCAGATAGGCGATTGGTCAGTTGACGCTTTTTGTGAAACTAAATGATGAAATGCATGAGTTTTGTGGTGTTGTGTCCAACAGTATGATGCAAATCTCTGACCACAGGTGTGTGTGGCTGCAGACTTTATTCACTGCCGCTTCGGGGCATGAGAATGAGATGGTCAGCTGAGGACTGAGTGTTGTGACCAGAGGTCACTCACCCTCAGGTCAGTGAAGCCTTTGCTGCATGGCTGCTGTGAGAAGCAAATCACCCGTTCATCTGTCGAGTTCGTCTTGGTACGTACAAAGCCGAATTCCCTGCAGTCTGCAGCCCAACGGAACTTGCGTGGACCATGCAAAGCTGGGCTGGTTCTGGTGTCGGTTCATCGCAATGCAAGGTGTTCCATGCTGCGTGGGCATCCGAAGCTGACGTGTTTTCTCACTCGCCGTGACAATCCCCCATTGGGAACAACACGTGATCGTTTTCACTCAGTTCTTGTTGTCCACAGCAAGTCCAGTCGGAAACAGTGCTAGTTACACAGGGCTTCATGAGGGCTGAACATCCTTTTTATGAGGGGGGGGGGCGGTGTTGAGAACATGTGACCAGGAACAAGGCTCTGGAAAGTGCTGCTGGTTTGAGAGTGTGTGCTGCAGGAATAGCTTTGCACTGTTATTTTGAGCTGCATTGGCTTTTGTTTGACTGTTTCTTCGTGATTGGAAGTTTGTTGGCACTCGTGTGTGCTGGTTTTCGTTACCAGAGCAAACCCAAACAGGTCTGCATTGTCGTTCTCAACGTCGCTTGGTGCCTTCAGCGTTTTCAGTGCTCTGGCGTCTGAACTCCCTCCGAAACCTGAAAACACACACACTCACCCAAATTTTGTGCCACGTGCAATGAGTTTGGATGGAAGTGTAGGCAACTCGCCCCTTGCTTGTTTTGGGTGTTCTTGTCCAAAACACATGGGGAAGGCAATGGAATGACACAGGATACTCGGTTTCGGTGGTGCAAACCAGTGTTGGAAGATCTGTCTCGGGGCGAGACCGCAGAATGTCATACTGGATTCCAGCTTCGTGTCGCATATCGCGTGGGTTCAAGTTGTGGTGTGTGTGTGTGTGTGTGTGTGTGTGCGTGTGTTTGTGCGTGCGTCTGTCTGTCTGTCTGTGGGCGTGCGTGCATGTGTGCGTGTGTGTGTGTGGTGTGTGTGTGGTGTGTGGTGTGTGTGTGTGTGTGGTGTGGCTTCCTGTGCATGAGCATGCGTCCTTGGGTGTTCGCATGCAGACGCTGTGTGTGCGCGTGTGCGAATGGATGTGCCTGTGTCTGCGTCCATGTGTGTGTTTGTGTGTGTGTGTTTGTGTGTGTGTGTATGTGTGTGTGAATGGATGTGCCTGTGTCTGCGTCCGTGTGTGTGTGTGTTAGGTTGTGAATGTGTGTGTTATAGAGTGAGAGATATCATTAGCTTTTGTCTGCTTCAGTGTGTGTGTGTGTTTGTGTGTGTGTGTGTGTGGGTGTGTGTCTGATTCTGTGTCCGTGTGTGTGTGTGTGTGTGTCTGTCTCTGTGTGTGTGTGTGTGTGTGTGTGTCTGAATCTGCGTCCGTGTGTATTCGCATGTGCATCGTGTTCGAACCAAGACGTGTGCTGCAAACATATGTCCACTACCTCACCCTCCCTCTGGATCTGGCCCGCTGCTGGCTGCATCACTCTCCATCTTTCTCTCCACTTTGGCCACAGGTCCATTGTGTGGAAACAGGGCTCTAAACGATCGGTCTGTGAAAGGCTGGTGTCAGGCGTGTGAAAGCTTTTCCCCCGATAGCAATTGGTGTGAGAATACTCAGTCCTGGGGTCCTCGGCTTTCATTGTCCAATCGTTCCATTTGTGTTGTCAGTTTGATCTGCACTGTGGAAACTCGTGCAAGGCACGTCGTCAGGGGCAACCTTTGTTTTCAACAGATTTGAAACAAGTAATCTCCACTTGCTACTGAATTGGTTTGATGCTTTTGCACTTTGGACTTGTGCCTTACAACAGGTAATCAACAGACAACAGGAGAAAAATTGAATCCTCAGCTGCGCCTCGGATTCATTAATCTCCTGTTGTCTGTTGTTTACCTATAACGTCCTCAGCCAGTGAACATTGCACTGTGGTCATTGGGTTTCTATCTGGCACCGCAGAGTGATTGGGTATCCGTTGTAACGGGTTGTTCACGGTGCAGACCCATGGAAAGGTACTGAACCAAAAATTGGGGCAAACAGGTCTGGTCCGAAAAGGATGTGGAATTTCGCAGAATTTGTTGATCCTCAAAAAATTGAGCCTTGGTGACTATTTGACAATGCAGCGCAGTGTTTTCGAAGTGTGACTTAGAAACCATTCTTGAGCGCATGTTTGAGCTTGAAAAGTCCGCCGTGGCTGTACTTCAATGGAGGCGAGTGCTTTTCTGTGCCTGTCTAATGCGGCAGAAGAGACTCGGGATCCGAGGAGGGGAAACGATAACGAATGGTCCGCTCCAAACACAATTTGTGGGACATTGGCCCGGTGTAACGTGCCCGGTTGACAGGCGTGCCCCATTGCCACGTGTCAATGAGGCACGGGTCCACCACCCATGCCCACCACAGTTTCTGCCCGTGCCCCATGTCGATGTGTCAATGATGCTGTTCGAGTTACATTTGCTCATCTGAGAATTCTCGGACTCCCCACCTGGGAATCTGAGAGCCCCAAGCTTTCTCAGATTCTCGGATGTTCTCTCAGATCCTCTTGGATGAAAATGCGATTCGATTTACACTCTTGGATGTTCAGAATTGTCAGATTCTCGGATTCTCAGGTGTAACTCGAACAGCTTCAATGGGGCATGGCCTTGAAGGTATGTCTGATTGACATATGTCAATGGGGCATGGGTTGTGGAGCTGTGCCCCACTGACATGTGCCAATTGGGCACGCAAGCCAATCGGGCACGTTACACCGGGAAGGTTTGTGTTGAAACGTGAAGCATCGCGCGGTGCCGCAGCGGTCGATTGTTGCGTCGCTTTTCCTGGTGCCTGTCTCGAATGAACTTTGAGCTTCGTGTCCCGCGGTTCGATGAAGTATTGACGACTCTGAGTTTGTAATTCACGCAGTGGATGATTTCTTTTATCTCAGCACCACAGTCGTGTCCCTTGTCTTCACTGCAAGGCCCAATCCAGTTCGTTTCTGGCAAGTGTGGCACCAGGTTTGTTGCATGCTTCCGAAGGAAAGCTGAGGTCAAAACACACAAAATGCCCTGCAAACAGGGCGTTGGTTGTGTATGGTGCGGTGGTGAGGGTTGTGTCTTGATGGACATTGCACCTGCATTTCATCTCCCTTGTGGTGAGACTCCAGAGCCCAGCGATTCAGATTCTGTTGGCTCTTGACGCACCCCTTCAGTGTGGTTGTGAGACAAACGGGGTTTTCACACAGACGCTGTCAACGTCAAAAAAGTTGACGTTGACAACATAATTTTGACGTCAACGTCAAATTTACATAACCTGACGCCCAATTGGTGGGTATCAAGGTCCAAACCATTCTTTGACACCGTCAAAAATGTTGACGTGTGTGCGTCAAAAAGACTTGACGGCGCCACCAACGTGAAAACCGCTGAAGTCGCGCGGCGCACGTAGGCGAGTGGAGTGCGTGTGGCGCGGGAATGATTACATCAGACGCGCTCACCCCGAGGGACGCGCCGCTCCGGGGACACGTAACACAATTACCGTATTCCGTGCCTGCAATACTTCCTGTTATGTGTGTGTACTCTTCATCAGAAACAGCGCGATGCGACGCGACAGAGCCAGACCCGGGGTGGAGCCGCCGCGAAGGGGGGGGGGGCAGATGCGCCCCCTACCCCAGGTGGAATGAAATGAGGAAACCCACCCGGCATTTTCAAGACCCGGGGTTTGGTCATTTCAGGGTGTGGGCTGAAATGGCCAGACATCGGGTCACATCTCTGAGTGCAATCAGTCAAGTCACAGGTGCCAAATGATTGCAATGTGCAAACACTGACCAGACACCCTGGTTTGTGGGGTCTGGCTTTTTCATTACACCGGACAACCAAAGAGAAAAAAAAAACTTTGCACGCGAAGGTTCTATTCTTGAACCTTGAGGGTCAGATCCAGGCTGCCCACCCAACCCGCTGGAGGATTCACCAGAGATATGGTCCACGTCTCTCTCCTTCCATTCGTCTCAGATGTATTGGGCGTTCCACCACTGATGAGTCTTCAGACGCGGACGCTGAAAACGAAGTTTGATCTGTCGGCTCCGGCGTCTGGGGTGGCTCCGCCGGTGCCTCGGGCTGACCCAGGCTATTTTGCAGGAAATATAATTCCGGGGCCGATTTACAGCGTCATAAATCTGGAAGACGCAGTAACGCGTCAGGAGACGCTATCTCGGGCAGAGACGCGGTTTATGAAGGGAAATGAGCAGCGTCTGTGAGCCTTCCGCGCTGTGAACACGTGGGCGGCTCCGGGCTGCGTGGAAGACGCGGTGACGAGGTTCAGCACGATTCTGCAATCGGTTGTGGTCTGGCGTGGTTGACGTCAGATGAATGACGGCGCAGAGGGGGGCTTTGGTGATTTCAGCAGGAATCTCCCAACTCACCAAAACAAACCAAGCCATGTGCTTGACTGTGATTGGTGTTCAGCCTTACACATCTCCAACAGACTGTACGTCTGTTCCGTGTGTTTTGAGGTTTGTACTGATCTCCGGTGTGGTCTTTGGAGGAATTGGAACAGCCAGCGGACCGATGTCATTGATTTTTTTCTTGCTGAACCTCCCCTGTATTATATCCGCAGGTCAAAGGGAACCAGACAATAACAAGAGTCTGCGTTGGCCTGTCTGTTGTACTAAAGTCCGACATCAGTCAAAATCACTGCGTGTGGAGGTGGGTCGGGCTTGACCTTTCAAAGTACTGAGCTCCACAATCCGGATCATCATTCACAAGGCTTCGTTTAGCAATTACACTGAAGCAGAAAGACTCAAGGGGTTTTCACATTGGTGACGCGCAGTCATCTTTTTGACGTCGGCGTCAAAATTTAACATTGAACCCAATGGTGGAATTTTTGACGTCAACCCACGAAAATGACCGCGCGTCACGCAATGTGTAAACCACTTCACTGGCCACGCTCGGGCTCCATGTGGACGGTGCCCCAGGAACATGGCCCTGCAACCCGCACTGAATGTTTCATGTCAATTTGCACGGTTCCTTGTTCCCCCGTACAAACCACGTGTCTGAGGCCCTGACCACGCAGCAACTTTGCTGAATTCATAACTTGTTTCTCTGGACACGCCCAGTGTGCATGTGATGCTTGATACGTGCATGGGCCGGTGTAATGACATGGCCAGACTCCAGAAACCAGGAGACCCCGCGTCTGGTCAGTGTGTGCACATTGCAATCATTTCGCACCTGTTACTTTGAGCCTTGACTGATTGCACTCAAGAGATGTAGCCCAGTGTCTGGCCATTTCAGCCTGCTCCCTGAAATGTCCAGACGGGTCTTGAAAAATGCTGGGTCTCCTCATTTCACGTTGAAGCCGATTTCTCTTTGAGCTTGGACGAATTTAACCCAGTATGAGCGTTGGAAATGTTGTCTGCATCACGTTACGTGTTCACAGTGCGCAGAGACAGCCCTGATAAGTTAATGCCGACGTACAATACGCGCTGTCAGGCATTGGGCGATCACGAGAAGACGGCATCAAACTGCTGAGCTCATGCGGAGGGAGGGAGACACAGGGAGGGCGGAGGGAGCGAGAGTCAGGGAGGGAGAGCCAGGGAGAGAGACACAGGGAAGATGCCTTTCATGGCGAAAGCAGGCGGGCAGAATCTCCAACGCTCGGTCTTTTGCCCCTCCTCTCAAAAGAAAGGAGAGACAAAGAAAAATGCAAGTTTTGACTTTGAACATGGAGAATTCTGGAAGTTTTGGCTTGGGGTACTCACGCAAGGAGTTGGGATCTGGTCACCCAAACTCTGAGCACCTCTTCTTGCAAGGTTCTTCTTTTTGCAAGTAGCGTTGGGGAAAAAATGTGTTTGTGAGAAAAAAGTTTTTGTGCCCCGTGGGTGAATCAGAAATTTTCTTGTCTCAGCACACCTCAAGCAAAACATTGTCTTCACTGAAAAGTAATGAATTGCATCATCCTCCGGTTTCGCGAAACATTGTGTCTGGAGTAATCGAGTTACGCGTCCCCGACGCGACGTCGCGCAGCGCGCAATTCAATTGTGACGCGCCGACTCCCCCCGAGTCAAACGTTCAGGCTGGGAACACACTCCCAGCGACGCAGCAACCAGCGTCATGCTGCCCCGTCCTGCTGTGGCGTCGCCCCATTGGGTTTGTATGGGGGGCTGCTGTTGCGTTGCCCCAACTGCTCCTGGAGCAGCAAGGGCAGTGCAAAAGTAGCCTGATGCTGAAGCAATGGGGCGACACCACAGCACGATGGGGCAGCACGACGCTGGTTGCTGCACCGCTGGGAGTGTGTTCCCAGCCCAAGGGTCCAGGCGCCACCAAATCACAGTGCGCAGGTTCAGCAAACATGTCCGCTCCTTTTCCAACGTGCCACAATTGCCAGATCGGTGAACCAGACGTCATTTGGTCACTTGTCAGTGGCTCTCAGAGTGAATTTGTCACTGATCTGGCAATTGGGACATGGCACGAGTTACATGAGGGCGTGCTAAACGTCCCAACTGTGATTGGGAACTGCCTCGCATTCGTCTTCGTTGTGGGTGATGTTACTCTGTTTCTTTTGCACCCAATGTGCACTGATCTGACCTGTTGTTGTATCCTTTGCACGCACCACTCATTTAAACAGCTGACAACGTGGCAAAGCACGATCCCCTTCAGATTGCCTGATGTTGACATGAAACTGGGTTCAGCGGTTCCACCTCGCGTGGTTGACCTTGTCTGTTTCTCCAATGGAATGATCACCCCCCCCCCCTTTCCACCTCTCCAGAAATTGTTATCAAAATGGGAGGGAGGGACCAGAACTTGTGTTTCTGGATCAGGAAAATGCTTTTCCCTGCCTGGGGAGTTGACGCTTGAAAACTCGAACTCAGACTGAGGCTGCAAGAGACGTGTCGTCACGTCCCTACGCCAGCAAAGCAGGTGATGGGTTGTTATTGGACAGAGCTTTGCGGACTGACAGCCAATTAGATTTGACGGATGGAGGTGAACAAGATTGCCGTTTCATATCGTATGGTTACACTGATAGTGCGTTCTATCCCCCCAGCTCCCATAAAAATGACACTTGGGGAAAACGAGCAAAGGCGTTTTCCAAAAGAAGCACAATGTGCCTCAAAAAGCTACTCGTCTTGATGTCAGCCCAACAGACGTTCCTGCGCATCCCTGAGACACAGAGTCTTGCAACCATGGCAACGTTTGCACAATGGAAGAAACGAGACAGTGGGTCAGCTTCACTGGAGATTTTTTTGGGGTTGTTATGAGAGTGTTGTTGCTGGGTCTGAACCTGATTCGGGAGAATGAATGTGAGTCCGTGTCCAGATATGGTTGCAGGCTGCGGCTCTGAGGGAGATTGGGGCATGCTGGGATGAATAAGACTGGGGCATGGGGCCCAGAGTACAGTTATGGCTCAAAAATAGACGAACTACGTGTTTTGTGGGTGCGGTGAGGGAAGAACACGTCCAGATACCAGGGACCAGGCTCTAGATGCATGAATTTGAGGACTGCCTCACAGAGAAAACGGCTTCTTTTCCTTCCACGACGATAGAACAAATGGGCCAAATCAACACAGGAAACTTCATTTCTCCAGACGGTCTGTGGCTGGGGCAGCGAGACGCGTTCTTCCTTCAGAAACAAATGACGATTGACGGGCGCAAACACCGCTCAATCATCACAAAATTCCGCTTTGTCTTTGCTGATTTGAATGAAAATAAACGCATATCAAATGAAGCAAATCATTTTTGCGCAAAAGGGACAGCTCTTTCTCTGAAATGGAGGTCCCACTGCTGGAAGAAGAGACTTGACTCTTGGGCTGGGAACACACTCCCAGCTACGCAGCAACCAGCGTCGTGCTGTCCCATCGTGCTGTGGCGTTGCCCCATTGGGTTTGTACAGAGGCTACTGTTGGTCACACCAACCACTCTTGGAGTGGTTGGGGTGACGTAAAAGCAGCCCAATGCTGACCCAATAAGGCAACGCCACAGCACGATGGGGCAGCACGATGCAACGGCGCGTCGCTCTTCAGTGTGTCCGCACCCTTATTCATGAACTCCAGGCGCAAAGTCACAGCGAATCCAGGTTATCCGGTCAACGGGTCGGGTGTCAGGGACCTGCAGCAGAATCACACCATGAGAATAGGAATCCAGGCGCAGAGTTCTGTTGGCCTGCGGGTCAAGATTGGCGACTTTGAGCAAACAGCCCGCAACCTGGGAACGCAGACGCAAACGTAACTTTTGGCATGCTGTGACGTGGACTGACTCCGAGATCAACCAATGGTGACCCCACAAAACATCCCCGACAAAAATTGAACCGCTGTAACTTTTCTTCTTGAAACGTTTTTGGTGTTTTGCAAAGGGTACTCATGCAGAACAAAACAAGCTCGCTATGTGGGAGCTGAAACGAGAGACCCCTGGACTCGTTCAGCCGGATGGACATTGTCCAGAGCTGACCACTACAAACTGAGAGCTGTTTGAGAGTGTGCAGACAGGGCATGGTCCGGCGGAGGGATCTGGCCGTGTGCTGCTCACTGTCGGCGTCGGACGGGTCATTTATATCTCGGTATTACCCGAGGTCCAGTCTTCGCCGCCACACTCTCAGCGTCCAGCCCAGGCACACCAGCGACAATGTCCGTTCTTTTTGAGACCTCAATGGTGGAAAGGGCTGACTGAAGCAAGAATCAATCAGACAATCAGAATACAGTGAGGATTTTGATTCCGACTTGGATCTGAGACAGGAGTCATGTGTGTGTGTGTGTGTGTGCGTGTGCGTGTGCGTGTGCGTGTGCGTGTGCGTGTGCGTGCGTGTGTGCGTGTGTGTGAGTGTGCGTGTGTGTCTGTGTGTGTGCGCGTGTGTGTGTGTGCGTGTGTGTGTGCGTGTGTGCGTGTGCGTGTGTGTATGATCCTGTTTGCAAGACACATCAACACTGAGACCACGAGAATCAGGATCAGGAGCAGAAGTCTCCAATCATTGGGGAGGTTCAGCACACCTTGAGTTTCACACGTGCGGTGCCCCAATTGCCAGATCACTGCCCCAGATCACCACATTTGCCCTGAATTGGCTCCCAGAGAGCCAACGACAAGTGACCAAACGTTTCTGTGTCACTGATCTGGCAATTGGGGCACGTTGGAAAAGGAGCGGACGTATTGGCTAAACCTCCGTATTGTGGGATCCAGCGCGTCTTGCGTGTTTGACAGTGTGACCGATAACCCCCAATTCGCACCAGATGCAGCAGCGCATCACGCACACCAAGGTCACAGCGCACCAAAATGGGTCTCACACATGTCCATGGATGTGTTCACACTGAAGTGTGTGTGACCACCATGATTGTAGATGGGTTCCAACCCCAAACGTGCATTGGCGCATGGTGCGGAATGTCGTAAAAGCCGTGCGTGATGCGCTGGCGCACGCGGTGTGGCTGAGGGGTGAATGTGGTGGCACCTGCTGAGACCGAGGTTCATCAGATTCTTACGTCTCCGTCACAGGCAACGTCTCTGGTCTCTTGTCATGTGGGTGGACATCGCCCTGGTGTGGGTGTGGGTGTGGGCGAAAATGTGGGTGCGGGTGTGATCGTGGGTGAAGGTGTGGGCGTGGGTGTGATGGTGGGCGAATGTGTGGGTGTGATTGTGGGCGCAGGTCTGGAAAGCGATGGACCCACAACGGGAAAAACGCAAAACGTCCGGGGAAAACTCTCCAGAGAACCAGACCCTGAAAGCTTCAGCGTTGAGCACTGCATGTGTCACACACAAAGAAAACGAGCAAAATATTTTCCTTGATATTCACCTGAATTGAACACAGGGGATTGTCAGCGGCAGCGATCGCAACTGTGGATCGAGTCAAACTACTGAGCAGCTGGTCATGGGAGAAGAAGACGGCCGAGATACAGAAGTACAAACGGAACTGTCATCAAAAAACTGACCACGTTTGCCAACCTGCAAAACCTTTAAACCTACGCTTCAATTTCGATTGTCAGCCCTTTTTTTCTGCAACATCACAGCGGAGAGAACAAGCTTTTCAAACTGAATCCACCATTTTGCTCACTTTTACAAAATTTACGCTTCCCGTGGGAGACGAAACAAATTACCCCCCGGTGTTAAGTGAGCCTCGTGTAGTAATTAATATCGGGGGAAATATCACTTCGGGGAGGTGCAGGGAAATTTAATTCGCCTCTCCCCCGCACGCTGCCTGAAATTGAAAATGCTTTCGCAGAAGTGAATATGACAAACGGCAGCAGCGTATCGCTTGAGCCTGTGTGCAGTTTGAATATCAGAACCAGATAATGTTCTTGCATTTGTGTTGGCATTTGAAAATTGACTTTGGGGAAACGCGAGGGGTGTTGGGCCAATAGATTCAGGAAATAACATTGATTTTGGGTGAAATGGTTCGTACCACGAGGACGCAGCTGTGGCACGTGATGTTCACCACACAGAAGGGAGGTTTAGTTGCAGCACGTGTGACGTCCCCTTGCCACGTGCGACGTGGTATTTCACCCTGGATAATCTGTGTTACTACTTCTCCCCGCTGCAGGAGAGACTTGATCATATTTCTGCTTTATTTTTCTGCAGGGAAAGGCAAAGTTCTCTTAAATGGTTCGGCACCACTTTTGTGGGGGGGGGGGGCATCTTCACGGGCATCGTTGGTTTGCTAAACCTGGTTCTGCATAGCTTTTGGCGTGGGGCACTTCAACTGGATATGACTTGTTTTTCGGACACAAACCAGCTTGTAAAAGATTTCAACTGTGATGAAATGGAAGAAGATCTTTTGAAAATTGAAGGATTCCCCATTTTTGAAGGAGTGTTGGTCCTCACAGTATCCACGGGCTGCACCATTGGTTTGCTAAACCTGGCTGTTTCTCAGTGGGCTGTGGAGGCACTGGCCAGCTGTTCAGACTCTCTCCGTGACGTGCAGATCATAACGTGAGGCAATATTCACCAGAATATACACCACGTGTGACACATGAGGCCGGGACGTGAAACACATGCGGATTTCCGAGTCGTTTTATTGCGCATGCACAGCTGGTTTGTTTGGTTGCGTCAGATTTGGTGAGAAGGAACCAGCTTTTCAAATGCCTGCATGGCTGCAACGATGGTGAGTGTGTAACGAAATGGGCCAGACAATCGAAATGAAGAGACAAGGGTGTCTGGCCATTTCACCCTGAACTGAAATGACCAGGCGGCATGTGCTACAATCTCCGAGTGGCCTGAATCAACTGACATCAATGTCTGTGTTGAAATGAGGATGCATGAGGTGAAGAGCAGGAACCTCATGGTCAAGACCCTTGGCAGAGAGCCATCACCCCGTAGCACAATTTGGGGTGTCTGGCCATTTCGTTGCACCGGGACCCATGTTGACACGTGTGTGTTCCATACACAGGCCTCACCACATGAGCCGTCCTTGAGTCCACACTGTTTAGTACAGCCCACGTGTGCCATGGGCTAAACCCACAGATCCATAATGTGTGTTGAATGGGCTGAGTTTACATGTATTGAATACTGCATGGGAACGATGGACTGACATGGCAGGACAGCGTGGTGCTTGCATTGGTTGGTTGTGGAGTTTTGGTACTGCAGACACAGGAGCAGAGTACTTGTGCATTGGAACTGACTCCTGGGAGGTTCCAGCACTGGACTACAACAAGAGGTGAAAAGACAGAAATATGGCAGACAGATGAACGTTGCACCACCACAAGAGTCGCTGGTGTCAGACACTGAAATGGCAGAAGCGAGACCTCCCGTGGGCTCCATTCGCTGTCTGCGAAAAGGTTTCCACTGTTTCCTGCAAATGCTACACTCTCCGCGATGTTCAGGTCTTGTCTGATGGTATCGCTTTTCAAAACGTCATTGTGTGTATGGGGGGTTTTCACATTGGTGCCGCGCGGTCGTGTTTTTGACGTCGGCGTCAAAATTTAACATTGAACCCAAATTTTGACGTCATTCCAGAAAACGACTGCGCGTCACCCAATGTGAAAACCCTTCAAGTTCTCCACAACTCACGCACAGCTTTCCTGTAAGATCCAAAGTCAAACACAATGCGCGGTTGTTGCATTTTGGACCCAAGGTGGTCTTTGTTCGTTTTGAAATTGACCCAACAGTGCGGACCTTGAATTGCGTCTGCGTCAAACGCCGGTGTGTTCAAGATGAACAGCACGGTGGCAACTGACCACACTGCTCCCCTCTGAGCTTGGCAGACGGTCACTGTCTCCCACTCACGTCAAATTGAGGCAGAAACTGTCTCTGTAACTACACGGCCCTTCTGAAGACACTGAGCACTGCAATTTGTAATGAGAGTGTTAATTCGAGGGGCAGACACCTTCAGGTCGCCATGGAAACCACTTCCCGGCGTCCAGGTTTCCAAAGCCGTATTCACATTGGTGCCGTCGACGTCGACAGCCGAAGTTTGACGTCAACGTCAGACGCCCAATTACTGGGTGTCAAAAACAGTTCAGACCATTCTTTGACATTGTCAAAACAATGTTGCCGTCGACGTCAGAAAAAGGTGACGTCATCAACGTGAAAACTCCTTTTATCGTCCACGATGAGCTCGGGTCAAGTCGGCAGGATCACGTGTGCAGATCGTCCCCACATCAGCTCAAATGGGCGCAGGCAATCTCTGCTCGGCTCCAGACTGAGGAACTGGCCTATCAGCAGGTCCGTAGCCCGAGGACAATTGTCACTGGTTATTTTCGACAAATAGGCTTTTTCCTTCGTGGGGCTTCTTGTGCAGGCCCAGTCCATGCGGTCTTGATGTGCAATTTTGGCTCAGAGACAGTGTCTTTGTCAGTCTCGCAGCACCATAATGGAGTGTCCAAATTTTGCCTGGTGTTGCAGATGGTTCATGTGATCCCACTTCATGCACGTGGGAGCTGGGCCGGATTTTTTCAAACCTGCATTTGTGCGTGTGAAAGCAGAACAAAACAAAAGCCACGAACAACAGAGCCAAAACTTTGGATGTGAAACTGAAGCCTCCGTGGCCATGAGGACCGACAACCGGAAACGGCGCGCGTCAGTCGGAGAGTGGACGGAGTGTGTGGACGGAATCCGGAGCCAGGGCTTTGTAAAGCCTCCCTGAGCAGCCGCAAATTGTGTGGTTTACACGGAGACCTCAGACCTCGCGCGCGTAGCTCGGTCCAGCGCCGTCCCTGCAGCTCTGTGTGCGGTGAGGCCTTGTGGGAGTGGGTGACACAGACAATATGGGCGAGAATGTATCTTGGGCATTGGCAGCCATTGCTGGTGGTCCCGCTTCAAGACTGCTTGTGATTCAGAACAACAATAGAGGTCACAGAAGACTTGAATATTTTGCCTTGAATTGTCTTCTGGTGTCCTGTTCAGCAGGTTGCCCCCCTCCCCTCTGTGTGCCTTCACTGCACTGTTCTTCCGAGCTTTACCCTTTGAGGAAAACCACGTGGAAACCACCACGTGGTTCTTCTGCACCCAGTTTTTGGTGGTTAAACGCGCCCATCCCGCCACCCAACTGTTGTGCAATCGAACCACTTTAATTGATGTTTGGTTCGATCCAATGTCTTTGATCCCGCACTCTTATGAAGCTGTGCATCTGCAGCTTCATGTGGACAAAATGCTAACCCTCACCTGAGTGAGGGGCTTCTCTCGTTGGAGAGTCTTCAATAAAGAGTTCAGCTGAAAGGTACCAGTGTTTGCAACTGTGTCAATGGAAACAGGAGAGATCAGCTCCTCTTTCCTGACATGAAGCCTCAAACAGGCCCAGTCAGCCGCAAGGCTCAGGCATGAAGCTGACCCGGGAACGCCAACATAGCACAACCCAGCAAGACGTTCGTGTCCTTGCAGAGCAAGGACGGCGCTGCGGGGCCTGGGTTTGGCCGAATTTTACCGATGTCACTCACACAGGACTTGTCTCCTGAGCGGAGGCTCTTCATGAATGCGGTGATTCCGCCTGGGAATCGCGTGTTTATGCAAAACGCGTCGCGTCGGTCGGATGTGCTGCGCGACGGGACGGGGAGGTCCGTTCGCGATGGCGAGTTTTATGCGCGACGTTTCACCATACGTCGTTGGGCCTTTGATCTCTGCGGACGTTCAGCCAAACTTCACCTCAAACTCATCAAACAGAAAAACATCCTCCAAAATACTTGTTCTTCTCTTGCTTGCCAATGTTTAACTTTTGCCCTTTTTGTTGTTTTCTCGATGGTTTTGCAGGTACAGATCTACTGTTTTACCAGTGAAGGACCACCACAGCCACACACGCACGCACGCACACACACAGACTCACACGTACACACACACACACACACACACACACACACACACACACATACACTGTTGTTTTTGCTCAGAATTATAAGGTTGCAGTGAACTGAATTTCGCACAAATGTTAGAAATCCAAAATTGACGTTTTGAAGTTCACGTCACCAACGTTTGAACTGCATCACCCCCCATTTTCGGGGGGGGGGGGGGTGTGCACACGTCGGTGATTGGACAGACTCCCGATCGTCCCCACGCCACAGTTGATCCTTCAGTGCGGGACTTTCCCTCGCGCCTGCGCACATTTGTTCCATGCACCCAAGGCCCCCGAGTTAATTTGTATCCGAAATGGATCGAAACTCGTTTCTTTCCGGCACACGCACAACAAATTGCTCTTGACCCGCCCAGATCTCCCATTTTCTACTGACGCGCACACGACGCCTGTTGAAAAGTGCAGACACACTGAAGAGCGACGCGCTGGCGCGTCGTGCTGTTCCGTCGTGCTGAGGTATCGCCCCATTGGGTTTGTATGGAGGCTGCTGTTCTGTCTTTTGGCTATAGGAGCGGTTGGGGTGATGCCAATGCAGCCCAATACAAACCCAATGGGGCAACACCACAGCACGACGGAACAGCACGACGCTGGTTGCTGTGTCGCTGGGAGTGTGTTCCCAGCCTATGTCTTGTATCCAGCACAATGATGTACAGAACGTGGTGAAGATGCATAACTCTGCAGCAACTTGAACAAGAAGCAGAGCTCAAGGCAACTGCAGAGCGAAGTCCCGAGTAGCGAATATGTTT
>JAAUXT010112105.1_pt1 | contig 21705 bp, 23 predicted proteins | sample 7278171 | NCBI WGS metagenome assembly JAAUXT01 (sample SAMN14350112, study PRJNA611818) | marine sediment metagenome | isolation source: surface marine sediment (1.8m) | place: French Polynesia: Moorea | collected 2018-08 | reverse complement strand
TTTACTGCTATGTGCCCCCCCCCCCCCTCAGGAGGTTGACACCCACCCTTACCAAATTCTGAACTGACTCCTGCACGTCGACGGGTCCTGGTTCCACTGGTTCCCATCGCTCACGCATGCGTATCCATAGCTTCCTGTACAAATCTCTGTGTGTGTGTGTGTGTGTGTGTGGTTCTAAAACGCAATCCACTCTTGTGTGAATTTGTTTTCTGGACACCAAAGGAACATGTGTTTCCGTGGATCAACACGACGGTAGATGTTTTATGGTTGCGGATTTCGCAGCTGGTCACCTGGTGCCTCTCCCATCCACAGGCTCCTCCACCCTCCCTCCCGCCCGCCCCTCGCCTAAAGATCCGCTACCACCCGCCCCCACACCTACTCACCCGCTCGCCCACCCACCCTCACGCCTTCACGTCTGCCCGCCAGCATGTCATGACCAAACCCTGGATCCCCGTGCGAGTTTCTCCAACTTGACCACAGACGGCGCGGCGTCGCTTCTGCGGACGGCGCTCGCCTCCACTCTGCGGGACGTCACGGGTAGGAGCCTGTCCCCCTAATAGGCTCAATCTGCACTGGGAACAAAGTCCATTGTTCTTGCACTGCAACTTTTGTTTGTAAATCCAGACCCCTGGACGACAGGTGAAGAGGATGGAAAACTTTTCTGTGTGGGTTGAGCCAGACTCAGCCCGACACGACTCACTCCTGTCCGCACAGACCACGCTGGCGGAGAACAGAAGAACGCAGACAGACGGCAGGTGGCGCTGGGGTGCACATCGCGGGTGACGTCGCCTTGACGTGCACAGGGGCGAGTTTGTGCACCGCGCTACGTAGACGTAAAACGCAAAACACAAACGTAATTTTTGGTTGCTGTGATGGTCAAAAGTTACGTTTGCGTCTGCGTTTCCAGGTTGCTGGCTGTTTGCACAAACTCGCCAGCGTCGCCGAACTGACGCAGCGTCCGCTGACGTCACCTGAGACGCGTCGCATGCCGCGCGCTGTGGGGATGTCCCGGGCCCGTCAGGCTGGGCCTCCCTCTGTGGGGGGGACGGGACGAGAGGGCCCGGGGTGGACGGAGGGGTGCAGCGGGGGAAGGGGAGATCACGCACGTGATGGCCATGGCCAGCTGGTGGTGGGGACACACACACATACACACACACAGAGCGAGCGAGAGAGAGAGAGAGAGAGAGAGAGAGAGAGAGAGAGAGAAACTGTTGGTGGGCCGCACACATGCACATGACCACCACTAAAACCACGAAACATCAGCTCTTGTTGTTTATCTCTTTAGACCCAACTCCACAACAAACCCACACACACACACACACACACACACACACACACACACACACACACACGAGTTCACGGTATTCAGCATGTTTTCCCTCATTCCTCTTCTCAAAGTGAAGTAGCCTTCAAGCTGAATTTTACCTCTACACTGGTCTCTGGATACTCGTGGACGTGTGGGAAATCTGGAAATCCTGGAGTCATGCTTTTTTGGGGAGGGGGGCGGGCATGGTTCAGGCAGGGAATTACCGTGTAGTTTACCGTGTAGTCACGCAATGGGAGAAGGCGGGAGGGCCGCATCGTTTGGAGAGTGCATGAAGGCTGCGGGAGAGGGAGCAACACCCTGCAGTTTGTTGAATGGAATGGGAGGACACGGAACCAGGGTTTGAGAGAGGGGGGACGGGAGCAGGGTTTGGGGAGTGAATCGCCCCAGCTGCAGTCACGCAGCGGGAGAGGGAGATAATGGAGCTGCTGTGGGATGGGGAACACCCTGCAGTCCTGCTGCAGGGAGCACGGGAACAGAGATTGCAGAGCGGAGCAGGGAAGGGACGAGTCACTGCACGCGACGACTGCAGTGTTGCAGGTGCAGGGTCGTTCTGCAGGAGGGAAGGACAGACAGGAGGATCCCTGCAGACCTCCTGGGGCGGATCCAAGGTTCGTTAGAAATTACCAGATCACCGACGGGGACCTGACTTTTGGAGTTTTGCCTTGCGCTTCCAACGAGGCTGACCAGGTTTCCAGATTCTGTAGAGTGTGCAAAACTGTGTGTGTGTGTGTGTGTGTGTGCGTGTGCGTGCGTGTGTGTGTGTGTGTGTGTGTGCGTGTGTGTGTGTGTGTGTGCGCGCGTGTGTGTGTGTGTGTGTGTGTGTGTGCGCTTGTGTTCTGTGCCCATGTGTGTCTGTGTGGCCCTGTGTGTGCAGGTGTGTAGTGTTTGTCCTGCACCTCAGAGGGCTTCATGCTTTCCTCCCGTCAAAAGGCTGCCGTGTCTCGTCTTGCTCTAGGTGCCACAAATACTCAATTTTGGGCGACCGCTCGAGTTTGCGCCCTGGGCCCCGTCGCTGGAGCGGCTTCTCCTGGAGCCTGACATGTCGTCATGTGACCAGCGGATCCTGCGATGGCGATGAGCTTCCTACGTTTATCCAGGGGTTGCTCGGCATTGCAGATAAAAATTGGAAAACCTGTGCTGTCCGTCGGTTCCCCAACACAAGTGCTCACTCAGCACTAGAGGCATCGTTACATGCTGTTTGACAGTTCAATCTACACCCTGATTGACGTTTTTGTCCATCGAAGGTGTGTCCAAGTGGAACTCCTGGAGCCCACACCCTGACCCCTGTTGAAACAGCACACACCAAGCGGCCAGCACACAGCAGACTTGAACCGGCTCTGTTGCATCCGTGCATGGTCAGATACAGGAGCCTGAACCCAATAGACCACGTGCGTGTGCCCACTGCTGGGCCCTGGATCCACCAGGGACAGACCACGTGCGTGCATCACGTGGTTCCGCGGGAAGTGGAGATGACGGGCGGACCCTGGAGACGCTGCGCGCGGGGGCGACTGGGTCACGTGGTGTCACGTGATGGAGGCTGCGAAGCGATACAGTCAGGTCAGGACAAGGCGAACACCCTGATCTCTCTCTCTCTCTCTCTCTCTCTCTCTCTCTCTATCTCTATCTCTCTCTCTATCTCTATCTCTATCTCTCTCTCTATCTCTATCTCTCTCTCTCTCTCTCCTGTCATTCTTCACCTTTCTCCTCTACTCTCTCTATTTCTTTCTCTCTGTCTCTCTTTCTTCTCTCTCTCTCCCTTTTTAAAAATTCTCTGTGTTGGGCGACTTTTACTTAAAGCAAATCTGCCTGATTGTTGTGAATGGGTAAAATTGAGATCTGCAAATTTCTTCAACAAGACGAGACTGCGTCGGTGATGCCCAATGAAACGCGGTGTGCGCGCATGCGTGCCGCTCCTCGTGAGGCAAATCGAACACGGCCTTGTGGAGGGACGCAGCGCAGCGTCTCCGCGCCCGGCCCTGGCTCCGGCCCTGACCTCCCTCCGAGACTCGCGTGTGGCTCCGTCCTTGACCACGTTCACTACAATCAGACTGCAAATCATAGATCTGGGACCTTTTGTCTCAATTTCCAATCAGACAGCGGGGCGGATGCAGGGTTTGGGATATGGGGGACTGACCCCTTTGGGGGCCCAATTTCAACTTTTTATTTGGACAGACCTTTTTGCGCGAACAGCGCAAACGATTTTCTTGGGGGGGACAGCTCCACTGGATCCATCCCTGGACAGGTGCCAATCTCTGATGCCGTGTTGCTATGGGAATTATCAGCGACGTCAGGAGACGTCATTTCCATGGGAACTGAATCTGAAGCGGCCAGCAACTTTGCCACGAGACGGGCCAATCAGCGACCGTGCCTTCAACCAGCCAGGAATTCTGCGTGCATAGTGGGGAGGTTCAGCACGATTCTGCAATCGGTACGGTCTTACGTGGCTGACGTAGGTTTGAGTGACAGCGCACATGTATGGTCTATGATCATAACATCAACACAGCCATGTGCTTGAGTTCTGCTCATTGGTCAATACCAGTGTAGCTAAAACAAAGAGGAGTGACCAAGCAGGACAGATTGCACATTTGTTCTGCGTGTTTTGAGGTTTCTACCGACCTTCTGAGGAGTGTGGGGAGGAAATTGAACATCCACCGATGAGGCTGACCGTAGCGTTGCCATTTTCGTGCTGCTGAACCTCCCCATTATTTGTTTGTGTCAAATTTGGGCGCCGTGTTGCCTGTTCACCACTTCGGCAGCTGCGCACTGCAAAGGTTTGTGCATACTGTTGCTGTTGTCGGGAAAGAACACGGCAATGGTGGAAGGATCCTGCGTCACAAGTCACTGCGCAGAGACGCTGCGCATGAATCACCTGATGTGACACAGACCTCGTGACTTCCTCCACGACAAGGCCGCGCGCACAAAAAGATTCAATTTCCTCTCAGCGTCTCAGCAGCCGTGATGTATGATGGGAAGAGCGGCCGCGTTCATGTCATACGCGTCACGCGTCACGTTCACCTTATGTGCGTCACGCGTTACGTTCCTGCGTCAGGCGTCACGCGTCACTGCGTCAAGCTGACATGTATGTTTCAGCAGAAGTTGGTTTCACACCGCGTGCATTCAGGTGCAGGGAGGACGTTGCACATCAGGTATCCATGAACAAGATGTCAGGTGCTGCGTCTCACAGACGCGACGCGTGACGTGACCAGACGTGGCGTTGACACAGGAGCGCCCTGCGCGACACGTGCGTTCGACTGCAGGGTGCAGGATGCGTCGTGCTCTTTGTGTCTGTTTGCGTCAGTGGATGCGTCATCGCCTGAAGCGGTGCACGCACATAGCTACGCTAACAGGCGTCGCACATGACGCAGCGTGACGCATTGAGACGCAGCCCACGACGTACACTACGTCAGCGCCCATTCACGCACCACGCCTTCTGCGTCTGGGACACGCAATATCCAATGAAGAACACATTGACACAGCGTACGAGCTCTTGCTGTGCCAGCAATGACACAGCGCCCATCAACGCACGACGCACCCTGCGTGACCGGCGACGTAGCGCCCTCTGACCTGCACAGAGATACAACGCCCACTGGCCCACTGACCCGCACACGCTGGGACGCATCTCATCGCACCTGGGACGCAGCGCACGCCGCTCCGCTCCCTCCCTCCCGTGGATCTGCCTCCAGTGAGGCCTCGCTCCGTCCTGTGGACCCGCGTCGTCGTCCGCTCGCGTGATGTATCGACTTCAATTAGAACCGGCGACTCCGGCGGGAACGGAACGAGGAGGGACTCCGGCTCCCGGACTCAACTCAAGGGCGGCCGCGGGGGAGAGGAGGGGAGTGGCGGTGGGGGAGAGGAGGGGAGCGGCCGGCGCTAAGGCGGCGGTGGGGCCGGGGGTTGGGGACCGGCAGGGCCAGAGACTGAAGACAGGGCTGGGGTCAGACACCAAGGGCCAAGGGCAATGAGTTGGGGGCATGGGCCAGGGCCAGGAGACAGGAGTGGGGGCTGGGGCCGGGGCTGGGGGTCCTATGGGACTGGAACTGTCAAACATCCGCCCTGACAACAGGGACAGACAGACAGACAGACAGACAGACAGACAGACAGACTGCCTACCTACCTGACTGACTGACTGACTGACTGGCAATCAGAGCCAGATACGAAATTTGGTCCAATTTGTCCAGACTCACATCGGGTGCTGACGGAATCTTCCACAAAGGTCAACAAGGGGAACCAACTCCTGTGCAGCCGAATCCTCCTTCTTGATTCACTCCCCCTGTCTGCACCAATCAGAGAGCAGCAGGCTCCCCCTGTCTGCACCAATCAGAGAGCAGCAGGCTCCCCCTGTCTGCACCAATCAGAGAGCAGCAGAAGCAACCCACGTGACGAAGACCGCGCGGGAGGAGAGGTTGTGTTGGGGGTGCACAAAATATGAGCGTGAGACACTCGACATATCAGCCGCCGAAGCATCACGTGAAACGTTCGGCGAGAACGCCCGCCGCCGGCGCTGCTGCTGCTGCTGCTGCTGCTGCTGCTGCTGCCACTACTGCTGCTGCTGCTGCTGCTGCGTCTCGCGCGAATCAGGGAGAAAGAACCCACAGCCTCAGTCCAGACTTGGAATTCAGGATAGACGACGATATCTCTGCCGGGAAGGAATCCCGTCAGCGCTGACGTGGACGACGGATTCGTTCTCCGTCAGTTGGTGCAACGAAATGAAACACGGATCTTCCCAGTCACGGGTGCCGGGCCAAATCAGGTCATAGCTAGACACCCGATGAAATTCCACTGGAGGGGGGGGGGGCTTCGTTGAGTGTCTGGCGATTACTAACGAGACTTGAAATGACCAGACACCCATGTCTCCTGGTTTCGGAGTCTGGCAATTTCGTTACACCGGGACCACGAGGGCACTGACCTCAATTCGCGAAGAACCGGGTTGGTCCCAGACGCCAGGGCGGGGCTCGTGGTGTGGAGTCCTGTGGGACCAGGGGGCACTGACTTCATTTCCTGTGGTGCTGGGTCCGTACAAGGGGTTTTGGTGGGGCCAACCTCAGTTGCGCTTGGACCCTGGGGCTGAGGGCAGGTTCAGACTGGAATCGAGTCAGGGGAGGGACTGACCTCCATTGCCATCACAGAGTCCCAGAGCAGATCTGGGGGCAAATTGAAGAAGAAGAGAAACCCGAATGTGCAACTGCAAGAAACAAACTTTCAAACGTTTGGTTCACAATGCGTGCGTCAAGTCTTTTGTCTGGTCAAGGTTGTGACGTTGTGTCATGACACACACACACACATGTCACCAATCCACGCGGGCCACACGTGCATCACACACACGCACACACACAAACCACACACACACGCACACGAACACAAACACACGAACACAAACACACACACACTCACACACACACTCACACACGCACACACACACACACACACACACACACACACACACACACTTCAGGCTGCGAGAACGCTTGGCGCCTGTCATCAACTTCCTGTTGCTTCGCAGCTTGAAATTTATTGAGGGCGAAAGGCCAACAGACCCGCAGGTGCAATCGTGAACACGTTCCCCCTCACGCCCGTCAATCAACGTCCGCGTTCTTCAGCCGACGCAACGTCGCGCGGTGCAAACAGGGAGAAACAGGACTCCAAACAAATCTGTCTCTCAATAACGTGGGTGCATCCCCGACTTGGACAAGGTGCGCACACCTCCAAGGGTCAAATTCCGTCTCATCTTGGTTTTTATTTTGGCCGGGGGGGGGGCGTCCTGATCCCCTGCTCGATCTTTCTGCACCTCTGCGTTCCACACAATCTCTTCACGTTTCGTCCATTTTCCCGCTTGTCAGACATCCCAACTCGACCCCTTTTCACGCCAGTGCCCTCTGTCGGTTCAAGGATGAGGGACGTGCGCCCACAGCGTGGGTCAGACAAATCCCGCGGGGGGAGGGCTGTCCTGCGAGGGAAAGACCCCTCAGACGGAGGTTTTGCCCTGGATCCCCTGCGTCCAGCACGCCTCTGTCCCCATGGAAAGTCCCCATGTCCACAGACAATTGATGGGACCCTGGGTCAGCGCCGCTCACCATGGAAACAGGTGTTGCTGTGGTCCACCCCATCTCCGTCCCGCAATCCAATACCCTCGACCCAGTTGTGAAGTTTCTTCGTCAGCGCACTCCTCACCCAGATGGGCTCTGTTCACACTAGGGAGGAGCGTGGCATCTCCTCCCGGGGCAATGAGCGCTACGTTGCCAATTCCACACAGGACGCGCGCTCCCTGAATGTCCTGGACCAGTCAATGCGCTGTGCAATTGCCTTCAGGTCTGTGTCACACCAGAGGCAATGCGTGTTGTAGCGAATGAACTGAAACACCATGGACGCATCACGAATTCAAGCGCTGAACGCGGGAGAAGTCAATGTGCTGCGTCATCACTGTCACGTCCGTTTCACACTGGAGCCACATCAATGGGTGCGAGCGAAAGACGCAGCGAAAGACGCAGCGCAGCGTCCATTGCCCCGCGCAGGGACGCTACGCGCGACGCGCCCGGTGAGCACGCCGCCTCGCAGCCCTAGTTTCAACACGAGTCGATACGCGGTGTGATGTATCACTGACAATTAGACCCAGAGGCCCCGTCAGGAAATGAGAACCTCTACATTTCCGCGGATAGATAGATAGATACGTGCGTCCCGAGGCAGGAGTCGCGCTGGAGGCGTCACGGGCTGCGGCGCTGTGGCCTCATCTCCGGGAGGTCGTGTGTGTGTGTGTGTGTGTGTGTGTGTGTGTGTGTGTGTGTGCGTGTGCGTGTGTGTGTGTGTGTGTGTGTGTGCGTGTTTTCGTGTGTCGCGGAAAGTGTCAGCATGACAGCAAGATCACATTTTTGGCGGCTGCCTACATTTGCCTCCTCGACATGAATCGTGACCCTGAATCCGCGTGCCATGTGGCACCAAAGCCAGAAACGCCAGCGATGAATGGGTGTGCAAAGCCGAGCACAGTGATGCTGGCGGCCTGACCCACACACTGACCAACACACACACACGCACACACGGACACACGCACACACGCACACGACACACTTTCCTGTAGTAGCAGGCCCCTGGATCCAGTAGAGTGACACCCGCTCCCACAGTTCTTAGAATGTCTTTGCACCTCCCCATCACAGTCACATGACCCCCGAAGGGCGTCGCCCCCTTCTCATCCCGAAGAGAGACCGCAGGTCGACTTGGACTTGCTGAAGGGACTGTTTGCCTCATTTTCGAAGCAGGAGAATTCTCAGTGTATCTGAGCCTTCCCCAGCACAGAGCCTCCCCCCCCCCGCTGATTCCCCCTCCCCTCCCTTCCCCCCCCCCCAATCTCTCGAGGCAATAGGCAATCAGGAATCGGAGAAACAATGAACTTCAATTTTCACCAACAGCTCTTCACGACGAGAGTGGATAAAATCCCATGGCAACCAACCGCCCCTCGGCCTGTTTCACGTCAGGAGCGTCGCGCGTTGCGTCGCGCGTTGCGTCGCACGTTGCGTCACAGCAACAACTGAAGCAGTTTCACACCGAAAGGGACACGCGTTGCGCTTGGACCTCTGTCTGTCTGTGTGTGTGTGTGTATGTGCATCTGTCTGTCTGTCTGTCTGTTGTCTGTGTGTGAAAACTTGACCACGGAAATAAGTATGGATGTTTCCCTTGTTGGGCCCGTCAGCGGGCGCTGTATTCGTGAGGACTTTTTGCGTCAGATGCGTCACGAAGTGCGTCAATGCCCACGTCTCGTCAATGGCCTGTGCGTCAGCAGTGCCATTCGTTGCGCCCCTGGACAGGTCAAGGGTTTCTGTCCCAGGGTTTACGACGGACCAGTCATTGACTCCCACAGAGCACAGAGACGCAACACCCGACGGACGAAGCAGCAGAACACGACAGACGCACGCAGTGTGACGCTGGCCCTTCAGAACAACATTTGCTCCCTGACTTTGTTCAAATTGGTGGACTCGAATTGAGTGACGGTGAATGCTGATTGGCCGAGACAGAGGGACACAGGACTCGGCTCCTCTCGGATATTAGTTGGAACAAGCCTGGAACCAGACTCGGACGTCAGGATTGGACGACCAGGGCGCACGAGGCTGACGCCCCAAAACCTTAAATCCGGACAAAGGACCCAGACCTCCCACCCCCATATCTGCTCTTGGACCCAAACCCCCAATGAGTCCGATGAAACCTGACCCCCAATCTCCTTCACACATAAACTGCAGAGTTAATCACTTCAGCCGGAACCCCCCCCCCCATCCCATCACGGATCAAGTTCATGTCAGGCTCTGTCTGAGGATAAAATTCCTGACGCAGAAACTGCAGAAGCAGAGGGGCGGACACCGGACCATGAGACGTGCACACCTGGGGCTGGCTCTCAACGGATGGCTGCCTTGGTGTGCACGTCATGGGTACACACACACACACACACACACACACACACACACACACACACATCCACCCATTGCCCACGCCACCACCACTGTTGATTTTGTTGTGTGACAAGTTGAGACCAGGGGCACGAAAGGCCCCAACCCCTCAAGAAGTTATGGCGTCCGATTGAGACAATCGAGTATCTACCCCCAGCAATGTTTTTTTTTTTTTCAAACGGAAAATTTGAGTGTCTTCCCATTTGTCCAAGTCCCCCCTGCGGGCTCTTGTTGTCTCCAGTATTGTTTCAATCCGTGGATTGTGTGAACATCTGCCTTGGACAAACTATTGGTTGTGTTTCCCCCAGGGGCAAATATATATCAAGTGGGCAGATCCAGGCTTTCATCCATTGGGTTCTAGACTCCTGGGTTTGGGAGAGTAGTGAGCCAAACTTTGATCAGCTTTTTGTTCTTCACAAGAAGTCAGGAGACAGCCAAGGGGAAAAGCAGAAAATTGGACGGGTGGATGGGTGGAAAGGTCCAGGGATGAGAAGAGAGCAGGGAGCAGGGTACACACCGAAGAACCCGAACGGGCAGGTTGGATGGAGGCCTTTGGGTATGGGAACGGGGTAGGAGGGTGGGGCAAGTTGGGTTGAGGGTTCCTGGGGTGGTAAGCGGGTAGAAGGGTGCGACACACCCCTTCCTGCATCCCCTTCTCTTGGTGATGTATTGTGGCCGGAGGCTCCACTGACTCGATCATCCGGGCTCTTTGAGAAGATGGCGCCTGGGGCGGGGCCCGTCCATCCAGCGTCCGTTTGTTTTCCCCGATGCTTTGTTGAAACAGCTGCTCTGAACTGTTTTGTGATGTGGTGATGGGGGCCTCGGGGCATTCAGTGGGCAGTAGCGAGTTTGAGCTGTGTGGAAATGAACACCGTGGTCCGTGTCGCAAGTGACGTAATCAAAGCACGCCACTAGGGGGCACATGAATCAGGTATCAAAACAGCTCTGGTGTCACAATCGTGGACAGTGTCCGCTTGTAGGGAGCTGAGTAGATCTATTGTTAGAATTTCACCACACTGGATGATGAGCCGGGCAAGGCGTTCCTGCGCAGGTCAACGAGCGCTTCAAACCCAGCGCCAATAAAGAGTTGCGCAAGACGCGCCCATGACGCAACGTCCACGTGACGACGCGGCGTCCGCTCACTTGTTCATCCACGGCGCATGCAGTGTGAACGGGGCCCTTTGTCTCCGTTTCTCGAGCGTCTCTGCTGCGCGGTGGAATTTCACTCGAGTCTCAGCGTTGGGAGAAAACAATCTCCGTCTAATCGAGTTGAGTTTTTCGAATCTGATTTGTTGCTGGAGTTGACAGAGCATGATCCATCTGCGACCAAAGAGGCGGGGACTTGTGACAGGGTTTCTGTAGCAGGTAAAGTGGTTTTTCGTATCGAAGACAAGTTGACGCCAGCGTCAAGATTTGGTGACGTCATAGAATGATCTGGACCGCGGCTGTGTTTTGACGTCCATCATTGAGCCCCTGTGAAACTTGACGTTGACATCAAAATTTTGCCGTCGGCGTCAACATTTTGACGTCGATATCAGCGTGGCGAAAACCCGTCACCACCAAACGTTTTGCGTCTGTGAAGCAAAAACCAGTTTTCACATTGGTGTCACGCGTCAATTTTTGACGTCAACCGTTTTGTCATCGACAGCAACATTTTGACGTTGACGTCAACTTTTTGACGCCGACAGCACCAATTGATGTGAAAACCCCCGAAATTTCATTTCAGCAGGGGCAGATATTTTTGGAGGCGAGGGGGCGGTCCCTTGGTAGCGCCCCCTGGACCCACCCCCGACGCTCTCGTATCTCCCCGTACCCGAGTCTCGTCCCCACGCCGGGCGCGCGGCGGATCGCGCGGCGGCGTCTGGACTCTCTCACCCGGGGCCCCAGGGAGCGTCCGCCGGCTGCTTCCGTTCAATTTTTCCCATTTGGCAGGTTTGGCAAACATGAAAATTTGTACGTATGTGGACGCAGACGTAGCAGTCACTCTGCAAGGTGTGTTACTCCTCAACTTATGATTTTCGTGAAAAAAAATTCTCATTTTGATCCTAAAAGTGCAATTGTTACCTTCTCTGCTTGAGGTTTGGTCAGACCTATTTTGTATACAAGGAATAAATAACATTTTTTGTCAAATTGTGAACTGATTCAGTGGCGTACTGGACCCCATAGGGTGAGATTCTACGTAGACCTATGTTCACGTCTACGTCTGCGTTTTATGTTTGCCGAACCTGCCCTATGGGCGCGTGTTTTTTGCATTTTGCGCGTGACGTTGGAATCGGAATCGGCCCCAAGGAAGGCGTGGTGGAGACCCTGCCCCGAACCCTGACCGTCTCCCGTCGTCACGTGGTCTTTTGCTCAGGTTTTCCGGGACAGCACCCGAGTGATGCGTCCTGCTCCAGAAACAGATGACGGAGGCAGATTTAACAGGGACCCTGGGCGCTCATCGCTCCCTCCCGCTCCCTGTGCCATAGGAGCCATACTTTCAAGGCGCTGTCTTCTTGCACGCTCTTGTCCTGTTTCTATCCCTTGTTTTCCAACAATTTTATGTGCAAGAAATTTGTTCCTGAACAACAGAACTGGGAACGCAAATCGACATTTTGAAGTCACGCCATCTTCACAGCCTTCAAAACATGCGTGCTCTGGACCAGTTCTACAGTTCAGGGACCATCACAACGCTTCTCCACAGAGATCCGCACAACTGACTCCAGAAGGTCACAAAGGGACGCCACGCAAGACGCAATCAAACACGGTCCATCAGAAGGTCCAGGATTGGGGTCCGACGGACCTGACCTGGACCAGACCATGGTCTGACTTGCGCGACTGGCCCGTTCTCAAGATCAAAAGGCGGTTTTCACATTGGTGGCGCGCGGTCTTTTTTGACGTCAGCGTCAAATCTTCACAACGAACCCAATGGTGGGAAATTGTGACGTCAGCCCAAAACTTGCGTCACTCAATGTGAAAACCCCAAAAATATTTCACACACATTTTTGGTGCCTTGGGCTCGAAATATGTGACGTTAATTATTTTCTCTTTTCCACATCAGGGAAGCAGCCTTTTCCTCTGATGCCCTGGACACATAATTCCAAGAACAAACCTGGGACGCGAGAGACGCGGGACACGACGCGGCGCGGCGCTCCTCCCGCGCGTGATTTCTCCACTAATTGGCGCCGCGTAATGAAAACGAACGGCTCGCGCAGCCTGATTAATGGGGCAGTTCGTTTCTACAGCTCGCAGCTTGTTCGCGAGGGATGGATCCAGGGGTCGGATCCAGGGTCGTGTCCAGGGTCAGGTCCAGGGTCATGTGCAGGGTCGTGTCCAGGGTCGTGTCCAGGGTCAGGTCCAGGGTCAGTTCCAGGGTTGGTAGACCCGGGTTAGGTCCAGGGTCGGTAGATCCAGGGTCTTTTCCAGGGTCAGTTCCAGGGTCAGGTCCAGGGTCAGGTCCAGGGTCAGTAGATCCAGGGTCAGGTCCAGGGTCGGGTCCAGGGCAGGTCCAGAGTTGGGTCCAGGAGCAGGTCCAGGGTCGGGTCCAGGGTTAGGTCCAGAGTCAGGTCCAGGGTCGGGGAGTTAGAGTGTGATCGGAGCAGCGACTCAGTACGCGTTGAAATGGACAGAGGGAAACGCTGGATTTCATGCTCGTCCAAAGCAGCCTCCAAATTCCCAACGCATCCAGTGTGAGCCCAGCCTGCGGCACGACCAATCCGGTGTTAACTGGCGACGCACCCACTCCAGTATGAATCGCGCATGCGCAGTGCGCACCGCCTCTCCCGACGCCGAGCATCGCGACTTCCGGTTCCGCTTCTCGCTCCGACCGGAAGTGCTCGGACCCGCGGGCGGAAACACGTGACGCGCCACGCTGCGTCTGACGCTCACGAACACGGAAACAAGAGAGTGAACGCTTCTTCGGATCCAGAGAAAGAGGCCTCATTCTCACAAGAGATCATGGTTGGGTGTGGGTCCTTTCCTCAATATATCAGAGCAGGGGTCCCAAGCACAAAAGGGTTCCTCGTACTGGGAGGTGTGTGCGCGAGTGTGTGTCTGTGTGCATGTGTGCGTTCGTGTGTGCGTTTGTGTGTATCTGAATCCGCAGGTCTGCAAGAGCTTTTTGCAGAAATAAACAAAATATCCGGTGGGGAAAATCTCTCTCATCCTGTTTACCCAACACAACAAAACTGTATTGACGCGTCAACGCCTGCAGGGCGTAGCGCTCTTTCTTCCGACGGGCTATTTTCCCTATTCCGGAGATGGGCGCAATCCACGTGCGCCTGTCGCTCCCGATGAGGCTGCGGACGCTTCACGACGACGCTTCGCTGTCGCTCCGAGGACGAAGCGACGCGTCACGTACCGCGCCGCGTTCACACCGGAGCTGGGGCGTTTGTCTCACGTATTTCGCACCGTGTGCGCCAACACACACAAACACACACGCACAGTGACACGCACACACACACATACACACACAAACATACATACATACGTGTGCACACACACAGACATGCACACACAGTGGCACACACACTGCGACACTCGTACACAGACAGACACACACATGTGGTGACACACACTGCGACATGCACACACACACACACACCGCAACAACGATGGATCTCACGCATCCAGGGTCGTGCTCACACCAACTCGTCAGCTTGTGCGCCAGGCACCACCAAGTAAAACCAGTATTGCTGCAAAGCGGTGCATCCTGTGTGTGCTCGGCGTGAATCAGGGGGTACCCTCCACGGGTCGAACCCCTGCACTGGGCACCGTGGGCCCCGTTCACACCCGAGGTGGGGCGTTTCTGTGCAACTTTAGTGGCGTCTCCTCCACCGCGACACGGGGGTATATCACCCCAATTGACCTCGCGTGCATCAGCGCGTGACGCTCAGCTTCTATGGGGATGTTTAGTTGTAACACGTGTGATGTCCCCGTGCCACGTGCGATGTGCCATTTCACCCTGGAAAATCTATACTGAATCTTCTCCCCTGTTTGGTGGTGACTTGTTTTCAATTCTAAATTACTTTTGTATTTAAAATGATAAAAAAGAAAGGTTTTTCTGTTTGTGAAAAGAAATTGGTGTGTGTCAAATCAAACATATTTTTCAAAATTTCAAAACAAAGGAAACTGATTTCCAGGCAGTAATCCCATGTCGCACGTCACACGTGTACCTTCCCACGTGTTGCAACTAAACGTCGCTTATGACATTGTGCACCATGGGGTTGGGACCCATCTGCGATCATAGTGGCACACAGTTGGCTCATCAGCAGAGACACAACAATTCCCTTCGCGAAGGTGTGAGACTCATTAGGCAGTTTCAGCACAATTTGCCAACGTAGACGTAGACGTACATATCTCTGCAATGTTAATCTCTACGTTTTGTCTGATCCTACGTGCTGGAAGAACATAGCATTTGCCATTTTCACGTCACAGTGCAACGCAGCTCATCCCTTTTCAAAATTTGTTGAGTTTTCTGCCTCTTTTGGGTTTTGTTTTCTCTGAGGTAGAAAGATGAGAAATGCAAGTTTGGGTGAAAAAATGTGGACATTGGCCAGAAGAAAAGAATAGAGTTGTCAAAGCAAATAATCTGGAAATAGAGCTACGTTTACGTCTACGTTTGCGTGTTTCTTGCTGAAACTCCCAATTTCGATGCACTCTAACCTTGACGTGGGTGTGATGGCGCACGCACACCACACGCGTCGTGCACACTTGAAAGCTGTTGTTCTGACCCTGGGCGCATGCAATGTGGCGTGCTTTGGTCCTGGTCTCAGAAATTGATCAAGGGGGGGCTGGAACCCAAAGTGGAAAGGGGCGTCCACTTTGGGGTTCGCACAACAAGCGCACATTTTCGGTGTGAACGCAGCCTTGGTGCCGCTGGTCGTGGTCGCCCCCCCCCAGCGCATCCACCCGCTTACCTACCCGCCCATCTCAAACCCAGTCGTCCACCCGCCCACCTGATCGCCCACCCCACCCACATATCCACCGCCCACACATACAAAAGCCCCGAACCCACCCGCAAACACCCGCCTGCCCGCCCACCCGCCCGCCCACCCCTCGCTCTCACGCCCACTCACCCGCCTGTCCGCCCACAAGAAACGAAGGCCCCAACCCCGCCCCCCTGCTCACCCGCCCACCCACCTGCCCGTTCCTTCTCTCGCTCGCACGCGCGCGAGGCGTTCTCCGAGATTACGTATTCCAGCTGCGAATCTGCGCTTCTGAAGGACAGAGGAACAAGATACAGCGCTCTGTCCCTGGGAATTGCGCAGTCTGAGCACGAAGTGTGAGGCCTGATTCACACCGTGCGCTGCGTGCTCCAATACGCGCTGCGTTTCACACTGCGTGCGTCTTGCAACGGCGTCCGTCCCCAGGTCAACAGCCAGGTTCAGCTCGACAGGTGCTCTGCAACGAGCCGCACCTCCGACGCACGTCTTCAAGTTTGTCGATACGTTGTCGCGCAAAACGTTGGGCCAATGCGTGCAACATCGTCACTCGCACAGAAACGTTGTGAATACACGACGCTTTGCTTGTTGTGTTGCTCAGGCCAAGCCACGGTTTTCACAACCCGCGTGAACCGGACGCGCTGGTTTCCCTGGAGACAAGGTCACTTTGACAACACGTTGCTAGGGAGACGTTGTGTTTCCTGGAAACGCTTTGATGAGTGAGTGTCGGATGTAATTACAGATATGACAAGGCAAGGACGAACGCGTTCTTGTTGTGTCCACTTGTTGTGTCCACTCCACAGTGACAGCAGACGGAGCTGGTGCAGATGGGTCAACAGAACACGTCGCGTCACTCCCAACTTGGGTTTGCGTGACCTGCAGTGTGCGCGACAGATCTGGTTCAGTAAGTTCAGATGGCAGTGGCGCTGACTGGCTCTCGTGTGGGACTGGGTCAGGTCACGGCTGTGGGTTGACTGTGGCGTTGGACTGAACTTACAACCCTGAAGGAGCCGATCCTGGAGGTGAGCTCACCACGGGTGTGAAATTGACCCTGGGGTGACCTGACCCTGGGGTGAACTGACTCTGGGGGTGACCTGATCCTGGGTAAACTGATCCTGAGGGTGAACTGGCCCTGGGGGGTGAACTGGCCCTGGGGTAAACTGAGCCTGGGGGTGAACTGGCTCAGGGGGTGAACTGACCCTGGGGTGACCTGATCCTGGGATAAACTGACCCTGGGGTGACCTCACCCTCCCGCACTGTTTACCTGCAATGCGGTGGGCTCAACAGGGAACGACGAACGGCACACAGTCCTTCCTCGTCGGTGATATTCTCGTCACGCCTGTCCTGCTGACCCTGTCGCTTCAGTATGTCACTCAGCTTCTGTTTAATTCGTGGACGTCTATTTTGAGAAGCTCAATCACATTGATCGTGCAGCGCTTCGCGGATTCGCTGGTGAGTTTGGTTTGCTTCAGACCATGTGCGTGGCGCGCGTTGGGTCTGTGAGCGACTCAGTGTATCGTTGGTTGACCCTGTGAACGTGCGAATGGACACAGTGCACGGCGCAGATCTATCCAGTGCGACGCAGCGTCCAAAGCAGCGACGCTGCGCCCGTGGGTTTGCACTCCAACACAAGGCATGACGGTCGGTTCCAGTGCGCAGGTCAGTTGACGTTCTGCAGGAGGCAGCGCCAGGCAACGCGTGACGCTTCCAGCGTGACCCTGTCCTGAACGTACACGGGGACGCGACGCCTGACACCCCCAGTGGCTCCCTCTGTCCTGAGTCACACGGTGACACAACGCGTGACGCATCCAGAGCGACGCAGCACGTTGTCTCATACAGCACCACGTGTTCAGACGCGTCCGACGTGACGTCATCCTGAGCGCGCGGATGGAACGTGACGCACGCCACCCTGAGTACACACGGAGACTCTCCGCACATCCCGCATCCACAGGCAAATTGACCTGCAAGAAAGTTCGCGATGAGACGCTTGACGGGTGGCGTACCCAGCGCAATGTAGCGCCCATTCACTAGCAGAGGGACGCGACGCGTGACGCCGCCAGTGTGACCCCGCCCTCAGCGCACACAGGGTGCTCGATCCCCCGGATCTACTCCCCCGCCATTGTCGGCTGCTGATAAGCGCGGGACGGGCCGGCACGGAACCGAGACGGAACCGACCAGACCTGACCTGCATCGCTATGGACGCCGCCGTCCGTTCAGATGGGCCCCACTTTTGACCTCTGGTGCACCTGGCGGATCCAGGGCACCTGGGCGTTCTGACTGATTTCTGCAAAATCTGCACGTGAACACAATTTAGAGTCCGTCAAGCACCAATCAGAAATGGACCCTGGTTCCTTCTCCAATCGTGGGACCCTCTGGTCATTTCGTTCAATAATTTGACCATGCACAGAAGGACAACGTCTTTCGCCCCTTTTTGTGGTGGTGACTTGCACAGAGATGCAATACCCATTGACTTTGCAGGGATGTAGCACCCATAGACTGGTACAGAGATCCAGCACCCATTGACTTGTACAGGCCTGCAACACCCATTCACTTGTAGAGTGATGTAGCATCCATTGACTTGTGCAGGGATGCAGCACCCACTGTCTTGTACTGGGACTCAACGCAGATTGCTTCCAGTGTGAACCCCACTTCTGCAAATCTGAATTCTTTGAGAGTATCTATTTGGCTAATGCGTTGTTATGACAATTGTGACAATAGCGCCCGTCGCCGGGGTGAGTTTGACGCCGAGTGGGGCTGACAACGCAAGTTTTCCCGCCATTCAGCTGGAAGGCAGATTACATCAACTTGTCACAAACAATAACCGCCGCACAAGTTTCCCCAGCAGAACAATCACACAGACGACGGGAACACACTGCAGAGGAGGAAGACATAAACTTCGCTGAGGTAAAGACGCGCTCGCTTCCTGTGTAATTTTGTTGGTCATTGCAAAAGTCAAGTCCTGAGTTTTGGGGGGGAAATACGTGTAAGGGGGACATCCAAGAAGAAACATGAGATCCCCACCCCCAAACTACTCGTACCGAGATCGCACCTTGCGTGTGGCCTTTGTGTTTCCCCAAAATTAATCTGAGCCACCACAGGACCAGAAGCGAGGTGATGGGAGGTACCTGAGATACAGGGTTGAATCCAAACAGTCTGACGGGCGGAGGGGAGGGGCAAGAAGAGGAGCAGAACGGCAAAGGCAAAGCCCTCTGAATTGAAGGGAACAAGGGGGGTTCCTGCAGGGGGTATTTTCATCGGGCTTTTGGGGTCAACTGGAGACGAGGGCAAACAACTTTGTGACTCTGGATTTTTATGAACCAAGGCGTCTTGTTCCGTTCGAAGCCCCAGAATGAAATTTATTTTGCGCTCAGTTTTGGTCGAGATTCGACCAGAGGTGAAATTTCACATCTTTTTCAACGGGTAAAAAGTCCCCAGAGTACATCGCAAACAGCGCTGCGAACAAGGCCAGTTCAAGTCAGGCGTGGGCCAGTTGGGCTGCACTTGTTTGTTTGAAAGACACGACCAATGTCAATTGAGCAGAAAACCAGAACAGGCGCGAGGGACAACCAACAGACGCCGCGTCTTTTGCGCGACGCTGCGTCATTGTGTTTGATTGTGCAGGGTTCAGGTCCTTCAGGGATCACCCGACCGACAAGCGTCTCCTTCAGATCCACGTTCTACAATGATCCAAATGAGCTGTTGAATGGGGACCCGTCGCGCCGCGTTCCCCGCTCCTTTCTCTCGGCGCGGGTCACGCGGGGACCAGGCTGAAGTGGAGCCGAGACACAATTGGCTCCAGAACGCGGTCGGGTGGGGCGCATCCAGGGTGGGAATGACGAGGAGGCCCAATCCAACTTGCGCAGGGGGTGCGATCCTATCTTTGGAGAATTTTGGGCGTGGTTAATGAAGTAAGGTGTGAAAAGCAGGGCAAATGGCAGGGAAATGACCCGTTTTGCCTGAGGCCCAGCGGCCCCTGAGCCCTGGCGCCCGGGCTGCCCTCTGGTGGGCCCACTGTGGCTCATTGAACCACTGTCGATGCCTTCACCACGCAGGGCGCCAGGACCCAGGATCACCCCAACCCCCTGGGTCTGACAAGGCTCCCCATATCCACCCCACGCGTGTGGACCGTGCATGCATGGCCCCTGTATCCTGTGGAGCTACCTGCACCCCTGGGAAATTTCTGAGCGGGTTGCAGTGTATTCAGTTTGACAGGGTGGAGGCAGTCAGGTTTGTATCCACCCCTGGATCCACTGCTGGATTCACCCTGCCACAGACACCTTGTGAGCCCCACACCCTGAATTTACCAACAGAACCAGCAGTCTGTAGGCACCACACCCCTGGATCTACCCATGGTTGTTTAAGCCTGTGTCCCCCACACCCCTGGATCTACCCATGGTTGTTTAAGCCTGTGGGCCTCTCACCCCTGGATCTACCCATGGTTGTTTAAGCCTGTGGGCCCCACACCCCTGGATCTACCCATGGTTGTTTAAGCCTGTGTCCCCCACACCCCTGGATCTACCCATGGTTGTTTAAGCCCGTGGGCCCCACACCCCTGGATCTCCCACAGACCCAGCAGCTCCTGGATCCTCCACGACTACAACGCGCGTCTCTGAGTGGTTGTTGTGAATACGATCTGATTGGCGGAGTCTGCGCGGCTCCGATCGCCCGATCAATCGACCTGCAACAGCCAGCGAACCAAATTGATACCGAGGCCCCGTTCACCGCGGGTGCGTCACGCGTTGCGTCTCCGCGGTCACACTGGACGCGTGAGCCCTCAGACACACCCAATGCGATTTTTGGTTGCTACTCTCTGCGTCAATTTTTGATGCGTCACGTAAAATGATCCTTCAGCTGACGCAACACGTGAGTCGTGCTGCACGTAGACTCGTGTCTCCTGGTTCTGGGCAGGGGCGTTGCGTTACACCGGCGCGCGTCTCTTGCTGCGCTTCTGCGGCTGCGCAGACGGACGGACGGTCGGACATCATCGTGTTGCTCCCCCCAACCACCGCCGCCGCTATGGCTGTAAGTCAGACAGACAGACACACAGACAGATTGTTGGATGGATGAACAGACAGATGGATGGACAGACAGACAGACAGACAGACAGACAGACAGACAGATTGTTGAACGGATGGTCAGACGCTGCGTCTCCTCCTCCCCCCTCTCTTGCCCCCCCCCGCCGTCGCCGTGGTTGTAATTGGGCGATTAGCGGTTCCGGACTGAGTAGTGCTGGGTCCCTGAGCGGGGGGTCTGCAGTCTGTCTACATGAACAGTAGAAGCTGACTGTTCACACTGGAGACGTGTGCAGAACGACGCAGGGCTTGTTCACACCGGGGGCGAAAGACGGAGACGCAGAGGCCGTCGGAGCGTGGCGGCGTTTTCCCCGTGCAAGTCCACACACACATCTGCTGTGACACAACACGTGACGCGTCCAGTGCGAGCCCGACTGATCCGTGCTTGGGTACATACACTGCGTGACGCATTCAGTGCAAACGGAATCACGTGATCTGAACACAGACGCAACACGTGACACATTGACGCCTGCAGTGTGAACCGGAAGCGCCTGCCTCCTGCCAGGACCCAGCATCCAACGCGCGGTGTTTCCAGTGGCAACCAAACCTGATTTCGTCAGAGACGCCACTCGAGACGCGTCCTGTGTGAATCGGGCCGGGCTGGAGTCTGGAGTTTGTCTGCGGGACGCACACAGGAAACCGGACTCTGTGAAACAACGTGAGCACAGCACCGATCCGCCCGCCCAACCACCCACCCGCCCACCCACCCACCCAAAACCCACCCACCCACCCAACTACCCACCCAAAACCCACTCACCCAACCACCCACCCAAAACCAACCCGCCTACCCACCCAAAACCCACACACCCACCCAAAACCCATAAACCCACCCACCCACCCACCCACCCAAAACCTACACACCCACCCACCCAAAACCAACCCACCCAACTTCCCATCCAAAACCCACTCACCCAACCACCCACCCAAAACCAACCCGCCTACCCACCCAAAACCCACAC
>JAAUXT010040585.1_pt1 | contig 21705 bp, 19 predicted proteins | sample 7278171 | NCBI WGS metagenome assembly JAAUXT01 (sample SAMN14350112, study PRJNA611818) | marine sediment metagenome | isolation source: surface marine sediment (1.8m) | place: French Polynesia: Moorea | collected 2018-08 | reverse complement strand
TTTTTTTTTTTTTGTGTTCGCTCTGTATTTTTCTCGCTCTGTGGCGGATTGTGATCGAGTGCGGTTTTTTGTTTTTTATGCTATATATCTCTCTCTCTCTCTCTCTCTCTCTCTCTCTCTCTCTCTCTCTCTCTCTCTCTCTCTCTCACACACTCTCTCTCTCTCCCACACACCTAAAAGCACACCTGGTCATTTCTAGCTGCATTGAAACAATCCGAATCACGGACGCTTCACTTTATTCAATACACATGTTACACGTACATGAAATTCACAATGGTGTGATTGTATGCCAAATAAAGAACATCCCCTTTCACAATTCAGGCTGACAGTTTTCCAGACACCACCGAAACGGGATTGTTTTCAGGACCTGTGGAAGAATTGGTTTGATGTCCAGTATTTCTCCTCAAACAACAGTTGATTACTTCCCTCAAAGCCACCTGGAAATCTCTGTATTTGAATAGGTACACAAAAGGATTGATAGTACAGTTCAGGAATACCATCAACACTGTGAAATTGAAATAGGCACTACTGAAATCCAGACTGTAGCCCAAATTGTACATTAAATAGAGAATCTGATTTGGTGACCAGCAAAGAACAAAACAAAATGCAACAATGGCAAAAGTGATCAAGGTATTTCTTTTGGCTTGTTGAAATGTGTTCATTGCAGGATCTATTTGTTGCCCAGAAGAAAACTGCTGATTGTTATTTATCCTTGCTGAAAGTACACAGGTAATTGAACCATAGCAAAAAATGATAATTGCCAGAGGAACAAAAAAGAGAACAATTATTTCAGCAAATCCCATGATGCTCTGTAATTGTGAAGTTGGCCAGATCCACCTGGTACAAGTTTCGTTGACAACCTGAAACAAATTGTGGTGTGTTAACAAATTTTGTCTCTCATTTTTATCTTCATTAGCTGTTCCTGTTTTGACTCTCTGTACCTTGTTGATAAAAACATTGACAGTAATATTGTATCCAAAGCCAAGTAGCCAGGAGAATAGAAACATCAAATAGATCCAATATTTTTTGAAGTGTGTCATGTGCCACATGGGATGAACCAATTCCAGATACCTGTCAAAACCAAATGCTAAAATGACTACCAAATTTTGCAACTTCAGCAATTCTTTGGGTGGCTCAGGTCACCTTCTGAATCTCAACCAAACAGAGATCATTACCTTTCTACTGTGAGACAAATCAAGTTGCAAGTTGATGACATAAATGGACCCCAGAGAAGGGCCTGGGAATTCCAGAGTTTGCACTCAAGATGAGCCAGCCATCCAGAACTGTATGTCTCATCTCCATTTATGACAGAAAGGGACAGTGCCACAAGCATCAGTGAAACAAACAAATCTGTGGCACTCTGGAAAGAAAATTTCACCAATCCACACAAAAGCTGTGATCCTGTTGTAACTTTTCCAACAACTACAATATGACACCCAAACCCCACCACACAGGACAAAACATTACCTGGTTCATAATAAATAGGTTTGGAATCTTTATCTTCAACTTCCTGTGATTTGCGAAGGCAATGATGACAATTGTATTTGATAAAATTCCCACTGTTCCAAGTAATATTTGTAGAATAGCAACAGTGCCGTAGGAAGGTGAGTCATTTGGAATTACTTTCTGTAATGTGCTTGAGTGAAGAGCATTCTGGTCAGTATTTGCAATTGTGTCAATGTTTGTTGCCGTCTCCATATGGGCTGACGTGTGCAGACCAGACTAGTGCGATCCTGTACAAATCTTGCGTGTTGTACCTCTCGCCTCCTGCCACGGATGTCCCTTGAGTCCTCTGGGCCTTGTTTTCACTTTTGTTACAATCAGAACAGGACACACTGCCGGGCACAGCACAGATGGGGGTTGTGCGTTCCTGTACCGCAGCAACATGCAGTGGTGTAAATGGAACAGCTCAAAAGTAGAAACTTAAGGCAGGGTGCAAATCGAATACACTCCAAAATCCGACCAGAAGAAAATAACGATTCCTGAATGCAAACCTTGGCGGACCTGTGGAGGAATTGTTGAGCCTTCTGCAGACTTGTACTCAAAATCACTCAGCAGTGTCTTCCCAATCTCTCCTGGGTCTTTTTCAGAATGACGCTCAAAGTGACGTGAATTTCTCTTGGTTTCCACACAAACAACCTGCACTCATCCACTGGAAAGGTTTTCCAATGTCGCATGGAAACAGCACCGTTGCTTTTTTCCGTGCATCTACAAGCTTCTAATCACACAACTCCCCCTTTTGGGAGTCTGTTGTTCATAAAATTCAAGCAGCTGTTTGAGTGACATTCGTGACTTTTCCTTTCTGCCTTTTCTTTCTTCTCTGCAGACAACAAAGGTCTGGTGATTTGGTGAATGGTTTGGAACCACCCTGGTAATTTGATTTCATTGAGCATGACTGGAGACGGCGCAAGAGGCGAAGTGTGGCCGAGGATACAGTCGGACTGGTGGGACACACACACACACACACACACACACACACACACACACATACACACACACATCCGCAGCAGCAGCGAGCATCCTTTCAATTTTTACAAAAAAGGAACATATCCGCATAAAGTCCGTGGCAATTTCTGAGAGCGTCTCTTTCTTACTTTTGTGTGTGGCGACAAAACACAATTTGCAATTTGCTACAGAAGTGTTTTTCTCCTCCCCAAGTAATTTGCTAATTAAGTAATTTGCTAATGTCTTTCATTGAAACAACAGTTACATTATTCTGTGCATCAAACGTTTCTTGCATTCCATTGTCTTCAATATTGCTTCCACACGGTTTCTCAAATGTTCCCTGAAGGTAGCTATTTCTGTTTTCCCTATTCACGTTGTATGTGGTTGCATTGAAAAGGTTGTGTCAATCTGCATGTTCAGCGTGTTTGGCAACAGACACGGTTGGTTGAATCCAGACAATATCAGACCAGCCGTTTCTTTGTCCTTCTCAGTGCAGACTGGTCTGACTTCCCCGTTGAACATGCCAGATGTCACTATATCTTGATACAACCTCTTACATTTTGATGAAGTTGCGCCAAATGTTTCACCAAATGGGTGATCCTCAGATCTGCACCAGACCAGCAGTCCTTCCAGCATCGGATTGACGACAGTGAGAACAAAGATAACAAAGCTGAAAACAACAGGCAACAGTGAAATGATGAGATCAAATTCTTGGGAAAAATCTGAACACAGCTTCATGTCAACAGCAATTGGAAAAAAGATTACTTTCGTCACAAACCCACTTCACCCGGTTTGAGACAATCATGTTTGGTACCGTTCATCCGTTCTGGTTCTCACCCCCAACATAAAGACGACCATTTTAGAGAAGCATCCCAAAATTTTGATGGCCTGCAATGTTTCTCCACACAGTGGAGGACTCCGTTGAACAGTGCCTGAAATTATTGCATAACTTTCCTCAATGAATCAAATGCGTTGCACAACACGTCCTCAGAACAAAACTCACTGACGTTGTGTGAGAGAATGTTGGACACATCATGTGCATTTGGAAACAGTGGACAATTGAACAGGACTTGAATTGGGAGGGTTCCCCACATTCCTTCTCAGCAAATAGCTTGTCAAAAATTTCTTCAGAGCCTCTTGATAATCTCTGTACTTGAACAGGTAAATGAAGGGATTCACAGTACAATTTAGAAATGCAAACAAGAGTGTGACATTTAAATAGGTACCATGAAAATCAATACTTAAACCCAGATTATACAACAAATACATCATCTGGTTTTGGCACCAACAAAGAATAAAACAACAAGCCACAATGATAAAGGTAAGTAGTGTGTTTCTTTTGGCCTGTTGAAATGTCTGGGCTGCAGCATTCCCTTCTGCACCTGGTGACAGTTGGTCATTTTGTATCCTTTTGGAAAGCATAAAGATGATTGAACTGTAACAAAATATTACAATTGTGAGAGGCAAGAAAAACTCAATGAAGACTTGAACAAATCCCATGATGTTTTGTAACTTCACAGTTGGCCAGGTCCACCTCAAGCATGTTTCACCAACTACCTGAAAGCAAGAATGAAGATCTTCTTCATTTTGAGCCACTAAAGAGAATTCTGCCAAACTGTGCTTCAACAAACCAATCATAAAACTGGCATATCTGGAACCAGATGGTCCATCACCTTGTTAATGAAAACATTTATGGAAATCTGTGGTCCACAGCCAAATATCCAACTGACCAGAATCATGGTATAAACCCAAGATTTTTTGAAGTGTGCCATATGCCATAATGGATGAACCAACTCAATGTACCTGTCAAACCAATTGAAAAATGTTACACACTTTTGCCACCACAAAGCAGGGTCTGAAGTTCTTCAGTTTCAAACCCACCAACTAGAAGAGGATATACCTTTCTATTGTAAGACTGACCAAATTGTTGGTTGAAGAGACAAAAGGGCCCCACAAAAGGGCCTGAGAATTCCAAATCTTACACTCCAGTTGAGCCAGCCATCCAGAACTGTAGAGTTGCTCTCCATTGGTGACAGTTAGGGAGAGAAGCAAAAGGAACACAGAAACAAACAGATCTGTGGCACTCTACAAAAGGTAAAAAATGTTGGGACTTTGGCAATTCATCCTCACTAGGGGGCAACAAATAAGAGTAGAAGAACAAATATTTACCTGGTTTATTATGAAAATATTTGGAATCTTTCTCCTGTACTTCCTGTGGGTTACAAGGACAACTACAACAGTTGCATTGGATAACGTCCCTAAAATTCCAAGAATTATTTGCACAATGACAACTGGGCTATAAGAATGTGGATGTTTTGCAGGAAAGTGCAAAGAAGTGTTGGCCTGAGGTGTGAAATTGGTTGTGTTTGAAATGAAGTCGTCTGACGTGTTCGCCATCAGTCTAATCTCCACCACCTCCACTCCTCGATTTTTATCCCACGAACAAGCCCAATGCAAGACGCAATCACACTGACGACAAGATAGAGGCAATGCCGATTTGTGGCACCCAAACGGCGTGGTTGAAACATTTGTTCCTCCTTCGAAAGGAAGGCTTGCGATCAACAGGACTTGTTAGGTATCTTCTGTTTCGTAAAACTGCACCCTGTGCACCCTGTGCAAAGATGTCACATGTTTTTGTCACAGTCACTGGGGTTTTCTTCAACTGTTTTGACTAAAACCAATGAGCTTTGAACCAGGAGAGCCTCAGTTCACATGAAGGAAACTTAACTCAATGGGATTTCATTTGAATGGAATGCTGTGTTTTCTCAAAGGCTGCCAATATACGCTGTGTGCGTTTGAAAAGGAATTTCATTTGCTCAAGGAAAGGTTTCGTACAAGTATTTCAATCTATTGACATCTGTGCCTCATCTTCTCTGTTGCTTTGATCGTGTTTGTTGCTGTGAGAAGAAACCTTGTTAAAACCAAGAGGTTTTACAAACAATTTGCTTGCTGAAACACGTTCACGTTAAATTTTGGTGACAAATTTGTCACGTTACGATAAACTCTGAATCAAACCAGATGATTCTTCTTTGTTTCCACGAGGACGTTTTTGAACAAGGGCCTCAACTGACAAAGATTCTGTTTGGTGAGTTCGCATTTTACGTGACAAGGTGTACCTGTGGAAACATAACAATGGTCCATTTTTGGCACACCTTTCTAAACTCTGGTTTCCCGCTGGACACATGCTGCATGACCAATACTCGTAGCTACAAGCACCTTCACAATCATCTTGCGTTGCATTTGGTACATTTTCCATTTTTTTTCATTCTGTTGGACCATCAAGTTCATTTGGTCTCTCTCTCTCTTTCTGTCTGTCTGTCTGTCTGTCTGTCTGTCTGTCTGTCTCTCTCTCTCTCTCTCTCTCTCTCTCTCTCTCTCTCTCTCTCTCTCTCTCTCCCTGCTGGACCCCAGGGAAAGACAGGAGTCCAACTCAACTTTGCGCGTTTGTGCTGGAAATGATCGGGAACTTCTCAAACTGTTCCCCATCTGTTGTGACGCCCCACACTGAACACTTGAACAGAATGCTAATTGAGAACAACACAAAGCTCCTTTGCTGAAGTGACCATTTTGCCGTTCAATCCCCATCGTTATACTTTGATTGTGTCCACTGTAGAAAATAAACCATCATGATCCGTGGCCCTGACACGCTCGCACCTGATCTTCACACACAAACGCACACACACACACACACACACACACACACACACACACACACACACACACAAAGGACTCACAACTGTTGAGAGGACTTTGTCCTTGCACTCCAGAACGAAAAAGAGTCCATCTGAAAGCAGGAGATTTTTGTCGCGAATGACTCTGTCATTCCATCTGGTAAAATCATTTGAAAAGTTATTTGCATTTGAGTCCATCTGAAAGCTCAGTCACTCGCTGATGTTTCTGCCTGACCTTTACAACAGCCAAAGAACTCCTTCAGTGCAGTTTGATAATCTCTATACTTCACCAGGTAGATAAAGGGATTGATGGTGCAGTTTCCAAGTGCCATCAAGAGTGTAAAATTATAATAGACACCAGTGAAATTTACAGTGTAACCCAGGTTAAAAATTAGAATCATAACATGATTTTGTGTCCAGCAAATTATGAATGCCAAGGCTACAATAGCCAGTGTGATCACTGTATTTTTCTTTGCCTGTTGTAATCTATTGGCTGAAAAATTAATTTCTTGCCCAGATGACAACTGATCATTGTTGATCCTCCTAGAAAGCATGTAGATAATTGAGGAATAGCAATAAATAATAACAGTAATGGGAAGAAAAAACTCAATGGAGAGGTGGACAAATCCCATGATGCTTTGTGACTTTGCACTTGGCCAGACCCACCTCACACATGCTCCATCAATCACCTGAAAGAAAGTGGGAAGTCGCGTGTTGGAAATAAGTGAATGCGGCAATGAAAAGTTTTCTACCTTGATGTTTTTGTTCAACATGCAGCATGACTTCTGTTGGATATGACATGACGTAATCGTTGGCAGTGCAAGTTTGTTGGCACACACCTTGTTTATGGAAAGGTGAGCAGCAATGTTGTATCCAAAACCAGCCACCCAGCTGAACAGTATCATCAGATAAACCCAATGCTTTTTGAAGTGTGCCATGTGCCACAAAGGGTGAACCAATTCCAAATACCTGTAAAAAACAAAATTGTCAATCCAGAACTTCTCAATGTTTTCCACTGGAATAGACACAGTTTTAGTGTTTATGTTGCAGAGAAAATACCTTTCAATTGTCACAAAAATTAGGTTCCAAGTTGATGAGACAAATGGACCCCAGAGCAGGGCCTGAGAATTCCAGAGTTTGCACTCCAGATGAGCCAGCCAACCAGAACTGTACAGTTCTTCTCCATTGATAACAGTGACAGAAATTAACACAAGGAACACAGAGACAAAGAAATCTGTCACACTCTGAAAAATATATGGTCACAATTCAGCTCTACTGCAAGTTAAGCTGCGAAGTTGTTGTGAGTCATTGGCTCCCACTGAACCATGATGTAGCATCCAATCATGCATCAAAAAAAAAAAAAAACACTCACCTGGTTAATTATAAAAATGTTTGGAATCTTTTTCCTGTATTTCTTATGAGTTGCAAAAACAGCAACAACTGTTGAATTGGACAGAATTCCCAAAACTCCAAGTGTTATTTGCAATATGACGACAGAGCTGTAAGTATGCAAAGTACTTGCAGCAGGATACAATGCCGTGCTTGAATCAGCACCAGAATTTCTTGTTGTAGTTTCCATGGTGCTTATTTCCATATGCAATTGTGATAATGTCATTTTTTCACGAGCTGAAAAAACATCAAACGAAGAATTCGGTTCTCATGTCCAGCACATGACGAATTTTCTCATAGATTGTCAAGCGTCTGTCATCCAGTAAGAACAGTAAGAACCAGAAATCAAACGTACCTGTGGGGGAAAAATGCTTGTTTTTCCTCGTTCTGTTGACACCGATGGTCAAGGAGCCCCACTGTGTGATTGCAGTGAGTGCTGACTGCAGATACAGAACCAGGCAAAACTAATCAGCGGAAGAGCAGAAAAATGTGACGCTGGGCTGAAGAACCAACTGTCACTTGGTGAAGTAGCCAACGTCGAGTAATTTAGGAAAGACAAAACCACTCACAAGACGCAAGTTCTGTAATCCCGGAAGACCTTTCGTGCCAGTTCTCTGTGAAGCAAAGTTAATGAGAACGTCTTCTGGAGACTTAGTAGACACAGGTCACAAACTGGAGACTTAGCAGATGCAGGTCACAGGGAGTATCCAGGGACTGATGTCGTCTGGTTGGTGCGCGAATTTGGGACCAAAAACTGAACTTCTGAACACGTGAAATGCCAACAAAGATGTTTCTGCCAAACAATAGTGTTTCCTTGCAGAGCACACCGGGGGTGGAATTCTTCCATCCCAAGATTCGCCGGTGCTTGAATCATTCCATTGAGGGCACAGTCACCACATAACCGTGGGCCATAAAGCATCCCGTGCATCAGACTGTCTTCCATCTGTCTGTGGAAAGTTATTTGGACTTGGGAAACTACCTATAGATATCCATGAGGCCTTTTTCTGCAGGGGGTGATTGGCTTCAGATTCTGACTCAGACCAATCACAGAGCTTCTTTTCTGGTTTGCTTGACAGAGTCGGGAAGAGTTCAGAAGAGAGTTCACAAGTTCAGCAACAATATAACAGCAACCCAGCCTCTGTGGCTTGGTGGTAGAGCACCAGTTAGTCTCTCAAGCGTGAGATCCTGGGTTCAAATCTCGCATGCGCCATGCAGAACTTTTTGGTGTTTTCAGTCCGTCTATGAAATATGATGAAAGTTGCGGATGCACAAACATTTTGGTGGATTTGGTTGATGTTTTGATGAAAACAGCAAGGGATGACAAGGAATCACAGTAGATCACAGGCAAACACAGGGCTTGCAGGGGATCATAGGGAATAGCAAAGGATTAGGATTCCAGGGAATTGGGAGGGATTGCAGGGGATTGCAGATTATCACAGGGGTTTTGCAGGGGATTGCAAGGGATGGCACAGGGGATCGCACCCCAACAGTGAGAAAAATGTTGAAGTAAACTTCTGACCAACCCTTGAAATCTGGAAACAACATTGCGAAGTCAAAATAGTCCTCTGTTTTTGCTGCGTAACAGCTGGGTGTTTTCTGCCAAAAAGTCAAAATTCACGTGACAACAATCGTGACATTGATGTTTCTTTCTCAATGCAAAATTCCTTACATTTCTTGGTCGCCCAGCATTTGACTGTTGCCATACTGATAAATTTTCCTTCATTTCATGCGAGTTGATGTGTCCGGAGATGCTCTTCGTTGTCGCATTGATATCTTTGACGTCAAAAAAATAGAAAAAGGCAGCGAAAACATCTGCTGGAAAGCAAACAGAAGCATCTTGGTTCCTAAAGTTTGGCCCTTTCACCACAGAAACCAGATCATGATTTTGATTCACAGATTCATCTGATGACGAGGACACCAGAAGCAAGGTCAAGAAGGGGGCAATGCTTGCTGATAAACAGACACAAAGGATGATTCTTGGGCAAATGGCAGAATGATTCGTCATACAAGGGAACATGTACGAGGAACGTATCAGTTGCTTTTTTTCTCCTGGGAAGGTGGTGGAAAATTAACACCATCCATTTTGTTTTGGGATTGTGGCTTTTTTGTTACTCAATTCTGGTTTGCAGACCGACAAACAACCGGGTCTCTTTTGGTCTCCCAACTTTCCCGTCAGTGGGCAATACGCACGCGCATGTCAAATCCCAGTGCCTGCCTTGTTCATGTCAATTTCATATTGTTTTTGAGCTGATCACCAAACAAAACATGTGTTGATCTTTGAACTGAACCCACAAGGGAGTCACGTCACGGGTTCTTGAGAGTTGGTCAGAAGAAGGCCGGGATATTTTGGCACACAACAAATTTGGCATGATACTGAAAGGCCAAGCACTGGTTTCCCAGGTGTAGATTTTGGAAATCAGGACAGGCTCTTGATCGGGACCAGTTTTTTCTGCCATACTCTTTGCGTCATATCGGGGGAGAAAATTCAGAAGTTGCTGCCTGGAACATGTTTTCGATGCGTGCAAACCAATGGAATCTGCTGAAGTTTTGTGCTTGATGATTTCAGTACAACGCCAAAGAAACAAAAAGGAAAAAAAAACATTGTCAGCAAGAAGTATCATTATTTGCTATCACGAACAAACGCAGCAAATTTTGCAGGGTCAGGTTTGATACCACTCAAGTTGCCAATGGTCAGGCTTGCAATGTTCTTTTTTCCAGACAATGCTTTTTACCTATGTTTGTGAAATATTCCGTTCTGTTCACCAAATGTCTGTGCCTTGTGTGCTCTCACTGAACTCGGGGTGTGGTTTGCCCAGAACATCACACTTACAGACCTGTGACGGACTCTTTAACTCAGGTCCACCTGAGTAGACAGCAAAATGGGTTCCGGGGATCGAACACACGAGGCCCAGTTCTTCTATGAATTTTTGCTATTGGCCATTCAGATCAAAACATGAACACCCTTTTTCTCTGGACATTTTGGGGCCCATCACTGATCACCAGAGCCAACCAGAAGCCAGTTGTTCGAGATAGAATGCACAAATGTCTGGATAAATGGTCAGCTTCTCCACCACCAGGAGGGAAGAGGTGAATCTGCTGATGTCAGATTGAAAATATGAAGAAAACATGGGCATAAAATGTCGTCAGACCCACCAAAATAGGCTCAGAATGTAGGGAAAAATCCCTGAAGGTTTCAAAGTGAATCACTGCCTCCGTAGTTGTGGGACGCCTCCTGTTTGATTGTCTTCCTCTTCTCTTTGCTGTGGCCACCATCACCCATCCACCCTCACTTTGGAATTTCCACAGTGAATGTCGTGACGTCCCTCACTGCAAAATCAGTTTGTGTTCAAAGAGCAGTGCGTTTGTTTTTTCGGTATATCTATGTCTCTGCATAGTGTGTTTGTGTTTGTGTCTGTGTCTTTGTGTGTGTGTGTGTGTGTGTGTGTGTGTGTGTGTGTGTGCATGTGTGTGTCCAAGTCCCCTCAGATGGATGTTTCTAGAGCAACGGAATCAACCAGACATCCCCAATCTGAGTCTCCTCTGGCTGAGAGGCGAATCGAGCGAGGCTAATCACCTCCTGAACCCTCTCCACAGGGCGAAATTTTTCAACATACGAGTCACACGTTTCAATTCTGTTGTGTGGGTGTGCCGCGCTGTACCCACGGGCGTACCCGTTGGTACCCGGTGGTCACAACATCCTGCTCCAAACCATCTTCACGACATTGTCGTGCTTCACACAAGCACAAATATTCAAATCAAGTCATAGAGAAATCTTTGACAAGCAGGTGTATTTTCAAACAAGTACCAGTATCAACAACCAACCAGAGTCAACTCAGAACAACCCAAAGCTATAATCAGGACAGCTTCTTGTACCCAAGATACTCGCGGGAACTCTCTCAGGTGAAGCTGCTCCACAGCTTCACGCAGGGTTGGCAGGAAGGTTCAATTATGAGTGAATCGTGCACATTCACACCCAACAATTCGGAGAGGATCCTGATGGACGACCATCCACAGAGATGTCACGTGGGAGCCAGTGAAATCACAATGACCAGACGTCCAGCAGATGCACAAACTGTCCCGCAAAAGTTGCCCGCCTCCTCAAACTTCAACACAACCTCCATATCTTCTGACATAAAAGTTTCTGAGATTGGACTTTGGCCCCAACAAAGTTTGGGGTTCAACTGATCTCAAACATGGATCCATTGGAGTACATGCGCATGAAGTAGAACCCTAGACCCATGGAATGTCTCAGTGTGCATTTTATTAGATAAGGAGTTGTTTTCTCCTTGGTTATTCTTGTAGCCTTCTAGACAAGAAACATCATGAAGACAAGCATGACAGTGCAGAAAATGTATCAGGAACAATTTGATCTGTGCACAAAATATTGCTTTGTTTTATTTGCAAGAAAAAGTTGTCACTTGCAAGCACAAGAAGATGTCAAAACATTCAATTCAAAGTTGTGAGCAGGTTGCAATCTCAGAACTTCTTTTGGTGTTCAAAGTTGTCATCTGAATGAAAATGTGAGTGCGTTTCTGCCCATATTCGTTGTGGACAGAACCACCATGTTGCTTGTGAGACTTCTTGGTAAGTTGTCTGTCTGAGCACATTTTTTTATGAATCCAACGTCCCTACACACAGAACAACTTTTCACTGAAGTGTTCATGAGACAGAAACCTGGAAAAGAACAAAGCAATTTGGTCTCTTGAATGAGTTAGATTTGCACAGAAAATAGGAAGGGAAGTGAATATCAAACCAATCTGGAATGTTTGTCACCTGGAATGTACCTTTTAGATCTCAGTTGGAAGGACAAACAGAAGCTAAAGTAGCTGGCCTGATGTTTTTGTGAAACATATTTGTTTTGCAGGTTGCTGGGCCCTGAACCAGGTTGTGCAAGGAGTTGCAGTGAGAAAGGCATACAAAAAGTTAACACAACTTCCTTATTTGCCACGTTTTACAACAATTCTGTTGTTGGACGGCAACAACCTCACACACATTCCAACTAATGCTTTTCAAAATATTGGGAAATGTAGGTCTCTCAGTTTGAGAAAAAATCCAATTTCCAGACTTGAGTGTGGAACATTCAAAGGACTAAAAGAGCTGCGTTATCTTTATCTGAGTAAGATGAAATTAAGCCAGATTGAAAGTTGCATCTTTGAAGACCAGGAAAAATTGACAAAGCTGGATCTTGGCCACAATAACATTATCACAATCAAAGAAGGCACATTCAAACATCTTGTGAATCTGAAAATGCTTTACTTCTCTCACAATGAAATAAGTACATTTGCCAAAGATCTTTTCAATGGTCAAGGGCATTTGAAAACACTACTATTGAGCACAAATCAGATAATGACAGTATTTGCCAAGCAATTTTATCAAATGAAAGAGCTGATGATTTTGGATTTGTCTCAAAATTGTCTAAAAATGATCAAACTTGATTCCTTTGTTGGGCTAAACAATTTGGAACGTTTGAACCTCACACAAAATTGTTTGGAAACAATTAAATTGAGAATTTTTGATCCCTTAAAAAACTTACAGGATTTATATCTCTCAAATAATCCAATCAAAAAGATTCCTGTTGGTATTTTCCAGTTCCAGACAAACTTGAAGCATTTATTTTTGTCAGGTCTTGAGATAAAAAGATTTCCACATGGAATTTTCCACAACTTAAGATCACTGCAGAAAATGCAAACTGATGCAGGTGCAGCACAATTTGACCCTTACATTTGGCCAACTGGAACGAGAACACCAACAACAGTAATCTCTGATGTACGATCCATCAGTTGTGAGCCACAGATGTGTTGGCTGAAGCATGAAGAGACCGCAGGAAGATTCCTGTCATCTTCTCAAAGAAAACTTAAATGCAAAGATGGAAATTTGTACTGGCACCGATTCGACTGCTCAGCAATCAAAAGTACAAACCTTGGCTTCATGTTGAAATTCTTTTTCAATTTTTGTAATTTTGGTTTGATCCCAACAGGAAGAAGATGTTACTTTTTTGCAGGCATATGTGGGGCACCTCACTATGTTCCATTTGCATCAGCACCAAGAATTCGCTGGCCATACATGGTTGGTTCCCAACTTAATTACACCTGTGAAGATGGTTATAAGGGAGGAGGAAGCTCAATCTGTACAGCACACGGGAATTGGACAGGTGTGGATCGTTGCACAGGTAGGATATACAAAAGCCCTCAACCACAGACATAATTTTTGTCTTTCAATAATTTCTCTGACAAATGAGTGGAAACACACGATGCTATGAATGTGATTTTGTCAGCAACAGGAACTTTATTGTTGTTCAGTTGCAGTGACGAAACCAAAAGCAGAAATATTGCAGTCAACTACACACAAAACCAGTGCACATTCCACAGAAATGACAACATCTGGAAAAGAAAAATATCATGTCCACACAGGTGGTAAACCCATGAATCATCAGTGTGTTTCCAAATGAATGTTTTTCCTTGTGAGCCAAAAATCACATTCTGTTGTTTAGTTGCAGTGACTGAGAAAACAACAAAACAATTGCAGTCAACTTCTACAGATACTGATGGGAACCTGAATGACACAAGCACAACAGCACATGATAGGAAAGAACACAAGGAAAATCTTGCTGGTTGTGAACCTGCAAATGAGAAAATCTAGTTTGGATAAATTTGACACTGCTTCCACTTGAGTTCTGACTGAATTTTGTCCTCTCAATGTATTTTTTCAGAAGGGTCAACTCCAGCCAAACTTTACACAGACCCACCACAACAGAAGGTGAAGCCAGCAACCAGCAAAACGGTGAACACGACTTCGGCAAGTTCAGCGACACACACAGATGCCCAATGCCCAATGGCAGAAAGAGTGGTTCTCATAGCGGTTCTCATGATATGTTCTCTTGCACTTTGAATGATGTGAATGGAGCTGCGAGCGAACATCTGGAAATTTACCTTGTAGAAAGCTGTAACAATTCGCGTTCCAAGCCTTCGTGTCATTTTTTTCTGCTGGAAGCCTCCCCCCCCCCTCCCGTTTTTTGCATTGATTTTCGCTGGAACGTTATCAACAAGATGCAGAATGAACCTTATTGGCTGCTTTTGAGCCACGAACACAAACACAATCGACCCACCGGGAGGGGCAAAATCACTGTCATAACTGAGTCAGAACCAAGGAGTTCAACAAAATATCCAAGTCCTTGGACTTGCAGCGCTCCCCCAAATCGAGTGGTGAGAAATGTGTGTGATTCACAGGCCTTGACAAATGGGATTTCATTGGAGCACACGAGCACAAAGTGTCATGGGAAATAGATCTATCATTCAGAAATTGCAGGTGTCAGTGTCATGTGTGTGCGTGCTTGCTGTTTAACAACAACAGACCTGTAACAAATCGATTTGACATTGGAATTCGACACCCAATGTGTCCAACAAGAAAGAAGCTATTTCGCGCCAATACTGCCGGTTCAAAGATCTAGATTTGCTTTGGTTTATTCCTTTTATGGTCGCAGAAACGTTCCTCTGGAAAGGAAACAGACCATGAGAGCCCAGTGACCCAATAGTGTATCGGGATGTGTCATGCCTACCCTGTTCCTTTTCGGGAAACGTACGTGTGTGGTGCTTGTTGATGCCGGCACCCAAAGAAAAGAACGAAGTGCTTGCATACACGAGCAAGAATGACTCTGTTCCGTGGCAAGAAACGAGCTTTGGTGCAAGATGGGAATGTAGGCAAGACAGAGATGTACCGGATAAAGATGGATGACAGGATGGTGAAACTTCAGCTTTAGTTTTGAAGGTCAGTTCACACCAGTTTGTCTTTGCCCGAAGTACAAAGCAAAAGACCCGAACTCCAGTTTCAGAGCACCAACGCCCACCTGACCAGTTCGCTGCAGGTTGGGTTTCAAACTCGCACTCATAGCAGTCATAAACAAGTTCACAATTCATTGAACTCTTATGTGAACCACAGACAAAAAGTGTCTTCTGGGTATTCTTGCACGAAAGCATCTGGTTTGGCAGGCATTCCAAAATTGTGAGTCATCAATCCAAACATCTCATTCATGGAGTCCGTGGAGTTCGCCTGTGTGTTGCTTGGTTGCTCAGGCAAACTGTTTCATTTCCTGTTGTCTGCACAAAGATGCCCATTGTCGAACATTTCTACCTTTCTTTTTCTCTTGTGGGACACAACGTAAACTCTGCGAACACAACGAGTGTCATTTTTAGCAACAGAAAATGATTTTTTTTTCATTTAAAAAAAGAGCCGGAACACACCAAACGTAACAATCACACGCATTGACAAAATCCTTCTTGTGATCATGCTAAGTTTGTTGTACTTTGTGAGCATTCTGCACGAGCTGTCACCTTGAGACAAGATGGGAAACTGTTCCTGCATCGGCTCGCGTTCTGCTGGGAAGAAGCTGGACAAACCCAAATCCCTCGAAACTGACAATATTGAACTGGTTGCACAGCACACAAATGCGACACACGACGATGTAGATGTCGACGTTTGTGCACAACAAGGACACTCGCTGTTCGAAAGAGAAGACACTGACGAGGTGCCAGAATATGGCGAATCTCCAGACATTGAAGGGCCCCAATCAGATGCAACTGTCCCCGGAGAGCCTCTCCTGGAAAATTTTGTCATCATATGTCGTCCTGAAAGTACAGAAAGTGTTGCTCATCCTGGAAAAGAGCCTCAACACACCGAAAAGCATCTGTCTGAAGAACAATTTTTATCTCGACCCAGTGACAAAGAAAATGTCACTGCACCAGGTCCAAGTCAAACTGTGACATCTGACACGGCCACAGGTGGGTCCCCTGTGAAACCACCCTGCGTCATATGTCGTCAAGAAAGCACAGAAAGTTTTGTTCTTCCTACAAGAACATTTGACCCAGTGCCTCAACAAACCAGAAAGTTATTCTCATTTCCACGTAACGACAAAGAAAATGTCACTGCACCAGATCGTTTTGGAGAGGCGACATATAACACATCCACAGCTGGGGGCCCTGTGACACCAGCGGAGAATGACAACTTGCACGAATCGTCTTTGGTGCTGCCGCACATGGACCAAGCCAGAAGGCACGGAACGCTTTTTTGGCAAACCATTCAGCACCAGCAGGAAGAACGGAATTCCATGAACATTTCCATTCGTCCAGCTCCAACTGTGATCCAGATTGAAGCTGAAACAGATGAAACAATCCCTAAAGTGCTGGCCTCACAACCAACTGCGCAAGAATCGCCAGAACGTCTGTGGCTTCCTCATTGGCGTTCTGAGGCTCGAGTGATGGCAGAGGTCTCACAAACCACAGATTCCTTGGTCTCAAGTGCATCAGAAACTCCAGAGAGTGACCAAGCGTTGGCAGGTGAGCAGTTTCAGCACCCCAGCAAATTACACAGGCTTTCTGTGGCCAGGGTGAACTCTGCATGGTGCTGAGAACAATTCTAAATCTTATTCTGTCAGATCCTTCTGGGGCTTCATGGCATCCACATGCGTGTGATATGAGAATTTCAGGAGGCAAGGGAGGATATTCTTGATTGTGAAGAACTTTTATCTTGGCTTCACTTTTCACTCACAAACACCTGAGTGTGGTTTCCTGGCACAACAATGGCCCACTCGTTCGGCCAACTCTGGTGCTGGACCACTTGGAATACAGTCAAACCTGAAAACCTTCTCTGAAATATAGACTGAAATTTCTTGTTCTCTTCCCAGGTGCCATTTCTGTCGAAGTGTCAACTGAGCCTTCAGGACAGCACTTCATCAAACCGCTTCGGGAACTCGTGGCTGGTACGTTCACTGCAAGAGGTTGCACCCTCATACATCGCGTTGTTGCATTGGAACTTGAAGTAGCAGTCAATACTCAACAAAAATGTATTCACCGTTCTTGTAGATGCCTTGAACACAGGCAATTCAGCAGAAACACCATCTCAGTCACCACCGCAGCCCAACTGGGGCTTCTGCCCGGGCATGATCCACAAGGGGCACAAAAAGCTGCATTGCACAGTCTCCTTGGGAGAATCCAGAATTCTCCAGCCTCCAGACTCAGATGTTCATCTGTCCATCAAACAAAATTGTCCTGGAGTCTACACCATGGTAGTTCACACAAACATTTCTGAGCATAGAGACTCTATTCCTGACAATGAATGTGTGGTTGCACCCTTGGTGCATGTGAACACAACTTGTAAGTCTCCTGGAGATTACACCCTTGCTATTCCCCATTGCATTGGTGACAGCAATCTGTGGAAATTTTTGAAGGTCAGAAAAAGAGATGAAAGAACTGGAAATGTGTGTGACATCAGGCAGTCCAGAAGTCACTCAAGTGAACCAACCTTCTTCACAGTTGATGACAAATTGATCAAAGTGTGTTGCTCAACCTTCAGCCTGTTTACATGCACCATATGTGGGAACACATGTCAGTCCACAGTTCTGGCATTTGTGTTTGCAAAGCTGAGGAACTGGACCCACAACCAGACTGTCTCCACAGTAGATGTCAGGACCTTCCTCTGCAGCTACCTGTACATCATCAAGGACTTTCAACAGGTGGGAAGTGTCCTTACATTGGTTGTGCTGTCTTTCGTTGTCCTGAAACACAGAAACAACATTTCCCTGTGACAAAATGTCATTCTTTCTGTTTCCTTTCTGAGGTTCAAGTGCTTGCAATCACTCATGTGCAAATCACCTCCTTGAGATTTGATTCGTTGCACAAGATGCTTGTAAGAAAATACACCAATGTATTTTGCACAAATGTTGTTCTTCACAGGCATTGATGGCACAAGAGGCAAATGGCAAGTTTGAACTTGTTGGTGAAGGGAATGCCCGCATCAGAAAAGCAGACCTGGTCCCAGACCAGTCGGTGGTCACTCTCGAGCTGTATCCTGCTGAAGAAGGGGGTGACACCAACTGGGGACCTGAGGGCAGTGATTCGAGGTGGAATGAGAACAGATTCGTGGAGGTATGTTCCTGTAAATCAGCAAAACATCTTGCAGGGTTTTGCACAAAGCAAAACAAACCGGTTCCCCAAAGGTTTTTGTATGTAAAGGGACCCCCACACACAAACAACAGTACAGATGTTGTTTCTGAAGACATTACAAAATAGTTCGAACATTTGATTGAATCTTGCTGCTGTTCGAACAAATCAAAACATCTTTTTTGCCTTATGTTTGCAGAAGCACAAATTGTCCTGGGTTTTGGACTTCAAAGGGTGCCACCTCTGCAGACATGAAGCAGTCTCCTATCACATTCCGACAATGGCAGCCCACTTCCACACCGGAAGCGTGCAGCCGTACTTCAGGGGTTTCTTTGATATCTCACTGCAAGAAACCTCCCTCAATAATCTTTCCGAGAAGTTCGGGAAGTCTGTGTCCGAGTTGGAGGGCGCCACTCCTGATCTGACTTCATCACTTCCGGCGCACGTGCACTTCGCTGTGCCACCTGGCGTCGTGAGTATTGCCTGACCATTTCTGTCGTCAAAATTGGAGTGTGAAGCAGTTTTCTACACTCACTTTCTTTGTGTTCCAGGAGGGCGGCGCTGCTGCTTTGTTTGGCGTTCGCAGAAAGAGAAACGCTGATTTCTCGCGACAAAAGGTGCAACTTGAATATTCTCTGCCTATGGCTGTGCGTGGCTGATCCAGGGACGAAGGGTCTGAGGGCTGGGTCCCCTTTCAAGTCCCCTTTCAAGTCCGAAAGATTAATCCATCCCCCAACTGTGCAGCGTTGGTGGATAAATGGCCACTTTGTGAACTTCAACAGATTTGCGCTTTCGCCCCTGCCTTTCCGAATTTTCCTCTTCCGCATTGTTCCCAGCGCTACGTAAACTTGCCATTTCTCGGGTTGAGGTTAAATTATCCAATGGACCGAGAGTTGGTTTTCCTCACGTGCTTCTGCTTTGTGGGAGACTGATAGAATTTGTTGTGGTCTGCCCTATCTTTCAGAAGAAGCTGACTTACCTCCAGCTGATCCGAGTGGCAAAGCGACTAACCCGTCGGGCGGATATCAAGGAGCTGGGGGCCGTGTTGGAGGTGAAGCCCCATATCGTGGAAGGGCACGTGAACAATGCTTCTGACCTGGCTGACGCAGCCGACCATATTTTGAACCATTGGCGCTGCACCATAGCAACCCCAGAGGAAGCCTATAGGACCCTGAAGAGGGCGCTCACTGAGTGCGATCTCCTACAGATCGTGCAAGACGTTCTGAAGGACTGATTTGTGAAGCAATACAACAACCGCAGGCAGTTGAGGTGGATGTGACAATACTGCGCGCGTGTGTGTGTGTGTGTGTGTCTGTGTGTATATGTATGTGTGTGTATGTATGTGTGTGTGCGTTGAGTGTGTGTGTGTGTTGCGTGTGTGTGTATTGAGTGTGTGTGTGTGTTGCGTGCGTGTGTGTGTGTATGTGTACGTGTGTGTATGTGTGTATGTGTGTTTGTGTGTGTGTGTGTGTGTGTGTGTGTGTTGAAAAAGAACGTCTTCATTCCCAGCTTGCATTCTCTGTTTGGTATTGAAGCTTTGCCTGGGAGAAATGTGTCCACGACTGCATCATTGTTCGTTCATTTTGAATGCATTGTACATATCGGCAAAATTCAAATAAACTTTATCGTGAGCAGATCCACTCGAGTATTCTTTCTATGGCGGATCCAGAAAGTCTTCAATTTCAATGTCCCGGACGTACTCAGCTCCTCAGGATCAGAGCCTGGCCGAGGTTAAGGTCACATTACTGCCCTGGGAACTACGAGTCCGTGAGTTCCACACCCGATAGACCACATTTCTTGCGGGCATAGAGCTGCTAAGAAGAAGACATTTTTCTGAAGTGTTTGGGTTCTAGATAGATTTGGTCTGGGAGCGCGAGCACCGATCAACCGCTCCGGTTGAACCAATAATAGTATTCGCATTGATGACTCTTTGTTGTGAGTCTCACAGCAGTAGCCCGAGCAGTGTCAAAATCAATACCTCTCGAAAGATAAGCAAATTCCGACAGGTCACGCCGCGGGGTCCTTGACGTTATCTTCCAGCGCACGGACGATCGTAAAGTCAACAGCACGAAGTTTTCAATGGTGCTTCACTTGGGATCAGAACTGAGTCAATGTCGATACAAGCGGTGACACGCCTGTCATAGTGCGCCAAAACCGTGCACTGGCACAGTTAGACCTGGAGAGAATAAAAGACATGTAGGTAGGTGGGAGGAGGCTCTGACTCATTCGACGGAGGGAGGCAATACGGAGCCGACTTCTCATCGCGCGTCTTACGGTGGAGCAGGTGTGTGATGCGACACGCATACACTGATACATAGGCGCGAAAACACTCACACACACCCCTGGACATGCACAGTCAGTCATCAGCTCACACACACACACACACACACACACACACACAAACACACGCACGTCCGAGTAAGATAGTAAGAGTCAAAGAGACAAACTTCAAGTGCAAAATGCACGAAGCCACACGCACACGTGCAAACATTTACACACACGCACACATTTGCTCAAACACACACCCACACACACACACACACACACGCGGCGCGCACTCTGTCGATTGAGAGTGCAGAAACATGCAATGCAAGAAATGTGCCCCCAGTTTCAGGTTGTGACACCAAACAAGACACGACATGGGGAACTGTCCCTGCATCCAGTCTGCAGAGCCGACTCATCCAAAAGATCCTGCGGTACAAGGCGGTTCTGGTCAACCCGAACCCTCCCACCACACGGCAGACACAGCAGGAGACGACGACTCTGACCCACGGGTGTCAGTGTCGCTGTCCGCGCAGCAGGTCTCATTCGCAGCGCAAACACACACAGAACGCGATAAGGCGTCAACGGAAGAGGCTGACGGGAGAAAATCTCAGGTGAGCACATGAGTGTGACTGTGACTGCACGCAAAAGATTGCGACGTTTTGTTTACGTGCGAAATCGTCGCATCTTGTCCCCCTTCTTCCCAGGCGAATTTTGCATTGCGACGTCGCCTTTTGTTTTGAAGTGGATGTTGCAGGAACTTTTAGGTGATTTGAGGTGGGTTGCACGATTTGAGCCAAATCAGTGCGAGCCAAATCAAAGCCCCTATAGGCAGTGTCTTCCAAAAGTATGTCTACAGCAGTTTCATAGTCAAGATGAGGATTGCTGTAGGACCCTTTGGGCTCTTTTGGTTCATTTTAGGTTGGGGATAATGTGCGAGGAAGGAATTTGTCAAATTTGAATTTTTAGGTTTCTGAGGTCAAAAAGGTCAAATTTGGAAGTGTAGG
>JAAUXT010054037.1_pt1 | contig 21706 bp, 29 predicted proteins | sample 7278171 | NCBI WGS metagenome assembly JAAUXT01 (sample SAMN14350112, study PRJNA611818) | marine sediment metagenome | isolation source: surface marine sediment (1.8m) | place: French Polynesia: Moorea | collected 2018-08 | reverse complement strand
CTCCCTGACACCCTCCCTCTCGGACCCACTCCTCCCCCTCGGTGCTTCATCCTGCCCCACTCTGACCCCCTCCCTCTCTGACCCCCTCCCTCTCTGACACCCTCCCTCTCTGACCCCTCCCCCTCTCACCCCTCCCCCTCTGACCCCCTCCCTCTCTGACCCCCCTCTGACCCCCTCCTCCCCCTCTGTGCTTCAGCCTGCAGGGAGCGGAACCAGATCCTGTGGAAGAATAAGGAGGCGCACGTCTACTACATGTGTTACGAGGCGAAGGAGGCGATCCGCATGGTCTGCACGGCCGGCTCCTTCATGTGCAAACAGCCCAACACCGCCTTCAAGCCCTGCGACTGCAACAAGGCGCAGTTTGTCAAACTCACAGGTATAGGGAACGGCGGGCAACATTCACAGCGGCTAAAACTGCCTATTTCCGACCTCTCTGTGCAACGAGCACGCTTCCTCAAACTGCACTCCTTTTTGAGCAGTAAAATTGTTGTTTGATTGTTTTGTTTGAAAAACTCATTTCCGCTTGTTTCCCTCAAATTGCAAGATTTTTTTGCAATCATGTTGTTGTCTATTGAGACACCAAGTTCTAAAGTCTGCTGATTTCTCTGACTCGACGGTTCTGGGGCGTCAAGAAAAGTAACACTGCCACTGAAAACATTTTCCATTTTATTCTATTCGTGTTTTCATAGCCAGCTGTAACTTCAATATCTCCACATTGCAAAGCAAAGTCTTTCAATGCACATGACGTTTCAACCGCATCCACATGAAAAATATCTGACACTTTGAAACGCGTTGACCTGATACTCCTGCGTCTTCTTCGCCGCGCCGCCCTCTGGCGCTGACGTCATCACGTCTGGCGCTGACGTCATCACGTCTGGCGCTGACGTCATCACGTCTGGACGCTCTCGTCTTCTTTCAGGGCTCATCCCACCGAACGCAGTCGATGATACGCCCTACCCGTCACACGGTAAACCTCTCGTCTCCTACGTCACACACTTTCAGCGTGACGTCATTGTCACGTGGAAACACGATTTCCGGCGTCAGGCACGCGGCTGTGCTATGTGCGTGTCGTTTTCTGTTGAGTCACGTGGAACTTGTGATTCCAACGTTCGTGAAAAAGTTCGTCTTGCTGAAAGTTTCCAATTGCGCATTCTGTTTTTGTGCGACGTCACACGAAGGAACCTTTCCTGTGTTTTGTTTCGTATTTCTAGTGGATTTTGTTTCTGCCTGAAATGGGCTGTTTTGACGTGCTACGAGTCTTCTTGCAGTGTGTCTGTGTCTTCCCTCTGCAACACGTGCACTTGCGTGGAGCTGACGGTGCGAAATAGTCTCTCTCGTGAAAATAGGGCTCTGGATGCAAAAATCTGTCTCGGTACAGTGCGATAAGTCTCTTCCCATGCCGCCTTCTTCCCCTCCCAGCTCCAGGTTGGACTCGTCCTCTCCTTGGAACATGAACCTGCCTCTCCCTACCCCAATGTGGACCTGCCCAAACCTCCACCACAGACCTGGCTCAGTGTGTACCTGGTCCTCTCTGCCTCAGTGTGTGGGACTGACCCCTCCAATGTGTACCCAGCCCTCTCTGTATGGACCTGACCTCCAGGTCTGGCTCAGCGTGGGCTCAAAATCTCCCGCTCCAGTGTGTGAACCTGGTCCCTCCCCCCAATAAGGGCCTGATCCCTGTCTGCTCCTCCCTGCTCCATCCTATTGCTGACGTGGCCTTTCACTGCTTCAGTGTGCCTCCCTCTGCACCTGAATTCAGCGTCTCCTCTCATTGCAGACTGTACGCGAGACGAGTTTGAGCTGAAGAAGGGGCATCACATGTTCGCAGGGCGCGAGTACCCACTCAAGACAGTGCGCGCCTGCCAAGGTAACCGCCGACTGCTGGCGCGATACGCTCGCTGGGCTGTCCAGCAGGGGTGACCTGCAAATATGCAGTGTTTTGTGCCAGCAGTTGCGTTCACACCAGATCCCATAGCTTCGTGCAGTGCATTGCTTGATGTCAAAAAGAGAAAAAATGTTTTTTTCCTCATGATTGGTCCCCTGTGGATTTCGCCCCACCCATGCACGCGCGGTCGTGTCCTGAATACACTGCTATTCATCAAGATGATTCGTTTCACAGACAAATGCCTGCACGACCAGAAGTGCATCGGGCTGGACTGGGACGAGAAGGGAGGAAAGTGCTACATCCTGCACAAGGAAAGCCTCAACTTCGGAGGACCCTACCCCTCCAAAAACGCCGACCACTACAAACGCTGCAAGCCCGGAAGACAAGGACCCAACGATGTCGGGCCGTCGTTTCGGCCCCCGACGCCATCATTTGCGCCGCCAACGATGTCAAGACCACCGGGCCCAACGCCGTCCTTTGGACCGCCAACCAGAACGCGCCCGACGCGTCCGACGCCGTCGACGGCGTCGACGCTTTCGACGTCGCCAGGGACGACGGAGTCGACCAGCGCGGCCGCGAGCCCGTCCACAGAGGCGACCGAGCCGACCACCACCACGACCACCGCCGCGCCGACCACCACCATCCCAGACACAGGTCCTGATCCTTCTGACGTCACTTCTTTTCTCTTGCGCGGGGGGGGGGGGCGGATTCACACAAATCACAGAGGCGAAGCGGTCTCTCTGCCGACTTTCTCACAAATGGATGTGATTCCATCTGTCTCCCTTCGGGAGGAGCCACAGCAGCCTCTTTGCCCTGCTCACCCCTCCCCTGTGTGTGTGTGTGTGTGTGTGTGTGTGTGTGTGTGTGTGTGTGTGTCTGTGTCTGTGTCTGTGTGTGTGTCCTCTGAACGTGACTCATTCTTTCCCCCTCTGTGTGTGTGTGTGTGTGTGTGTGTGTGTGTGCGATCCCGACGCGTGACCCTCGCTCTCTTCGCACAGGCTGCCCGTGCGGCACCCTCTCCCCTGTGAGTGTGTATGTGTGTGTGTTGTCTCTGTGTGTGTGTGTGTGTGTGTGTGTGTGTGTGTGTGTACCTGTGCCTGTGCCTGTGTTTGTGTGTCAGTGTGGTGCGTCCCGACGCGTGACCCAGACTCTCTTTGCGCAGGCTGCCCGTTCGGAATCCTCGCCTTCCCCGGAATGTCGCATCCCTTCGGCAAGAACATCACGAACGGGACCCTGTACAGCACCGTCGAGGACTGCAAGCAGTACTGCGTCTACAGACCCTGGTGCGTTGTCGTCATCAGCAGCCAATGATCCGGCAGGGAAAGAACCGGGTGCAATGGGTCGTTCCAATTTCTGACGATAGCGTGTGAGAATGGCTTCAGCGTTCCCATCGCCCCCGTTCACTTCCGTACACTGCTGCGTCAGCAGGATGTCATCATGTATGACGTCACAAAGTAAGACGCCGCCAAGTGTGACACCACCAAGTGTGACGTCATATGTGGCACGTGTTGACGCGCCCGTTGTGACGTGCTTCTCGCCGCAGGGTGAAGGGCGTCGACTTCGACTCGGTGACGAACACGTGCTTCGAGCTGCGCTCCATCAACTCGGCGCTGCTCACGCCCAACCCGGGCGTCACGCACTACCAGAAGACCGACTGTCCACGTGAGCTCTGCGGCGAGGGATCCAGGGGGATCCAGCGGGTTCAAGGGTTGGATGCAGGGGTGGATGTATGGATAGTCCAGGAGCAGATCCAGGCGTAGATTCAGGGCAGGCAGATCTTGGGGAGAAATCCAGGTGTAGATCCCAGGGGAATCCTCAGGGCCACCCACGTGGATCCGAGGCGGTCCTGGGGCAGATCCAGGGGAAGAAAGGAGAGGGGACCCAGGGTGGATCCCAGGTAGGATCCAGAGGGGCTTTAGGTGTGGCTAGGGGCGGGCCGAAGAGAAGAACTGGGTCATCGTTTCTGGCAGAGCTCGGGTACAAAGTGAATTTTTCGATGAGCAAATCTCTAGAGTAAATCTGCCGATGTCAGCGTCAAACTTGTGTTGCTGTTGATGAAGCAGCTGAAAAGCCCTGAAGTCTGTGTATTCTGGGACCCTGCCCCTCTCTCCGTGTCTCGGCAGCGCCGCTGCGATGCTACGTCGCGTCCGCCGCGCCCCTCACCAGCGGCAACGTCGCCGTCCAGACGCCGGGGGCGCCGCAGCAGATCTGCAACGGCGTCTGCTACGTGCGGGAGACGATGGAGTCCGACGTCACGAGTACGTCAGCCCAAACTCCCTATCGCGCCCCACCCGACGTCAGCAAAAAACCGCCCGATTCAGTTCTTATCCAACGTCACAAGTTCGTCAGCCATAACTCGCAATGATTGGCTTGTTTAAAAGACGCCACGTCGAAACTAATTCACGTCCATTTCCAGACTCCGTTCTGAGCGGGAATTTGTGTGTTTGCTTCACACAGTTGGGTCCTCTGGGTCCTGGAGTGTGGAGTGCAGTGTGTGGAGGACGGGTAGGCGGGGTCCCTGGTGTTGTACTGCAGGGGCAGGGCCAGGGTGTATGTAGGGGAAAGGCTTTGTGTTCGGGATCTGGGGGAGATCCCGTCTCTCATTGGACCCTGGATCCGCTGCAGACCTTTGTGTATTCACCGTGTTGCAGCGGTGGAGCGGGGCTGTATGGAGGGCAGCGGCTTCACCATCGGCTGCATGGTCGGGATGAACGGAACCGGAACCACGATGCTGACGGCCATGACGTGCCTCTGCGACACGGACCGCTGCAACGGGCTCAGCGCCAACGCGCTCGCAGGTGAGGCTCAGAACACACTCCCAGCGACACAGCAACCAGCGTCGTGCTGCCCCGTCGTGCTGTTGCACCGCCCCGTTGGGTTTGTATGGAGGCTGCTGTTGTATCACCCCAACTACTCCAGGAGCACTTGGAGCATACAAAAGCAGCCCAATGCTGACCCAATGGGGAGATGCAACAGCATGATGGGGCAGCACGACGCAACGCTTTGGTGTGTCCGCACCCTGAGACCGACTGCTGTGGGCAAGTTCAGCAGACACGTGCGGTGCTGTATGATCTACGTGCCTCAGTTTGCCACCAGATGGTGCAGGCATCGATGAGGGAAAACACAGTGCTTCCGCCTACCCAGCCCAACGATGAGAGTACCACACCAGTTCTCCATCCTCCCCCACTGTGAATGGGACACGCCTGGCAGCGAGGCGTGTGTGTCCAGAGTCCAAGTGAGGGGTGCGTGTCCCTCTCAGACATGGCGACTCGAGAGAGATTTGCTTCGCTCTCAGGACCAAGCCACTTGGATCTCACGAAGGCTTTTTGTGTTCAGGCCCTGGAGCAGAATATCAAGTACCGTATTCACCCGTGTATAAGTCGCATCCAAGCATAAGATGCACCCCAACTTTTGCCTTGATTCCTGGTATCAAGTCACATTAATAATACAGTAATTTCTTATCCATGTGCAAGACGAACCCCTACTTTTGGTGCTCTATTTTGGGACAAACAGGTGCGTCTTACACATTGGTGGATACGGTACCTGTTGTGTATCTCCTCCTCTGACCCTGCTGTTTGCTGTGTGTTTGCAGCGCAGATCCTGCACCTGCCGCTGGACGGGAACCTGCGCGACGCGTCCGGCTTCGGGCGGGACGGGCTGCCCGTGGAGCCCGACAACCCGCCGCAGTTCTCCATGATGGACAGCGCCGTCAACACGTCCGCCGTCTTCACCGGTCAGTCCGGGGGGTGCGGGGCAGGGTGGGGCGGGACGGGGCGGGGCGGGCCGGGGCGGGGCGGGGCGGGGCGGGGCGGGGCGGGGACAGGGGTGGGTCCAAGGGCGGGGCGAGGGCAGGTCCAGGGGTGGGTCCAGGGGCAGGTCTATGGGATCCAGGGGGGCGGGTCCGGGTAAGATATCCGGGAGAAGATCCGGTGAATAAAGTGTGAGGTCAGCTGTGGACCTTTGTGACCTTTGTGAGAGACCAGTTGACACGCATACCAGGGACCAGACTGGAGATACACCCAGAAATATCACCCGGGATCAGTTCCAGAGGCCAAGGATTGACAGAGCACGTGTTTGTGCACGTGCGCGGTTCTCGCTTGCTTCCGGTGGAGTCACGTGTTTCCTTCTCCGTCCAGGGTCGCAGTGCATCAAGATCCCGTCACTGATCGACGCTGAGTACGGACCCATCAACCAGGACATGATCACCCCACAGGTCAGTACAGGTCATGGTCACCCCACAGGTCAGTACAGGACATGATCACCCCACAGGTCAGTACAGGACATGATCACCCCACAGGTCAGTACAGGACATGGTCACCCCACAGGTCAGTACAGGTCATGATCACCCCACAGGTCAGTACAGACATGATCACCCCACAGGTCAGTGAACTGTGACAGGAACGCGGGGTGATGGGGTGAATCCACGACTCAGGTTCGGGACGGACATCGCTGAAGCTCACCAGAAGCCAAACATGAAAAAATGTCCGAGTTTGTCAGCTTCTGCGGCGCAAAATGCTTTCCTTCTTTCTTCAAATGCGACTGAACACCTCAAGGGATCTGTTCTCGTGTGACCTCGTGTCATCTCGAGTCATCTCGTGTTTTCTCGCAGCTGTCCATCGCCTTCTGGCACAAGCAGCTGGCGGACGGCTCGACGGCGCAGAAGGGCATGTTCGCCAACTCGCTGACGTCGACGGACGAGCCGTCCTTCCGCATCGTCACGTCCACCGCCGAGGGCTTCATCTCAGGTGACGCCCCTTCACCAGGAGGCGTAGGGATCAATATCGAGGGTCAATTTTGGTTCCAAAACAAAGCACAAAATTGCAATCCAAATGTGGACCGTTGTGAAACGTGCAGCAAAGTCATTGGGTTGGAATCAAGGGAGGACAATCATGGGCGAACACGTTTTCTGGTGGTCTGGGGTCCGGGGTCTGGTGTAATGAAATGGCCAGACCCCAAAACCAGGAGACACGGGTATCTCTGCCCATTTCAGGTTGAACTGCAATGAATTGACCCCCAGGCATACGGAGCCTTGATGGGTACTTGGCGATTTCAGGTTCAACCTGAAATGGCCAGACCCCATGCGTGCCTGACCATTTCAATCAGAAGCATGAAATAGCCAGGCACGGAGTCTCCGGATTTTGGGGTCATTACACCGAGGCCCTGGATCTCCTGGGGACTTGATGAGAGATTTCTCCTACTCCCACTGCAGCCGGAGTGCACACGGTGGTCGACTCGAACGGGCTCAACGACTTCAACTTCGCTGCGGCGCCGACCGGGCAGTGGAACCTCGAGTGCCTCGCCGTGCGTTGCGTTCACCCGTCTCTCCGATAGGCAGTTTAGCTGCCCCGTGTTGTGCGACGCAGACCGTGGTCTGCTCATCACAGTGTGGGAAGCAAACATCAGGTCCCGTTCACGCCCAGGTCAATACAGGTCATGATGCCCCCAGATCAGTGTGGATCTGCCCCACAGCACATTGTACAGTCAAGGAGGGTCTGGCCTCCCTGATCAGGGCTTGCTGCAGTATTTTGGTGACAAAACAGTTACGCCCGACAAAACAAACTCCAGAGGCACAGATTTGGCACCCAGAACCCTTTGTTGTGGCAGTGTGGTATGGGCAGCCTGGGCCAGATGTCCCTGTCCCCACTTTGTCCCCCCTGTGGACTTTGTCGCCCCCCCCTTTGTATTGTATCTTTTTTTGGCAGAGCACCAAGAGCCTGGCATGAGATAAAACATACGCCACTCAGGGCTTCGCACTGCAGTTGCCTTGAGCACTGCTTCTCGTTTGCAGTACGACGGGCGGCTGATGCCGACGATGGGCGTGATGCCGCGCCTCACCCTGGACGTGTTCGGCCTCGCGAGCGACAAGCCCATCTCGACGAGCGTGTCCGACCAGAACTCGGGGCTGCTCACCTCCACCAATAAGCAGCCGCCGGTCATCGGGTGCGCGCAGAACCTGCCGTACACCGGCTTCATCGACGAGGTGCGTGCGTGGGGCGGGGACCTGAACACACACGAGACCTGCAGTATAGGGTCAAAGCCTGGGTGTGTTCGACTTTGCGCCATTGAGCGTGATTATCCCGCGGTCACTCCGGCGTGTGTATAGATGTGCCCTAGCACACATATGGGATTGAGGTCCAGCAGACTCAACCTTGAGCTCGAGAGGTGGGGGGCAACTGCAACCTTCGAAAAATGTGCTGAATCCGCCAGTGCGTCCTTTATTTTGGTTCTTTGCGCAGGTTCGGATCTTCCTGAACACGCTGATGAGGGAGGACTGTCTGGCGCTGCGGGCGATGAACGAGGTCTTCCACTGAGCATGCGCGGGAGTCTGCGCGGCGCGACGCGTCACCAGGGGGCGGGCGGGCAGACCGACGCACCGCGCGCAACAACTTACCTTTCACGTCACGTACTTGAGACCAAACTCTCCATCATTTTGCTGCTGTTCACATTGTTGCTTTTTTCACGTTCAAGTGTGGTTGTGGAGAACAGGGAGGTTTCACAAATTGAGAAACGTTGACGCAGGCGTGAACGTACACCAGAATCTCACCCTGTGGGTTCATCTACACAACAAAATTTTCAATTCCAATGGAAAGAATAACTTGAAGTTTATCAGTTTGTGCTTCATTTCTTTTTCCTTCATGCTTCCCCTGATTTTTGAAAGACAGACAAAATACATAAGTACCTGAGTTCTATGTCTACGTTCACGCCCACGTCTACGTTTCCAATTCGCGAAACCTCGCTAATGTGTCACGTTGTGTAAGCGTGTGTGTGCGTGCGTGTGTGTGTTGCTGTATACAAATGCGAGGTTCTTGTTCAGACACGTTACGTCATCGATCTGATTCTGTACTTCGGTTCGGTTCAGTCGGCCCGGCCGGTGTAGACGTAAATTTATTCCCCGGAAATCTCTTCCCCCCCCCCCCCGGAATATTCTTACTGAAATCGTCAGTAAAAGTATTCCCCGGGGAATACTTTTACTGGGTATTTCAGGCCAGTAAATCTCTCCCCCCCCAGGGGGGAATATTTTTCCTAGGAAATCCTTTCTGGGGGGAAGACCTTTACTGTTGTATGACCCGTAAATCTCTTCCGGAGGGAAAGGATTTCCTAGGGGGAATATCCTTACTCCTACACCGGCCCGACGTTTGTACAAATCGAACGCGTTGCTTTTTGTGTGGGAAGTGGTGGTGAGCCTGGCAATATACGAGTGTGCGAACCAACCGGGAACACCAGGAGAAAGTTCGCAAACCTGTACCACATGGGAGCGGTGGGGTTCAGTTTATTTCAAATCAATCATTTGTACACACAAGCCTCCACAAGAGATTTGCAAACAAAGAAAAACCGAGTCTCGAGATCTGTGAAAAAATTTGCGTCAACGTTAATTGAGCGAAGGAAACTTGCCGTGGCGCCACCCGAAAACGTTCCGCAGCCGAAGCGGCGCAGTCGGTTCGCTGCGATCGCCAAAGATCAAGCGCGCCTTGTTTCGAAGCTATTAATTATGCAATGAAATCTGCTGACCGCGTTGACATGGTGGAGTGAGTCACTGCAGTCGCAGAATACTCAACCTTGTGTGCACGGACAAATATCACTTTTCACAGGTCTTGTTTCACCAATACTGTCATCATGAACAAAATAAAATTCTCAGAAAAGACAAGGTGCATTGATTATTGTCTTCGTGCCGCGACAAGTTTGCTACCGACAGGGACGACACGTCGGAAGTGATTCGCGCCCCCTCTGGTGGGTAAGGCGCGCCTGAGGTCCGCTGTGGTCACGCAGTGTGACGTCACGCGTTGCTTGTGGTCCCCGCGGTGGATCCTTGGATTCGACTCGGGTCGCGGGCGCATGAAATGAGGTCAAGGTCAAAGGGTCCCAGGGGTGGGATCGGGTCACACAGGGGTGGGATCGGGTCACACAGGGGTGGGATCGGGTCACACGGCCTGCGGCACGAGCTGCTCCCCGTCTCCGGACCCGTCCCCGCCGTCGCCCCCGAGACTCCGCGCCTGAGCCGCCACGTCCGCGGGAGCGTCCGACTCCGCGCCGGCGGGGGGAGGCTCGGTGCCGGCGGAGGGACCCTTGGTGCCGGCGGAGGGACCCTCGGTGCCGGCGGTGGGACCCTCGGTGCCAGCGGAGGGACCCTCGGTGCCGGCGGAGGGACCCTCGGTGCCGGCGGTGGTGTCCGAGGGGCCGACGGTCCGCTGCAGCAGGCGCGTCTCTCTTTCATCGGGGCAGTGGCTGAACATGTACACCTGCAGGAGATCGACGAACACACACGGGATGATTCGTACAAGAGACGGAACGGACTTCTGCTCACCAAACACCAAACAAACGGGAAAGAAGGTTCTGAAGTTGACTTCAGGGCTTCAAGGCAGATTTGGCTGAACTCCTCAGCTCCTCTGGGTAACAGTGAACAACTTCTCTCTGCAGGTGTGTGTGTGTGTGTGTGTGCACGCACTCACCTCGTCGATGTAGCCGGTGAAGGGCGCCGCCCCGCGCCGCCTGGAACTCGCGCCCAGAGAGAAGGGCGTCCACCCCGCGCCCAGCCGCCCTGAAACAGAGCACGAGTCTCATTCCCATCCCAACACTGTCCCAGAGGTCAGAAATGAGCACTCGCGTACATACGTTTTTCGTATGTGTGAAACCCATCTTTGTGCACTTGGGCAAGAGGCGTGCGTCACGCGTCAGCGTCTCCTCTTTCCATGGAATGCAGTGAGTGTCTGTGTCTGTGTGTCAGTGTCTGTGTGTGTGTCTGTGTATGCACACACACACACACACACAATGCAGGTCAAGTTGGGCGCACCGGGCAGCGAAGCGACGTCGCCGACGGTCACGTTGGCGTCGCGCGCGTGCACGACGAGCGTGAGGAGCATCGTGTGAGAGGCGCTGCTGTAGCGTGACGTCACGAGCGCGTGTAGCCACTGACCCGGAGACACCTGTCCAAGCAGAGGGGGCAGACAGAATTTGAGTCAGAGGAACCCCAGAGGGTCCGGAGGGTGTGCGTTGATACCAAGGAGATCTTTTGGCGCGAAATATTTCTTTTCCCGAGTGAAGGAGGAATGGGCTCCGAATCCCCTAAACCCTCATTGGATCCGCGACTGCACGTACACACACGCACACCGCACACATACACACACGCTGCATCGAGCGCACACGCATACACGCACACACACGTGAACACACACACACACACTGAGTGCACCGCTGCACACACCGCGGTCTGCAGGATGACGGAGCTTCGCGCGTCAGACCGCGCCGCCAGCCGCACGAGCTGCAGGTCCCGCGGCGCGTACACCACCGTCTCCAGGGAGACGGCGTCATCCCCGGCGACGCGCAGCTCGGTGACGTCACGGCGCAGCGTCGCGCGCGGCGTCATGAACCACAGCGACACCGCGAAACACGTTGATAACGACTCTGCATCGACAGGCAAAGAACACACGGAGTTCGCATTTCCTGTGTCCGCTTTGGACAATAAATATTTTCGGCCTGCGCTTGAATCCAACCTGACCTGGATACTGCTGAGTAGCTGCGGAGCCCCACGTGACGCCATCAGGCAGCGTCACGTGACCCGCGCCGTCCAGATAGAGGGCGCCACCGCCGGCAACGCTGACGGCGGCGTCATAACGCGCGTTGAATGCGACGCCGTGACGCTGCGCGGGGGACGCGTCGCGCGCGTCTCCGTCCAGCGGCAGGTGCAGCACCAGCGCTGCAAAATCCAGGGCAGTGAACAGAAAGGGAAGGTTCCCAGGCCCCTGGTCCCCATGGCTGGATCCGGAAGAAAGCATGAAAGCACAAGAACACGAGAAACATTTCTCACAACGCTCTGTCTGAATCTTTTTTTTTTTGTCTTGTGTAAAACTCACAGTGGAGCAGCGCTGCGGAGAGACGGTTGCAGAGCGCGGTGCTGCAGACGCACTCGCGGCTCAGTGAGACCAGCTCGGACTGCGCGTTCAGCTCCGGGCGCAGGAAGCAGTGCTCCGCCGCGGCCCCCGGCCCCTCCGCCGCGGCCCCCGGCCCCTCCGCTCCGGGAGACGCCCCCGCCTCCCCGAAGGAAGACGACGCCGGCCGCTCAGGCTGCAGGCAGCCTCGCCGTGTCACCGTGCCTCCTGGGCGTGAAGCACCATGTGGTAGTGCAGTACATGGCAAGGTGGATGAAATGTCCCATGCCCCCTCCCCCTAACCCCCTCCCCCTAACCCCCCTCCCCCCTTGAGCACTGCTTCTTGTTGCTGACTTCTTTGCAACAAGACACCGAAGCAATCATCACAATTCTTCTGTTACGAATAGCAACGTCATCGCTTGCTTTGCGGAGCCCGTTGGTTTGTTCTGGCACGCAACAATCTGAAGTCATGCAGGGTGGAACAAGTTTCGTGTCGTGTTTGACCTGCGACGTCGACGTCGGTGACGTAGCAGCTCCCGTCGCAGGGCACGACGCTCCAGGCCCCGTCTGCGCCTGCGAAGCAGCTGCGCGTCCCGGCCGGGCCTGGAAGGGAGAGTCACGTGCTCGACGGAAACAGCAACCAGGGTCCGACCGGAAACGCGGGACATGGTCACGTCGCGTCCTCAGTGAATCAAGGTTCTTTCACAGAGGGTCCAGCTGCCAATCTACCCCTGTTTGCTGTGTTTAATTTGAAAAAGAATTTGAAAACGCCTTTCACAGAACACAACTTTTGCCCATGACAGTGCGGAGGTTTAGCAAATACGTCCGCTCCTTTTCCCATGTGCCCAAATTGCCAGATCAGTGACACAGATACCATTTGGTCACTTGTCATTGGCTCTCAGAGTAAGTTTGGAAGCCTGGTTTGGTATCTGTGTCACTCACCTGGCAATTGGAGCACCGCACGTGCTGAACCTCCACATCGCTGATAAAATTGCTTTCGCAGGCCAGAGATGCACCTTGGTGCTGCCCATTTCCCCAAGGACAAGACAAGTTCCACACAACGCTGTGGTGCCCCACAGCTTCGATCACCTTGTAACCAGTGCAAAACCACCCGAAATGAATGGTGGATCAGGGGCGGATGCGGTGCCTCCCAGGGGCCCCCAGGGGCAACCCCTCCCCCCACAACCATGCCCCTCTGATGCAAACGCATTCCTCTTTCAAGGAGAAGTTGTTGTCCCCTTGAGGGACACCCTTCAACCGCACGCTGGGTACGCCCCTGGTGAGACCCGCCTTGTAGGCAGGCGACGCACACTGAGCCCTGCGGAAGAGGTCGCTGCACGCGTGGCGCCCCCTCCTGACGCCGCCGGTTTCCTCCGCGCTGTGTAGCGTGCACTGCCCGTTGTATCTGTTGTAGGTGAAGCCGGCACATCCCTCCTGTGGGGGAGAATACGCAACTGAAGTGCGTGCCGCAGGAAACCAACTCACTGCTCAAAGATGCTTTGTTTTGTACGAGCTTACGCCACGAACCAGCCAGACCATGCAGGACGACACACGCACAGCGGTGGCATTCCCATGTTGGAACTGTGGCTGTGTGGCTGTTGGTCGGGCAGGGACTCGTATCACTCCCCACACACGAGGGGGAGTCACGCAGAGCGCTGTCAACGTCAACAGCATTGACGTCAACATCAATTTTGATATTGACTGCAACTTTTTGCAGCCACTGCACACCTTGGCAGCAGTTTTGAAGTCATCACAAATCAGTCTGGGCCATTCATTGCTGCATGCATCATGCAGTGATGTTGTGCAGTAGAAAACACTGATTGAAATATTATGAAACATTCTGAAGTTGCAGTCAAGTGCAAAACATTACGGCGTCACCAACGTGAAAGCCCCTTCACGCTCGTACCAGAGCGTCACCTTGACACAGATGGACTTGCAGTCTCCCAGCCTCACAGACCCGTAGATGGTGGTTCCCCGGAGCCCAGCAGTGAAGGGCCAGTGCTCGAAGCCACAGTCGTCTGTTTCTGCAAAAACAGACGCTCGCGTCGGCATTACAATTCGAGAAGTCTGTCATGTTTAGCGACACGACACAGGCTTCACGTAACAACTCGCAGACTGACCGTGGTTCCCCTGGGGTTCGGGTTTTCCCGGCGCTTCCGATCGGACTTCGGGCATTTCCGGCGGCACGGCGTTCACCTCGGGCGACTCCGGGGGCTCGGGGCCGCCCTCAGCGGATGGAGGCTCGTGCTCGCCGGGGACGCCCGTCCCTCCCGCGCCGTGCGGCTCCGTCGGGCCGGGCGTCGGAGAGTCGGTTGGCGACAGTGGTGTCTCCGGACAGTACTGCAGGGTAAAATGTGCGTTATCATTGAATGGAGAAAGGAAGGAACGGTATCGCAAACCCTCAAAACATCTCGCGTACGATCAACATCGCCCAAACACCGTGAGTCCTTATCGTGAATCCAGAAATGATAAGCAAGGTTGCCCAAACTCCAGTATCCCCCCTTGCGAGACGATGGGTACAAAAAACAGAGGGTCGTGTGGAGGGCCCTGGCCTCCACACTCACTGCACTGGCGTGTTTCGAACAGAATGACACAAAACAAGAACCTTAACGGCGGTGATGCAGTCCTCCACATTGCTGTGAGTCTCCGCGTAGTTGTAGAGGAAGCAGAGGCGGGAGGGCGGGACCCAGGCCGCGCGTGCGCACCACGGCTCCGCAGCGCAGCGCGCCAGGCACCCGCTGAACGACGTGGGGCGCGCATGCGCGGCGGAGCGCGCGTCCAGCAGCACGGGCCCGAACCCGACGAGCAGCCCGAGGCCCGACGCCGAGCAGCCGAAGCTGAGCGCGTAGTGACCCCCGTCACAGCCGGGACCTGCAGGAACACAGCGACGGGCGAACGTGCCTCGTGGTGCGCGAAACTGACCCCGCTGAACTCGAACTGCTTTGCCTGACCAATGCGATGTGATTCTGCTGACCACGTCTCGTACAAGTTCAACTTTGTACCTCACCAAACTGATTTTGCCCCATGTGTTGGAGTTCACCATGATCGTGTTCACCATTTCCATCATTCTACGGATTTGCCGTTCAAGGCCATAAAACGTTGTGTGCCGCAACGCCTTTGACGGTCAAGCTTGAGCTGAATGTACATGTAGTTTTACCCAAAATGCCACGACGACATTGGAAACTCTAGTTCCAGGCAGAACTTCTGTGCACATGAGAATGCAATCACTCGTCATGCGCTTACACTCCCTTTGTTTCAAATCTGCACAACGCAGTTCGCGGGACACCTTCGAGCGCTGAAGGCCCTGAAGGCAACACGCGTGCAACTCACACAAAACACTCACCTTGTGCGAAACCGCCAGCGACCAACACAGCGACACCGAACCACAGCAACGCACAGCGACGCGTTGTCATGGCGATGTTTATGTTCCCAAGTAACGTGAAATCTTTCAATTGAGACAATTTGTCTCCGAATGCAGGACTGTTCGCGAGCGAGCAGACCTCCGAAACTGATAGAGACGAAATCGGTCGCTGCCAGGTTTTGTTTGGGTTTTCAGGCTCATTGTTTGCCAACAGGTCCGGAAGGATACATCCATTGCCACAGAATCCGTTACGGTGTTGCTTCCAACAGGCAAAGGTCTGTTTACATTTCTTGTGCCAAAAGGCGAGGTTCAGATTGACCAAATTAGACCCACAAAAATAACACAGGACACGTGGGAAATGGTGAGGTGAACCGGATTTGTTTGTCCAATGGAAAGACTGATCATCACTCTGTGTGTCGCCCTGCTGCAGCTACTCCTGGGGAGGGGTGCAGGGATACAGGCGTGCCCGCCGCAGAAACACAGTTTTGTCGCCAAAACTCTCGTGTGTGAATTTTTGTCACGACGCAGTTTCCATCACTCACGATTTGGGCCCCATTATCTCGATCCTGGGTCTGCTGTTCAAAAGTAATTGTGTCCTGGAACCACTTGGAACCACTCAGGGCAGCATGGTCGTGGATGCTAAAGATCGGGACACACATCATCAATGGATAATCGCACACGGCGTGAAGATCAAACTGGACGGCAAAAGTTTTGCTCGATCGCTTTCTCCCAGAAGCCGCGGCCGTCTTTCCTCTGGTGTTTGCTGGGTCAGGCTCGGCTCGCAGTGCGCCCATCACCACGCGCCGTGCAGGGCGGCGGGAGGTGCTCGCTTTGGCTCGGGGTCTCCCTCTGCGTGCCTCCGCGTGCGCGCTGCGGCCGTCCAACCGCGTGCTCGAGTTCCGCGTGTAGCAACAACAAACGAGTGGCAAAGGGTCAGCGCCGCTCCCTCCCTGCTCTGACCTGGCTCGAAGCCATGGTGTACGACTTCACAAAGCCACTGCTCGTCGACTCCAAGAATCGAAAAGAAAAACGTGTGTTGGTGTTTGAGTGCTGTATTTCTATGACGAGGAGTGAAGGTGTTTTCACACAGGGTGACGCGCGGTCGTTCTTTGGGCTGACGTCAAAAATTTCACCATTGGGTTCAATGTTAAATTTCGACGCCGACGTCAAAAAAATGACCGCGCGTCACCAATATGAAAACCCCTTGAGTGGTTGTACATGCAGTGATCTGGGATCGCGTGTCCGGATAGTAGGTCTCGGATACAGAGCGGTTCCACAGATCAGCTGGAGAGCGGAGTGACCTGTGGACCGGAAGTCCGGAGCGGCTCTGGCTCTACGCTACGCGGTGGAGAAGTCTGCGGCGCGCTCCACCTGTCGCATCACGTTCAGCACCGTCTCGTCCCGGTAGCTCAGACTCGCCACCTGCACCGCCACCGGCAGCCCGACCGCCGACGCGTCGCCCACCATCTGAAGAGACGCCACCCAGGAAGGCCAGTCAGACGCCGCCTCACAGGGGCAAGCATGGGCGGAACCAGGGAGCTAGGGCAACAACCTCACCTCCATGACATCGGGGAAAAACATAAATTTGCCTCCCTACATGTTGATTGAAGTTAGATCCCCTTGAAGTCGGGCGCCCCTTGACCAAATCTCCAAGTTTCATCCCAAAAATGCTGAAGTCTAGCGCCTGACAATATGGTGTGTCCACCGCAGGGTATTCGCAGGGTACGCACCTCTTTGACCTTCCTGTGGTCGGCGTCCGTGTCCGGGTACTGCGCCATGGCGTCGACGTCCTTCTGCGTGACGCGCGTCACGGGCACGATGCCCGCCGGCGCGTTCAGAATGTTGAACACCATCATGTAGCTCGAGGACGCTGCAAACACAGACGCGTGATGTCGCTTGTTTCACACTGAATGCGTCATGGCTGCCGACTGCACAAAATCAATGGCCACTGTGCCGCCAATAGGGGTTCTCACATTGGGTGACGCGCAGTCGTTCTGGGCTGACGTCAAAACTGTCACCATTGGGTTCAATGTCAAATTTTGACGCCAATATCAAAACAACGACCGCGCGTCACCAATGTGAAAACCGCTAATCACATAACGAGTCGCTGTAGATGGCGGTGGCGCCATCTACCCGTCGCACCGCTCATTGGTTGTCCCGGGAACCAGCGGGCCCGGGCCCCAGAGACACCGGGGACCAGGCAGCACTCACTGAAGTTGTCGTCGGCGCTGCCGAGCGGCGTCGCGGGGAACGCGAACGGCGGGCAGATGATGGCGTCCAGCCCCAGGCGGCGCCACTCGTCCGCCACGCGGCGCCGAATTTCCTGCGGGAGGAAACGGCCAATCAGGGCCAAGGAGACAGGTCAGTCAATCCGAAACAGATAGACTGAGCTGCCAATCAGCCCCCTGCAGACAAAGCAGATTTCCCCTCACTGTGACACAGGTTTCACTGCTGCATTACCCATGATTGCATCACATGAGATTTTCACGTCAACAGTGCAAATATCAGGCTCAAGATTGTCGCTGATAGCTGGAGAAATTTCTCTGTGAAGAGCCGGGAAATACTTGGAACTGACCGTCATCTCAGCAGCGATGCTCCAGTAGTTGTGCAGGTCTCTGAAATTCCACAAAAAGCGCAGTGCGTCAGCTCACCAAGCACCCTCAGGGGCACACCGGAAGGGCCTGGGTCGCTCTCGCAATTCCCTCCCCCACTTCCAAAATAAATCATCCCCAAATCTGTCCCTGAGTCTTCACATGAGCAGCTTGTGATGCGGTATTTTTCGGTCGTGAAATCGAACTGCACGCAGAATCTTTCTCTGTGGTGTTTAACTTACCCGCCCAGTTTCTGCTTGTAAGCCTTCGCCAGTCCAGGATTCTGCAACATAACAGAGAACCATGATTGTCCTGGTCAGCGATCCACAAGGGTCGAAAGGTTTCTGTTGAGCTGCTGACGCACCGTCCACTGGGTGAGTTTCTGCTGGAGGCGGCGGTACCACATCGGGTAGGTCAGCACCGTGAGAGCGCCGATGGTCGGGTCGATGACGTCATCCTCGCTGCAAGACGAGGCCAACAAAGATGGCGCAGGGTTCGCTCCAAGAGGGCCACACCCAACTCCACAAAAAATGCCACAGACGCAAAGGAATGTTTACACGTCTTGTGAAACTTGTTGAAACCAGGCCATGAACTTTCATCCACGCCAAACTTAGTGGTCATGGGGCCTGTTCTCATGATTGACGAAAAACTCAATTGAGGAGGCACGTACAGATAGGCTGCGATCTGCGCGCCGCGGTCAGCGAAGATTCCCTCGTAGAAGAGATCGTCCATGCGCCCGACGTCGGGGAAGCAGTACGGCACCAGCTGGGTGAGACACACAGGCCGCAGTCAGCGGGAAAACCAATGACAGATCAACTCCGGTTTAGAACTTTCAAAGTGACATTCGCAAGAATGTCAGAAGTCCACACCTCATGACCCTGCCCCACCCTCACCTCCCCCAGCCTCAACTGGCCCACCCTCACCTGGTGACCCTACCCCACCCTCACCTGGTGACCCTGCCTCTGCAGGTACGTTTTGGCGATCTGCACGGCTCTGCGCATGGCCGGTACTGTAGTGAGCTGCCCATTGTCATCGTAGAACCCGATCTTTAGGGGCCGTTTGGAGTTCAAGACCTGCAAGAGCAAGGCAAATTGCAATGGGGAAAACACACAACAGGATTTGGGTGTGGCCACAACGCGATTTTGAACCACAGGGACATTTCAGGGCAAGAAAAATGGAAGGGTCACAGCGCACCTTCGTCTCATCAAACACTTTGATTTCATGACTTATGTGCATCTGGTTTTCTGGTTCCCACCAAGCCAAACAACTCGGAACAAACCAATGTTTGAGTTTATCAACAGAATTGATTTGCATGCAAGCGAGTTTTGCATCGTCAGAGTTCGACCTGAGCGCGGGCGGGATGAGGGCAAGAGGCGGGGTGGGGCGGGGCAGGGCAGGGGTGTGGGCAAGGGCAGGGGCAGGGGCAGAGATGGGGTGGTTTTGGTTGGGGGTGGGAAGTGCGGTATAGGGGGTGAGGGCAAGGGCAGGGGCAGGCACAGAGACAGCACAAGGCAGGGTGGAGGCAGGGTGGGGGAGGGGTGGGGGTGAGAGTTGGGGAAGGGGCACAGACGCGGTGAGGCAGGGTGGGGATGGGTTCAGGGAGAGCACAAGGACTGCGGAAACAAAATGTGCGCACTCACCTTGTCGTCGAACGGGACCGGGGCGATGGTGGGGTCGAGCGCGTTCATGCGGGGCCCGTCGAGCAGCGTCCGCAGCGCCGTGAGCACGTTGTCCACGCTGCGGCCCAGCGGACCCCACGTCGGAGCCACTGCAGGGACGCGAGGGCAGACTCCATCGGGGTGCCATGAGTTCAACCCCACCCCCCTCATCCAAACAATTACCCCCTCTTATTTTGTCATGCAAGTCAGCACAAGCAGAGCCTCCAGGCCTGCATAGCGAAGGAAGAGTAATTTCCTCAACGAAATTTTTGAATGTTCGTGTATTTCTCACCCAAGTTTTGAAAATAGTTGTCCCCGCAATAGCAGTTCGCTCCTCTCGTGCTGGAATAGACAGAGTACAGGATTCTAAAGGGGTCAAAACACACAGCCAGAGAGGATGACGACAGACAGACAGACAGACAGACTCTCTCTTTCCACTTGCACACACGTGTTCTCTCTCCCTTCCTTCTCTATCTCGCTGTGTGTGTGTGTGTGTGTCTCTCTCTCTTTCACACACACACACTCTCTCTCTCCTCTCTCTCCTCTCTCTCTCTCTCTCTCTCTTTCACACACGCACACACTCTCTTTCTCTCTGTCTCTCTCACACACACACACACACACACACACACGCACCTCATCCTGGTGACGGTCGGCTTGAAGCCCGTGACCCCGCTGAAGTGGCACGGGTTACGGATGGAGCCCCCGATGTCGCTGCCGATGCCGAGGAGGGAGGCTCCGGCGCCGATGAGGGCGCCCTCCCCGGAGGAGGAGCCTCCCGAGCCGCGGGCGGGGTCGTGCGGGTTCCGCGTCGGCCCGTGGATCGGGTTCCCGCCCTCGTACCTGCGCACGGCGACAACGTAACGACGTCATGCGGTCTTCACATTGGTAAGTTTTTGACGTCGTGAGGGTTGACGCCAGGAATTGACTGCGTTGTTTCTTTGACGTCCTCCATTGGGTCCCATGCTAAAATTGACGGTGACAGCAAAATTTTGACGTCAGCGTCATCTTTTCTGACACCGACAGTGCTTGCGTAAAAACCCCTTTAGATTGAGCAGTGGTGTTAGCGGCATTGCGACGGGTTTGTTTTGACAGCGCTTCAGTCCACTGGGAGTTCCCCAAAGTCCACGCCGGTACATGACACGTGGTTTCGTGACGCGGTGCACGTGACATTTCCAGTTGTCTGTTCACAGATCATCAGTGAAGCATCCTGTCTTTGGGACAAAAATGAGTTTGGTGCGTGTTACGCCATTGAAACCAATGAACTTGCTCTGTCTTGAGGTTGGTGCAAACGTTCTGTCGCCTGGGTTTCTGGAGGTGCCGAACCTTCGTGTACCTTCCACCTCTTTGCCGTATACCTTGGGAATACTTCTCATTGTGTGTTCTTGGCAGAATAACTTGAGGTGAAACAGTGACCCCCAACACGTTCCCAGGGAAGGGCCTCGAAGTGCAGTATACAAACTGAACCGTTTGAGTTTTTCGTTGTGCGCGTTCGTTCACCGTTTCCCACGAAGCACAAGGCCCAGCACCAGGCACACAAACTCAAGGTCAAATACGCAAGTACGCGGAGGCTTGAACAACGAACGTGTCTATTGTGGAGGATTCTTGAACTCTGCACGTTATGTCTACATGAGGACTCGTCTACTGCACTCACGCGGCGCAGAGCTGGGGCACGTTGGTGCGCACGAAGGGAATCGCTCCCTCCTGCCTCATGAGCTGAAAGTCAAGTCCACGCACGGCGTCAGAGTCAGACTCAGAACGAGGCTGGTACTCACGAGAAGCAGAGGTGCGGCACGTTGGTGCGCACGAACGGGACGGCGCCCTCCTCCTTCAGCAGCTGCGGGGCAAGCAAAACATGAGGCTCAGGGCCGCTGTAGTGCACGGTGGGGTGGATAGGGAGTTTTAGCAACCACGCCAAAACGTCACAGCCGACGTCGCTTTCAGCACGGCAGTGTGGGCACCATTGCAAAGGTCGGTGTGGTGAGTGGAGGGTTGTAACGGGGGCCTGCTTCTGACACAGGCCTGCATGTTTGTCAGGGGGGCGTTTACCCGTTGGGTCGTGGTCAAATCTGATTCCAAACCGTGCACTTGGGATGAAAAGCTGAATTCCCCAGGTGTAAGTGAACTCGGCCAATCAATGACTGTTGGGTGTCACAATGACAACAGTCAACAGAGGGTTACATTCGGCATTCCTGAGTTGAATTCACCCAATTTTCCACTGTCAGGTTCAACTCTTCTCATTTTTAGGTGATTTGAGGAGCTTGGTCTGATTTGTGAGCTTTTGGAAAAAGCGAGCGAAATTGGAGTGAGCGAAATCAAATCACCTATAGGCAGCCTCTTCCAAAAGTATG
>JAAUXT010061861.1_pt1 | contig 21708 bp, 17 predicted proteins | sample 7278171 | NCBI WGS metagenome assembly JAAUXT01 (sample SAMN14350112, study PRJNA611818) | marine sediment metagenome | isolation source: surface marine sediment (1.8m) | place: French Polynesia: Moorea | collected 2018-08 | reverse complement strand
GGACCTCGCTCAACAAACAGACAAGTCCGACACACACAGACGCGCGCGCGCACACACACACGTACACACACACACACACACACACACACACACACACACACACAAGGCTCCGACACGCCAATCGCACAAGTCACCTTCTCAAACCCAAACCAGCACATCAAAACACGCACGCACGCACGCACACACATACAGAAGAGAGAACAGATCTTGGACGTTGTGATGCGAAAACAGTGACCCGAGGGCAGTGTCGTTGCGTTTAATGTCGAGAGTCCAAATTGTCTCAAAAGCACACAGCCTGGGGCGCCTGCATAGCAGCGCGTGCCTTTTGTTCGTGGACACAGAGTTGAGCCAAAGCACCAGAGCAGAGAGATGTCCACCAGCACGAAACAAGAACGTTAAGTGTTGAGCAGCCACTCCTCAAAGACCGAGGCAACACGACGAGCATTGCAAGCATGTGTCCGTACAAACTCCCCATTGGTGGGACAACTTGTCTGCCCAGCCCATCCGCCCCCGAACCCTGTCCGTACACACGAAGGTCCGTACACACGAAGCAAAGACATCCAGAAAGAGCATTTCCCCGTGTGGAAAACACAACTGATCGGCGAATGAGGAAGAACTTCCTGGATATTCCTCCTTCGTATACATGCCTAGAATAAACAGATGTCCTCCCCTGGAGGAGCATCTGTGACATGACATTGTTTCAAGTGCGTCTTTGTGTTCTGGAGTGGATACTGGGTCTGGATGGTGAAGGATGATGTAACTTCGCAATGGAGTCAATGAAACTGGTCTAAATGACAAACAACTGCGCGTGAGATTAGAATAACACCATAATGTGTCACAGATGAAAGGGTAATGCACAGACTGATCATTAAGTGTAATTTCTAATATAAATGCATAGAATTTTTCACAGAATTAACTCTGCACTGGATTGAGGCCGAATGGTTACAACTGAAGAGTTGGCAAAAATGGCGCGTAAAAAGTGAGCAGTGCGGGCGCAACTGGCAAGCTTGGCGCATTTCTTTTGTGTGGAAGTATTCAATGCAGCTCCAGTCGGAAGAAGGACTAATGTTCACTCTGGCTTCAACAAGAACAACAGGAGAGGTATCACGCGGCTGGCAAGCGGCGACCATCAAAGGTACAACGCACGCAAGACATATATACACATTCACATCGGAGGAGGGGGATTCTGATGCAGAGTGCACACTCATTCCTTGCTGACGCGGACAGACGAAAGTGATTGTGACACAAGTGCCGATGACACTCAGGCTGGGCTTGTGCAAAAACGAACGCAACAACGACACGAGTCGTTGCCCCGGGAACTCTTTCCCCAAACGAATCAGCACGGATTAAAACTGAAATTTCCGGAACAAAAAGTCTGACGGAAGCGAAAATGTGAAGTGAATTGTTTCCCAGGAAGAAAGTTTTCAAGAAAGCTGCGGAGCAGAAACGAAGGAACGGCGGCGCCGTCGGCTGAAGGTGATGAATGAATAGCGCGTTCGGAGCGGCGCGGAGCGGGACTCGCCTCGACAACTGAGAGACACGGCAGCGGATACACTGTTCCGTCAGGGGACCGAGCCCGGGGTGCGGGGAGAGCAGAGCTGAGTACACGATTTGGTCAGGGGGCGAACCCCCCCCCCCTTAGGAAGCACAGGACCGGATTGGAGGGAACAATCTCAAGAACAGCGATCGCACCCCTCCCAACAACGCGCCTCTTGAATCGCTGAGCAGCACCAGGAGAATGGAGTTTCCGCAATCGGACCCAAGTCCCGCACTGAAGGGAACAAATCCCGTCCTCCAAGAGGCCACAATGGTGTGTGAAGATGCTCTGGTGAAAGCAACGGTCAACCGTGCAGCTGCATATGGCCCAACACAAAGCATTGCAACTCGCATGCCCAGTGGATCCAGAATTGAGGCAAGCCAGATCCAAGCTGGTCCTGACTGGGTCCAACCCCAGGAGCCAAACTCTTGACCTTTATAATTTTGACCCGTAAAATTGCAAGGAGCATGCACCTGTTTTGCAAAGACACAGGGAAGGGGTCCCCTGCGTCCTGGATCCGGAAGCGCGCGTGACGTGCGCACAGATTTGCGGAAACGCCGTGCTGCAACGTAATGCCGCACGCGGACGAGACATGCAAAGCGCCATCACGAGATCCATTTACGAGACCTGGCGGACTGAAGACACATTGAAAGCACGGCCCATTCAGCTACATTTGCGCAGCGCTCAGGCCTGAATAGCATGAATACTCACTATTCTGGCACACAACAAAGAGCTGCGCCTGCAGGTGAAGTCTGGTATTAAATTGCCTATCACTTCCAATAACCTTCCCCTGCACCGGTGGCTCACTGCGCTTCGCTTTCTTGCCGCACAGCGCACTCAATCCGTTATCTCTTCTTTCCTATTGTATCTGTGAAAGCATCGGCAAATGGAGACCATATCGGAGTCCTTGAGATCAATTAGGGCCGCCGCCACTTTGAAGCGAGGCGAAGCTTTTGAAGAGAGACCAGCTGAGGAAGGAGGAGGTGGTGGAGGAGACGCGAGTACCACGTGCAGGAGAGATGCAAAAGTGGATTTGGGGAACCCGGGGGCCTGAGCCCTGAAAATCGTGGGCGCCCCCGTTTTTGTGCCACAATGTGCAGAGGTTTCCATATTTTGCAGACACATGTGTCTTCAAAGCTTTGGACTTGGGCTTCGGGTACGTGGCGTGCAGCCGGCGTGCCTCAGCCCGATGTGAAGGGTAGAATCCTGATCAATCTTGGATCCGCCCCTGGCCAGCAGCAGGTGAGACTTGCAGCAGCCCTGCAGCCACCTGACTGCATCCAGCGCTCCACTGCGAGGTGTTGGGTCTGCTCTGCATGTGCAGTGGTCAACGGCTCCACCAATCTGCATGGAGAACTCAGTCACTGACGTGATGTTCAAATGGCACAGCTTCAGGCCAAATCATTGTACTTCCGGTTTGGTGGTTGAGTTGTGCAGACCGAAGTCGGAAAATTCCAACTTTGACCTTTGGTCGCTCAGACTGGTGGGTATTTGAACCAGCTGAGCCGGATTCCCTTCAGCTTTTCATCTCGTTGGTTTTCACAGTGTCTGCAGCCATAACAACCCGCCCGCAGGATTTGCTTCAGCGGGCAACTGAAGGGAACTGCATCTTCACCTGTGATCTCGTGCAATTTCAGCCGACGAAACGTCTGCACCTCATCAGACTCGGGTCTCTCATATCTCCCTCAAAACACACCTCAAAGAAGCTGGCCTCCTCGCTGACGCAATCAATACTGCAGCTCGGAACTTCTGCATGGTCTGTCCGAAGGGAAGACGGGTGATGTCTGTATCACTGTGCACGTGGCTAGATTGGGTGATGTTTGTACTGCTGTGCGCGTGGTCACCTGCACGCGCGCGTAACCACGCGCGCGGTTGTCTATCCACTCTCACACGCGCGTAGTCACCCTGGCGCGCGCACGGTTATCTGCCCACCTTCACGCGCGTGCGTGTTGCCATCTGATCCCCTCACCCCCGCCGCAATCACGCGCGCGCGCCTATCGGCCCACCCGTGGAACCAAGATCTCCCCGTCAAACAAACCTGGATCCCGTTACCCCGCACACAGTTTGTCGAGATTGTTTTCGACACCTTCAGAAAGTTCGTGCGCACCTCGTTCAACGGCAAATATTTGTGCGGAATGGCCGCCAGCACGGATCAACAGTTCGCAGGGCCGCGCTATCTGCTTCCACCGGCATCAAGAAATTCCACACAAAACAGCGGAAGCCTCCACCGGAATTTGACAAGTTGTTGCCAACCTGTTGAAAGATCCAACCGTACATTGACCTTGTTTTTGCCAGAGAATGACATTTGCGCTTTGCTGTGCAGAAATACTCCTGCCTGCAGGGAATTGGCCTGATGTATTGTGTCCAGCCCTCAGCTATTGCTTGACTCAGCCCCAGATGAAGGCTCAGCTGAGACGATCGTGTCTCCTCGCATTGCACGTTAAACTGACAGAAACTGGAGTCTCCTGCTCACTGCCACATCCACCACACCTCTGCGGGGGCGAAAACCAGACCGACCAGTGATAGAGCCTCAATTTACGCGTGTTCATTGGTCGGATTCGAGACAGTACGCACGCAGAACAGACGTTCGATTTTGCGTGACCCACGCACCAGGGTGGTGCTCACATCACTGTCAGTGTTTCTCAATAAACACGTCACCAACACCCAGGACGTGGTGTGCTTGGAACAGCACAAAATCCGTGACGTGACATGAGGGGGTGGGGTGGACTACCCAAGTTCATCGTGGAGTTTCGGGTTCAGGCGATTCACATACAAAAGGTGTGTCTTACAATTGCGCAGGAAAGGCCCCATTCCTGAACAAGATCGACTCGACGCTCAGGCCTCACAATACACGAACACCTGTCACAACACACAATGGTCTCCTTGAGCGAACAACCGCTTTTTGCGGGTCAGTCACTTCAAACACTTGTACTGAGTTTCAGTGCAGCGCCTCACACATTCCTTTCTGCAGAAAAAAGCCCATAAATGCCAAACAATTGTCAGATACTTGATGAGCTCAAAGCGAATTCAATACCCACTGAACTCTTTTGTGAGAGATTCAATTCCCTGACACCTAATGCCAAACAAACACCTCACGTGAACGCAAGTGTGTACGAGTACAAGGCCCCTTGCACGAATTTAAGAGGCACGGTGAAGTACGAGCAACAAACACCAACGCGGGGCGCAGCCTGTGGACAGCATCACAGTCACACTGCCTCTTGGTCTCCCACTGCTAAGAGTCCTGCAGACGAGGCGGCTTTGTGGGAGAACACTTCTGCAGAAAACACATAAAATTTGAAAGAATTCCCTTCTCTCACAGCGATGTGCTGTGGCACGTAATAACGAGACAATGGGCAGCGGGCCCTCGTACTGTCAAAGCAGGACCGGGGTCAGGGATCACTGAATTGCACTCCAATTGCTCAGTACAAAGGGAATAACCGGCTCGGCTCGGTCATTTGTGTGTCGGGGATGCAGCTGCATCGAGGAAGCTGATGCCAAGACCTTCCGTCGGAAAAGGCGAAATTGCCGCGTTTCAAGTTTACATAAAAGACAAACAGCCAGGCAACAGGAGGGGAAGGAAGCCCGGACCCCGTAATTGTAGAGGTCTTCTCTCGAGCGAACCTGGGGCGGGTCCAGGATCTGGTCAGGGGGCGACTCTGTTGGAGAGATGTGGGGTCAGGGGTCCTGGCCCCAAGAAGGCCCTGATCAAATCTCCCCAAATGCGCCCCAACGATCTGCAGCCGAAGGTCCACAATCAACAGAGGCCTTTGCGGAGGGTGGACCCCCTCCTACAAATCTCACTGGTGCAGGGTATTGGTTTTGTCAGCTTTGTGTCTCGCCCCTTCTAAATTTGAGCAATCAAACATGTTTTTCAGTTTCTCATTTTTGTCCAACGTTGGAGACTGGTTCCCTGAAGGTAAAAGGGTCCGGGGCCCTTTGACCTGAACGCTGAATCCGCCGAGGTCAGGTTGTGTGAGGTCAGCGCTGTCTGGTTGAGATTTACTGCAGTCAGAGCGCATCAATCCGGAAGTTAGGCGCGGGAGCTAGGCAGTGTTGCTCCGTATTAAATTTGAGTTGCTCCCCGGATCATTTCAATTCGCAGGGGGGACTCCCAACCCAACTCCACTAATGTGAAAGGCGTGTTCCGACTGACAGTTCCGCGGGAAACACATTGAGAGGGCAGATAACGGAGATGCCTCCCTAATATGGGATAGGAGAGCCCTAAGTGCCCTTGTGTGAGGACTGGATGTTAAAGTGTTCTCTGTGATGAGTAAGTCCGAGGCTGGACTTCCCTTGGTCTCTGACGTTCCTGCCGAAAAACGTTGTTCCGGCGCAAAAAGCTTTCACAGCGTGACTCCAACTTTTGAAAGTCATGCAGAATGTCACAATTCCACACATATGGCCTGGAGAGCTGTCTGTCATTCATTCACAAGATATTTTCGTGTGCTCGCAGGCAAATAAAGCTCAGAAAGGGATCCGCGGGTCTTTAGGCACAGTCGACTTGTTTTCGTCGGGTGAGTAATGCCTGAAATGTGTTGAGTCACAGCTGTGTAAGGGAAACGTCGTCTTTAATTATTCCGTGCTGCTGCTCGCGGCCCTGCAGCCTTAATTACGAGTCCTAATTGGCATCGGCAGAACGCAGATGCCAGAAAACGTACTTGAGGAGAGAAAAGTGAAGGGAAACTTCAGAAGCAGATCCAGGGGGCGACTGACGTCCGATCCCCAACCTGTCATCAGATCCTTTGATATTTTTGTCCCAAATCGTGTCTTTCGATCACCCATTCTTCAGGATCCCTGTTGGAGGTCGTTGCTCCTCACCAGCCCCTGGGTCCGACCCTGTGAGGAGGAAACAAAGGACAGAAAGTGTTTCCGCCTCAGGAGTGTGCTGGCGAGCTGGCAGCTGATTCGGTGGAAGTTTCTCTGCTCTCAATTTACTTCGGTCGATGCTGCAGAGTTCGCTGAAGTGCGCAGGATTCACTGAAGATGCGTGTTGAGGCAGTGGGGAGGCGGTGTCTGTGTGTGTGTGTGTGTGTTTGTGTGTGTGCGTATGTGTGTGTGTTGTGTGCGTGTGTGTTGTGTGTGTGGTGACAAGGTCCTGACCGGGATCTGAACCTGGTGGTACCAACGCTGCGAAGAGCAAAAGAGTTTCTTGTTTCGATTTGAGTCTTCTACGGCAATAGCTTTGAAGCATCCCCATTGATAAATCCTGCGACTTCAGAGGCAACGGAACCATTGAAGAGTCGGCCGCCGATGTTACTGAATGGCCGTCTGTGAGCTCCTTCGGTCCCCCATGGCAGACATCACAGCCTTTCCACTGGCAGATCCCAGAACAGGGCCAAAGGGCCCAGGTGCCCCCACTATCATGAGAAAATAAAATTGATTCCCCTCCGTGTTTTGCGCAAAGAAGCCCACAATTTTTTTTCCCAGTGCGGGCTCCAACGCAGGATCGAGACGTGGTCGCCCCCACTGATCCTGGATCCGCTGGAGCATTCTCAACTGCACAAACAAACTTCACCGTGAAGATACTATGTGAAATGTTCCTGGCATTGCTAGCGCAGCAGCAGAGACAGAGCTTTTCCAAAGACCACATGACGTGACAAACGCCACTAAAGCCTTCATTCATGTTTCCAACATGTTGCTCCATAACAGCAAAGTATTCAACCTCTGTGAAACCAAATAAGCTTTCAGCGCACAGCGGGGAGTCATTTCGGACAGGGTTTCGTCGGCTGCTTCCCCGCTCCCGAGATAGAGCTATTTAGGCCTGAACAGCACCATCAGTGAAGGAGCACAGTCCGCAAGGGACCCGCGATGCGACTGCATTGAATTATCCAGCTTCTGTGGCCGGGCTCGGCTCACGGAGCACGGTTCACCTGCACTGGGCCCGAGCGATAAGACCACACAGGGCTTCGATCAGCAATAAACCTCCCGCGGGCTCCCAGGTCCCCCGCAACTCGACTCGTCCGCGCTACCAGCACCTTTTCTGCTGCCAATTAATTGGAGCCACGACGTTAATGGCGAAGTTGGCATGTCAACCACACAGCCTCGAGGTCCTTAGCGGATAACGCCGGCTCCAGGGGCGGATCCGGGATTTGGTCAGGGACAGGCGATCTCAAGGAAACTACCCACTCCAAAACAAGAACTTTCTTGGCCAGTGGCACAAAATGGGTGGAGGGGGAGGTCTAGGGCCCCCATCTTGGGGTGGCAACATGTCGGGTCAGAGGCCCCACGGGACCTCGGATCCGCCGCCGCCCGCATGAACTCCCTCTGTGACGCTCACACTTAATGCGCGGCCTTCTGTTCAATTTGCCGTTATTGAATTAGACGACGACGAGGGCCTCGACACAACATGCGCTCTAATCCGATTACACAGTGAAAGACTCAAGATTCTCCATGGGCGTGTCTTCTGCTGAGCAACAAACATGCACGCTCCAAACCAGATCGTGCACGCGCTTTGTTTTTCGTACATCTCTTGCCGTACACAGGCAGGACAAATGATCCGGTCGTAGTTGCAACCCACTGGGGGGGGGGCAGATACCAATCTTGAAAACAATTGTGGAAAGGAAAACGTTTTGCGCGCAAACGTGCGTGTTTTGGAGGGTCGAGTGGAGTGCGCCCCCTTGGACCCGCCCCTGCACACAAAACTGAAATTCAGCGCAACACGAACCAAACGTGCTTTTCTAACTTCCTCGTTCCCACAGCACAAGAACCAATCAGTCTTTCAAGCAGCGATTTTGTAAGATGTATGGAGCTTCAACCAAAACCATTCAGCACTCGGGGGACGCGCGCGCGGTCTCTCCCCCACCCCCGGGAGCCCGGCGGGACGGTGATGCACGGGGCGAGCGGCTGCGGGCGACAGTGATCGGCTCCGCCGGGCCCCGCGACGACAACGACTCGTCCGGCACCGAACGCGATCTGCCGCAGAACGCGCCGCCGGCCATTCGTTACTGCTGCAGAACTTCATCGCGTGTCCAACGCTTCAATTTGTTGTTTTTCTGAGGACAGGAGGAAGTGAAATGCCATTGGAAGTTCACACCGAGTCCGTGGTGCGCTGACACATCGCGTGCTCGCCACCGGGACAGCGACGTGAAAACAACGACCTTGTGCTGTGGGCTTCGTGAGGTTCCCTGGTCACATCCGGTGGTCCGCTTCTTGCACTATGTGTTGCCACCAGGGCTCTTATGTTTGATCATAAGTGCCATTCTGCACAGCACGGTGTCTGTCGTCTGTTTCTCAGTGTGAACCACATTCCTTGTGTGAACCAGACTCCCAGTGTGAACCACGTTCTCAGTGTGAACTACATGGGTGAGAAGATCTAAACTGCGTGAACAGTGGCAGAGCCGAAAGCATGACCTTTGCGGGACATAAACATGTCGAGGAAACTCGTGGCAACACCAATTACAACAATTTATGTCGCATTGCTCTTCTCTGCGCAAACGAGCCGAGGGCCACTCAGGCCTTGGACACTGGCTTTTCTTTCTCAGCGTTTTATGTATCATATCCTGGGTAGTTATTCACGCAACACTGAGGCCTCGGGGGCGAAGAAGGAAAAAGTATTGAATCGGAAAGGCCATATCTCAACCAACAGGCAGCAGGTAGAGAGCGCCGCCCTCTGCGCAGCCAAGCAGCCGGACAGGCAGGCGGGCGCTGTGATAAAAGGATCAAATTGGACACAATTCCAGACCTCCCTTCCGATCTGCTCAAGTCGCTTTCCTCTCATGTTATCTTTCGATCAGCACGCACGCCACCGCGCACAAAGGAACCCACCGAGGGTCCCCCAGAATCGACGACGCCACAAAGCATCTCCATCAGCCGCAGTCCCCACACTGTAGAGTCTAACCGAGGTTAAGCTGGCCAGCTATAACAATCAGTATACATCAGTGAAGGCAGGAATCAAAGTCAGTGTGACAAATACCCCCCATTACGGCTCGGTCCCATTCAGACACCGGAGCTGCGCCTCCGCCAGGGAAACGCGAGCTGCACAGGAGAAATCCCGGCCCTGGAGCGGTGCCGCCGCCGCCGCTGCTGTGCAACTATGCCGCAAGACTCTCAAAGGCATTTCAGTGGAACATGAGAAAGGCCAAGAATGGGCCGTGTCCTGTCTCCAGCGGATCCAGGAGGTGAGGGCCCAGCCAGGCCCCCCAAATCCCCAAATCAACTAACTTCCCAAAATTTGTGCTGCGAGTACAAATGTTTTCAATTTTCGTCTTCACTCAGTTGACATTGAATTTGGGCCCCACCCGCACCCAAGGGTCAGACCCCAATTAGGACCGGGAGGCTCCCCTTACCTCGGCCCTGGATCCGCTGCAAACCATCTTGTCAAAGGAAAACAACAGAGGCGCTCACAAAAAGACACGCAAACTTTCGTTTCAATGCGAATTGACAGGGAAAAGGAAAAGGTCTTGTCAAGCAAATTCAGTCCCAACAAGGAAACTCGGTATTTGGCTCAAAGATTTTTTCTTCCTTTTGTACATTGAATATCTACTGCGCGCAAATTGAAGAGGAAAATGGCTGTGAAACAACATTGGAATGGAATAGCAAGGGCTCTCACCCAAAGCATGTTTCCCACACGAAAGGCAATTCTCCAGCAATTCCAGCGGAGGCTCGAGAGGCAGTGAGAGATTCCAAGCGACAAAACTCCGAGCTACGTAATTACAGAGAGTGATTACCACGGAAATAATTTTGCGTGTAATTGAATTGATCGTATTCTCTGTCACAGACAAAAGAAACAAAGACGCGCACAAATGAAGGAGAGAGAGAGAGAGAGAGAGAGAGAGAGAGAGAGAGAGAGAGAGAGAGAGAGAGACGAAGAAGGGAGAGAAAGAGAGAACGCACAGAGAGACCCAGATCACCTGCACTGACGGAACCAGAACACAAACAAAAGTGAATTTTGGTGTTTTGTGTGGAGAGGAAAATCAGATCTACTTACTCCTGGTCTGGAGTTGTTGTATCCGTTGTTGCACACTGACTGTTGCTGCGCTGTTGCGGGTTGCTGTTGCGCTGAATATAATCCCTGACTGGAGGTGGGCGGGTTGGGGAGGAGCCCGACCCGGTGCGGGTGGTTGGGCGGGGGAATGCCGGGCAGGATCCCCGGGGGAGGCGCGAGCAGCGGCTGCTTGATGCTGCCTCCGCCGGTCTGCGGCGGCCCCTGGGGAGGAGGGTGTGGTGGTCCTGTAAGGCCGGTGCTGTTGAGCAGCCCTTGGTTGGTGCTTGTGTTGGTGTACATCCCGGCCTGTCCCTGCTGCATCGCCGCGGGGAGATTGAGTCCCGCTGACGAAGTCAATGGAGTGGATCCCATCAGCCCACCCACGGTCCCGTTCACACCTGTGCTGCTGCCGCCGCCGGCGCCGCTGCTCCCGTACTGCATGTTGCTGCTACCCATGTTCCCGAAGTTGTTGGGAACGGGCTGCTGCTGGGACTGCTGGTTCAAACCGCCGTTGTTCTGCAGGCTGTTCATCTGGGATGTGTGCAGTTGGGGAGGAGGGACGCTCAGGTCGATGGTGGGCATTGACGTCGCAGCAGCATTGTTGTTGCTGTTGTTGTTGCCAGTGACCAGTCCAGGATTCAAGTTGCCGGATGCAAGGCCCGGTGCGAGGTTGTTGAGGGCCCCGCCCTGCAGGAGCTGGTTCACCAGGGCGAGGGCGGTGTCAGCCGCGAAGCTCCCCGCACCCTCCGCCCCTGGGAGCTGCAGCATGTTCCCATTCCCACCGTTCGTTTGTTGTTGCTGCTGCTGCATGGGCTGGTTCTGCGGCTGGGAGTAACTGTTCTGTGACTGCATCCCAGAGAGGGAGGTCTGCGGAGGGGGCTGGTTGATGTTGGGGAGGGGACCGCCCATGTACGGAGGCATCGCCCCCGCGGTCGGGGAGGTGATGCCCGGGCTCTGCGACGACTGGTTGTTGTTGGACTGCGGGGGGAGTCCGGGCGGGGGAACCCGCGGGTACCCCGGCTGACCCCCGGGCTGCATGGGCGGAGGCGGCACCCCTGGAGGCGGGGGGATCCCGGGTGGGGGCACTCCCGGGGGAACCCCTCCTGGGTGCGGGGCGTACCCCGGGGGCGCGTCCCCGAGCAGGCCTTCTCCCTTCCGGTTGGGTCCTCCGCCGGGGAACCTTCTACCAGCCTGCTGCATCCTGAGGACTCTTCACCCTCCCACTCCTTCTGCAGACGATGGAAGAAAATGCAAAATCTGATGAAAATGTTCAGAAGTACTTAACTGCGATGAGTAATGAAGCCGTCAAGGCAAAAACATCCACATATTTGACGTATCATCCGGTAATATCCGCGGAGAAAGATAAACTGCAATCCTCAGCTGCACATCGCACGGGGCACCGATTAGCTGTGCATCATCGGAGGTTTCCTCAAACACAGCGAGGCGAATGCGTCTCATCCAACATTTTTCTTCAAAGAGAATTTTTTGCTCATTTTCTGAGAGAGTCACGCAAATTACGAAATGTCATTTTTGTCCACACGATCCGTTTTCCGTATCAGCATATTCCCAATGAAGTCATATCCTGTGCTTTTATCTGCATTTCACATCTGCGCACAATGTTCTCAAAAGCCCAAATTTCTGCATTTCAGGTGCACAAGAAACAGTGCAGAAGCCGAGTTCACCGGGCTCTCTCTGAAGCGCCCGTGGACTGCAATAATGGATGTAGTGTTGTATCCATGCTTCGCGTGCGAGCGCTGGGAGCTGAATGGAGTGCAGTAAGTGACTGCACCGCCTCAAATAAACACATGTGGCGGCGGTGGCCGCGGCGGCGGCGGCGGCGCATGGATCGAGTGAGCGGCAGGCAGCGCAGCCAGCGCTCTGCTCTCCACTGCCTCCTCCTCTCCCAACATTGCATTGCCTCTGCCGGGCCCCGTGTGCGCGAACAGAACCAGGCTCGGGAGCCCCGTTTCACACTGGACGCGTCCTGCGTGGCGGAACCTGGACTGGTCAATGTGAGTTGCGTCGCCTCAAGGCCGTATCACAGTGGATGTTTTCTGTGTGGTGTGTCTGCACTGGTCAACAGGCGCGATATCGTCTCTTGCGACGCACCGTGCTTTGATTTGTGGGACATTGTTTGGCGCATCCACTATGAAACAGGCTTCAGGCGACGCAGCGTGCGTTCAGTTGTTCAGGAACACCGCTCACGACGCAACCAATCTGAAACAGGCCTTGGTCTGTGAAAAGGCATTTTCCTTTGGTTTGCCAAGAATTTGCTTTGCTTGCATTCTTAGATTTGCCACAAAAGCTTCTCCATTTGCTTCATGTTCACTGTCACTCCAGCAGAGTGACAGCACGAAGCAAAGAGGAGGTACGCACACTTCTCTGTCGGCTTTTCAATTTTTGGAGTGACACAAGGGAGTTGTCCCAAAATAGAAACGGTCGCCGGAGCTCCTGCTTCCTCGGAAAGAGTGTCAGAATTCGGTCACCTGAAACAAGTGTTTCAGGATGTTGAAGTGTTGACAACCTGCATGCAGAAGAATCACTGACAGGACACTCGTCCCCAGCCCAGCTGTTCGCACAGTTTTCACGCATCGTATTTGCGCATTCACGTTGATGGTGACAGCGCCACTCGTCTGGAATACGAATCTCTCTCCAGAAATCTGACCCGACGATTGCAACTGGACTCGGCCACAAAGCGGAACTGATTTCAGAGACGCTTTCTGGAAGAGACCGACTCGTCACAAGAAATATGAGTACGCCACAAACAACGTCGCCTTTCGCACGCAAAATGGCGCATGGCGGAGGTTCGCAACGATGATTTGCCGAACGATGACTTTTGCGCATAAAGCCAGCATCCAGCCGAAAACGGCCCAATGCCCCACGTGAGCTGCGTCGCAGCCTCAGGGAACGCTCCCCTGAGTGATGGCCCCGCGCAGCCCGACCCGGACCCGACGCGCGCGCGTCCGACAGACGAGGCCGCGACCCGCAGCGCGTGACCCCCGCTCCTCAAACATGCACCGCGCGGCTCGGGGGACTCGTCTCGGACCCGCTACACAGGCGCCCTGCTGACCCCAACCAGTGCTTCCAGACAACAAGAACTTGCCCGTGCGGACACCCGCCTCAAAACTGCTTGAAAAAAAGTGTTCCCACCTGCGAATTGTGGTGATTGAGCAATCTTGATCACAGAAAACAAGAACACCTGTCAGTATCAACACGCACCTTTACAATCGCTTTTTGAAAACAGAAACCATTCCCACCTGTGAACTGTGTCAATTGAGCGATCCACGCGTGTCACCTTCCCTGTTTAAACTGAACAAACACGGCAATTTTCGGGACCACCGACCGACCGACGTGCCTGAAGTGGTGCCAAGACCGATTGGATCGTCAGTGGAGCCGAAGTGGAGCGTGACTGACGACGTCGCGCTGATGCCTCAATTTCATGCCTCACATGCGCATTGCACACGCGATCAACTCGGCCTTGAGAGTCCCTGGGGGGATCCAGACGCGCCCAGGGGGACCGGCCCCTTGGCCCCCGAAACAATTAATTTGCTATCCTCATGTTGCATCACGGGCATAAAATTCTTCTCACTTCGGGATTTTTGTTCAACCTGGAAATCACGTTTTCCAGCGGGGTGCTTGCGTTCCAGTCAAATCCTGGATGCGCCCGTTGAGCCGAAAACAGGCTCACCCACAGAATTTCGCCCCAGACTTGGCCTTGTTTCGCGTGACCTCAAACTGTCAAAAGACCATTGCTGGAAATGACTTGCTTCAAAGAGCCTCAATCAGGCCCCCATGGCGTGGAGCCACGTTTGTTTTGGATCCGGTGGTTTGTGAAGTGGCCCGTTCAATACATCGTTGGATCCACGTGGGATCAAAAAGAAATTCGCGGCGATACGTCGCACACGATCAACCAACGGGAAAAGCTTCAAGGACCAGGTGTACCCGCAGCCCTACACTCGTTCTGGTGAACAAAATACATGGCATTCGTCCTGCGTTTGATCACATTCACACCACACATGATCCAGAGTAGAATGCTTTGGATCAGCATTTGATCAACTTGCTGAGTGGGTCACGGGTCTGGGGTCCTACCCAGAATGTTCCTGCACACACACACACACACACACACACACACACACACACAAAGACAGACAGACAGACACACACACACACACACACACACACAGCACCAACACGCACACAGACTGCAATGATGACACTGAATCAAGGAAACATCCCGATTCTCTGGACCTTCCAACACCCACGCCGCCTTGCGAGTGTTGGTTGCAGACGACCCGGTGTGAAAACGGCTTCACGCGACTCCCACGAGTTCCGCTGCACAGGAACAACGAAGGCAATAAAATCTGCCTGTCAAAGATTCCTACAATAGACTTTGAGGACGACAATAGCCTCGCTGACGGAGGCGCAATAACGCGGCGCGCGTGCGCAGCCGCGGCCCTGTGAGCCCGAGGCGGCGCGCGCTGATCAATCCTATTTATCTTCATCAGCCACAAAGCCTCCCACGCTACCGGAGAATGTCGCGGCAGCGATCCGCCCTTGTGTACAGAGGGCTCCCTCACAGGACCACCACACCCTCCCACACTTACAGGGAGGAAGGTCGCCGCCACTGCGATGCGACCATGCGTGCTGCAGGGTCCCAACAAGACCGACACACTCCCACCCTTCCAAGGGTCGTGGCACCGATCCAGCCATGTGCACAGACGGATCCATTTTTTCTTGACCGCCACACCCTCTCATCATTCCAGGGAGGATGGTCGCAGTTGTGCGGTGTCCGTGCGTGCTGAAGTCCTGGGCAACTCAAAGGAGAACGCAAAGGTGGTTAGTGCAAACGATCTGTCATTCAAAACTGCCAGAATTTGGGAGATGAAAGAAATGCTCTGATTCACTGGTTCAATCCGTTCACTGCAGGGGTTGTCAGCTGCAGATACTCAGGAATTCTGTTTTGACCCATTGTGAATGCTTCGGCAGCCACCTGCCCGTTGTAGCCAGCAGCGCGAGGCAACTGTAATCCGACAAAGGAACGAAGGCAATTGCTGCTAAAACACAACTCTTGTACGCGGCGGACCCGGGGCTCTATCCACGAAGCCGTCTTCTCATGAATTGTTCAGGCGCGGCGTCGCAGGGGCGGATCCACGATTCGGTCAGGGGGCCGCCGACCCCCCTCCACCTCAGGGATTTCAACGTTGAACAAGGAATGGAACTTTTTTGAGAGAAACACAAATTGCACATGTAGTGCAAACCAACGGGGCTGAATTCACATTTGGGAGTGAGGGAGCCTGGTCCCAGGGTACCCTCGATACGCCCCCAGCTGTGTGAGGAGCCGGGCCCCAAGTCCCCTCCTCCGGGGCTGGGCCCCACGCACCTTGGACCCACCCCAAACGCAAGGAAGCGGACCCAAGCCCTCCCCCCCCCCCGAAGATCAGCCCCCGCGCAGCACGTGTTGCGCTGTTTGCCTCCCGCTTCGCTCCGGACACCAATCCTTTCAACGTCTCTTCACAAGAATCTCCCAACAAAGCCTCGGAGCTCCACGCTGATCCGACGCCGGCTCAGAACAACGGTCTCCACGTCACAGGCGATTCTCACTGACACAATGGGCTGACCCTGTCCACGTCAAAAGACTTTCCCCCAGTCAAATCCTGAATCGAATCAGAAGCGACACAAAACAAGGAAATCAAAGGTCAATGGGATCTGTTCGAAAGAGACGCGACGCCGATCTGAGTGCGTTCGGGTTTGAGTTCGGCAGATGCGTTGTTTTGACTGGAGCGGGACATCGCCGTGGATTGCGATGCAGGTCGTGGAGCGATCGTGTGACGCGGGCCGGGATTGCCGCGCGCTCCATTACCTTATTGCTCACGGGCCGTGATCTGGTCCAATCAGTCCGTGTAGCTGCGCGCAGCCAGGGCGGGCGGATCCAGGGGTGGGGCAGGAACCTGGGCTCCTGTTGTGGGAGCCAAGGCCCCAACGACTTGCGTGCAGCTAATTCTAAACTTGGCGCTGGAAACACAAGGTGGGCGTTATTCAAATTTGAAATCGGCCTCAGTGAGGGGTCGACCCCCTGCCCAACCCTTGAGTCCCAGACAGCTTCGCGACAAGGACGGTGTGTAAGCGTCGTCCACTGCACGGTCTTGTCTGTGCGTGGACATCACCGTACGCAGCGTAATTTGAAAACGTCCTCGCCTTGCCGTGCGTTGCGTGCAGTGTCTTGTGGTGCAGGGCTGAATCCACCCACGCCAAGCCGATTCTTCGGTTGATCTCAATGGAGATTCCCTGTGTCCAGACACAGCAGAACAAACCTCACTGAAGAGACAAAGAACCTGCTGCGTCTGGAACACGAAACGACTGCGAGACAATTGAATTGTTTTCCGGTGACATGGCCAAGAAACACAGGGCACATCATCCTGAAGGAAGAGCTTAGCTTTCTTTGTGCGATCAGCTTCTCGTACTGGCCATGTCTGAACAAAAGAGCATCCTCTCCTCCGGTTTATCAATGTCGCGAGAGCATGCATGCAACCCAGAGTCCTTTGAAGTGATGTTTTGTGCCCTCACCTCAAAAGACACAAAGGCAAGTAGACACTCCTGTGCATTTCCGCATTCAGAGCAGAGGTTCGACCAAACGGGTTGCAGAGCAGACTCCCTTACACACACGCACACACACACTCTCACACAGACACAGACACACACTCTCACACACACTCTCTCTCTCTCTCTCTCTCTCTCTCTCTCTCTCACGCACACACTCTCCTCTCTGTCTCTCTCTCTCTCTCTCTCTCTCTCTCTCTCTCTCTCTCTCACACACACACGCACAAAGCACGAACACACACACACACACACACACACACAACTTGGAATCTGTCAGCGTGACTCTGAAACAATTTGGCACGATCGCAGACAGGTCTGCAGACCAGCGTAAATCTGTCCACGTATCCTGACCTTTTCTGGCGGATTGAATTGGTCTGCTTCTTCAATTGGACCGAGTGGTCCGCAAGAGCGGCGCCTTTGTCCGCTCGTCTCAAGAGGGTGGCCCCGGGGCTGATCCGGGATCTGGTCAAGGGGCAAGCTGAGCCCCAGGGGCCTGACTACCTCTGGTCCACAAGTCCGGGGGGAGGGAGACCCCTGTGGACTGACCTCAATCTGTGAGATGTCCCGGGCGACTCCCCACATGGGTGTGGGGGCGAGGCCCTCAGTACCCCAAGACTCCGCTTCCGGACATTGCCATACAGCGGCACACACAGACATGCTGTCACACGCCTCTGGCCTTTGCCAGCGATTCCGTTCAATCGTTTCTCTCTGAGATTCAGATTTCGCTGCATGGAAGCACACGCACAATGCTTGAGCCGCGGTTCTGCACGCGATCTGCAGTGCAAAGCGACCAGCCGGCATCGCTCAGTGCGGTCGTCAGTCATGACTGTGTGCAGCGGGGTCACTCGACTCTCAGCGCTCACCCGGATCGCAAATCGTACGTACGAGGCAATATCCAACCAAAGTGAGAATTGTCATGATCACCAAAGAAGCCAATTGGCCTGTCTGCACTGAGAAGGTGAATGAAATCAATTGTCTCGAATCAACTTTCCAGGCCGACCGTGAACATGACAATTCTCACTTTGGTTGGATATTGCCTCGTACGTAAAGTCACTCCCGAAATGACGGAGAGAAAGACTGATCTCAGATACGCGGCAGATCCCAGGGAACATTGGCAGATCCACGGCGAACAGGCTCCCCGCTTCGCTTGCAAGCGTTCCGCCTTCCCTCTGCTTCCAAATCACATGCAACTCTGAGAAAATCATAACGTGTCGCGATCGACCCTTTTCCCAGGAACTTTTCGCCAAATTTCAGTGGCATCCAACCAAATGCAAACAGACGCAGAGCGCGCGCTGTGGGGTGACACCGACCCGTGCAGCACCGCGCACAGCGGAATCCCACTGGTTTGGATCCTCGTCGAGAGGAAGTCGTTTGTAATCAAATCACGACACATCTGCATTTCTGGGTTGCCAAAAAAACACACATAACAATGCTTCAAGTGCTTTGGGCACTTGCCCATCTTTGGTCAGGGACTGTGACGCAAGGCAGGAGATATACCGGGAGGAAGATAATAAATCTTTCAACAACGTGAAATACGAGATGCGAACAGCGGCAGGTCACGCACATGAAACCACGACCGCATCACAGATCCTGTCACCTGTTGGGACACGTACCCAAAAACTTTGGACAACATGTGCAGGTTTTGACATTTATCAAAGGTGTACCCACACTGGGGGGTGGGGCGTCACCCCTCCCCTGTTCACCCTTCTTTGGTCGAATCTCAGAACATCACACACAGTTGCACGCGCTCTAGAAATGAAGGAAAGTCCCGTGTCCCACCTGCAGCGAAACAGCCACTTCGTCTCAGCTGTTAGGAGGATACAAGTGTCTCACTGCAAAGCCGCTTGAGCACTGCAGCCAGCGGAAATGCCAGGACGGTGCGTCCGCGTCCAGTGTTGAGCCGGGTCAAGCTTGCTTGCGGCCCAGCTTCGACCTGTTACTGCATGTACAGACCACACAATCCTGTTTGGCATTATTGTACACTCCAAGAGAACAGCTCACGACAACTGTCCTTTTGACGCTGCTTTGCTTGGAAGACGTTCCTCCACTTCTCCCACCTGCACCACACTTTCAAAATGACGTCAAAAAGGTCACAAGAACTGAGGATATCTTTTGAGTGTTGGCAAAAACCAAGGGACGCCGCAATCGTGTTTGGCACTCGTAGGCGAAGGCCGGGAGGGCGAGCGCATTACACGAGACAGCGGGGTCCAGCATTACACCGGCTGATTACAGTGGGGCTGGGCCGCTCCACACTCCGCTGTAGCTGCTATTTCTTTCCATTGTTCCCTTCTATTTTCGTCGTTTCGTTTCCGCCCACCTTGGCGCGTTCTTGCAGCATGGCCACAACGGAGGCACTGCAACGCAGCGTGCAGTGAAAGGCTCCCTGACAGGACCACCACACCCTCCTTACAGGAGCACCACACCCTCCTCACGGACCACTGTCTCCAGTGCATTGCAGCCACCAGACTGGACAAGCATTGATTGAGCCCGCCCACGCACTCCTCGCAAAGGACAAACGCCTCGACATGCAACTTTCAATTCTTGCAGCGTCTGCACGCGAAGTCAAGTTCCCTGAGGCCACAGGCTCAATCCAGGCTTTTCTCTTCACGATCCAATTGACCTTGACGACATTGCAAACACGTAAAATAAACCTTCCTGAATGACGTAAAGTGATGAGTTGTCACTTCTCTGATCGTGCCCGTGGAAGTACTCGTACCTGAGTGCGTTCCTACTGCTCGTTGTTGTTGTTTCTCCACCTGTGTCAACCATCCAAATCTCAAGTGTTCGAATCATTCGGAAACGAACCGGTCCATTGTGATGCACCTGCATGCAGGGTTTGCCGCACCACACACAATTGCGCACCTGACGAATATCGTCCTCTAGAACACCTTGATACCCCGGGACAGCGACGCACGCCAAGCGTGGCTGATGTATTGTGCAATAAAACCATTGAAACTTGCAAAATTACGACCGTAGCTCCGAAGGACGCCCAGTTTTTCCGCAACGTAGTCAGCATACCTCGACAGCCAACGTTCTCATAAACACGAGCTATATTTACAAATTGCATATCTTCGCAGCGGGCATTGTGTAAATCATGACAACAATCGGGGAGGGTGAACGAAAATCTTCCGCCACTGTCACGACGGGGAGATTTATGAAAACTGCTCGTGCTCCAAAGCGCTAATTTTCAACAACAAAGTTTCACAGAGGCGTGAGCATCCAAATTTACTGCGACTCAGGTGCAGTGAAAGTGTTGCAAACTTACAGTTCATTTCACCAGCAGAGACCCCTATCTTCAGACCGCGTCGAAAAAACGGCGCAAAATGTGCTGCCTTCCTTCCTCCGACTCTCCAAACATTCTCCAAACCTCAATGATTTCGATTTGACCTCGCGGCAGCGTGCACAATGCGACCGGCGTGTGATCTTTTTACACCGAAGCGAGTTCTCCCCTTGGTCTTTTTTCGCACCATTCAGCTCAGTGCAATTTTACCTCAAGTGTGGCTGGCCCGTTCGGCATGCAACCTCAACCAATTCTTGGAAAAGTCGACCAGCCAGCAAGATTTGAATCTGACAAACTGAGAAGAGGTGTTTGAGAAGACTTCGATGGTCCCAATCTCTCAGTGTGGGTGTTCGACCAATCACAAAGCGGTGTTCGACGGAACAGAAGTGTTCGACCAAAGTGTCGACTGTCTCACAGTCCGGGTGTTCAACTGAAGTGGTCGACGGTTCAAAGATTTGAGCTTTCGACTGAACAGAAGTTTTTTTATCATCCAACAGCCATGACACTCGTACAGAGTTCGACTGTGATGTTCGACCATCCCAAAATGGTGGGCGTTCAACTTTGGCGTTTGACAGTCCGGATGAGGGTGTTCGACTGAACGTACTCATACGTACGTGTTCGACCATCTCAACAGTGAAGGTGTTGGAATTTAGTGTTCGTTCCCCCTCCCCTGTGCACTTCAACTCGAATTCCACAGCGAATATGACTTCAACTTGGAAGAGGGGGAGGGGCAGAAAGCACCACGCGATCATTTGGACCCTCCATCCAGTGAGCTTCCCTCTGTCCCAAGCACGCAAACCTCAAACATTTTGCACGCCCCACTTTTTCAGGTCAAACTTGCCATCTCAGCATTCAGATAGACACTCTAGATCTGGACTCCAACACTCCAGAACCCGCAGCAGGCAAATTGCAGAAAACAGATCTCGATCTGCTGACCGTGCACAGTGTTCCGAATGCCGCGTCGGGCAATGCATTCCTTTCCGTTCTTGCACATTGTGCTTTTGCAGTTCGTGTACACCAAATGTTTTGCTGATAGAGTCTATCTTTCATAAGAAAAACTTCTTACCCAATTTTCATTCCTCACAATGCGTGTTTCAGTGAAGTTTTCAGTAAAATTGAGCAATTTGAACTTCGCCTCTTCTCCCTCGCTGCAGAGGAGGTTGAGAACGTTCCCGATCCTGTGCTCCAATCAGAGGCGAGAGGCTTCATTTTTTGGGTCGGGTCACAACCCCGGTCATGTGATTCGTTTTTTAGGTCATAGCAGCTGTGGAGGGATCCCTCATTTTCTTACTTGGAAGGAAATAAAAAAAGAAGAAGAATGGAATGGAAAAACAAGTGGAGAGCAACACAATCATCAAACTACAAGAATTG